>CERH01040721.1_pt1 | contig 13203 bp, 8 predicted proteins | sample 530991 | NCBI WGS metagenome assembly CERH01 (sample SAMEA2621191, study PRJEB7988) | marine metagenome | biome: marine biome (ENVO:00000447); feature: mesopelagic zone (ENVO:00000213); material: "saline water (ENVO:00002010), including plankton (ENVO:xxxxxxxx)" | depth 800 m | reverse complement strand
CATCGACCGGCTTGTTCGTCACGACGTTGATCAGACCCGCCGTCGTATTGCGGCCAAACAAAGTTCCCTGCGGCCCCTTCAAAACCTCGATACGCTCGATATCGAACATCGGCCCCGAATTCATGAAGGGATAGGGATAGGCAACTTCATCTACATAGGTGCCGACGGTCGAAGTTGCAGAGACGTTGATGGTATTGAAGCCGATACCGCGGAGGGTGTAGGTCGGCACGCCCTGATAGCTTTGCGAGACTGAGAAGCTTGGCACGAGCGCTTGCAGGTCATCGACCTCATTGACCCTGAGCGTATCGAGTTGGTCCCCGCCAAATGCCTGGATCGACATCGGGACATCATTGGCGGATTCTTCCCGCCTCTGGGCCGTGACCGTGATGGACTCCAGCTTCATGGAGCTTTGCGAATCTTCGCTGCTCTCGGCGGAGGGGGTGTCTGCCTCTTGTGCGATGGCGGGCGAGCTTGCCCAGAGTGCTATGAGTGAGACTCCCAAGCATAGCGATTTCAAGTACTTAGACCGGTTTTCCAAATTTTCCTCCCTATGCTCCTATGTTTGGAGCTGTAGGGAGAGGTTCCTCGGAAACGGTCACTCCCGGCAAGCTATCAAGGTTGATAGGGCCGTCTCACAATCCAAGCACCGCCTTGGCCATGATGTTGCGCTGGACCTCATTCGATCCGCCATAAATCGAACCGGCTCGATTGTTGAGGTATTTCGCCATGGCGACGCTGAGCGCATCTGGTCCGACCGGGTCCAGATTTGATTCCGGATGCCAGGTCGCCGGTTCATGAACAGCCGCATATGGGCCTGCAGCCTCGATCGCGATCTCGTCGATCTTCTGCATCATCTCCGTTCTTTGTACCTTGAGCATCGAAGCGGCAGGGCCCGGCGGCCGACCCGCGCTGAGCGACGCCACGATGCGCTGTTCGGTCACTCGGATGGCGTCGAGCAGAATGGCGGTTGTCTCGAGCCGGGTACGTAATCCCGGCTCTTCGAGACCGCTTTCCAAAACATGGGCGCGAAGTCGATTCAGCGCCGCCTCGAGACCGGCCGACGACCCGCCGCTGCGCTCGAATTCCAGCAGGTACTTCGCGACGGTCCAGCCGTCATTTTCCTCGCCAAGCCTGCCCGACACCGGAACGCGGACATCATCGAAGAACACCTGGTTCAATTCATGTTCGCCCGCCAATGTGATGATCGGATCGACGGTGATACCGGGTGCCGACATCTCGAGAAGGAGGAAGGTGATGCCTTGCTGGGGCTTGCCTGTGAGGTCGGTTCGCACGAGACAGAACATGCGGTTTGCATGGTGGGCATGCGTCGTCCAGATCTTCGATCCATTGAGGATGTAATGGTCGTCATCTCGTTCCGCCTTGAGAGACAGAGACGCCAGATCGGACCCTGATTGCGGTTCAGAATACCCTTGGCACCAATAGTCGTCCCCCGCCAACAGACGCGGCAGGAAGAATGCCTTTTGTTCAGGCGTCCCGTATCCGATGATGCAGGGTCCCACCATGTTAAGACCCATGGGTGCCAACGGAGGTGCCCCGGCGATGGCGCATTCCGATGCAAATATGTAGCGCTGCATTTCCGTCCAGCCGGGCCCACCATACGCTTCAGGCCAACTCGGCGCCGCCCAACCTTTCGCGTGCAATTTCTTTTGCCAGGCGAGTGTGTATTCAGGCTCCACGAAAACACTAGTGGCCTTTTTGCCAGCAGCGGCCAGTTCTGGCGTGAGATTGTCGCGAAGGAAGGCTCGCACTTCCTCGCGGAACGCGATATCTTTATCAGATAGGCCCAGATTCATCGAATATCTCCCATGGTCGCCATGAACACTAGCGACTTCGACCGTCACGGCTCAAGCTACCAGAACCAATAGGTATGAAACCCTCTATCCCATCGGTAACCGGTCCGAAAACCTCAGAGCATGACGTGCACGCTTTGGCGATGGAAGTTGTCAAGCTTGGCAACCGCGCAGGTCTTCCCTACATCGCCGCATCAGCGGATGTCAGCGACCCAAACCCCATGCTTGACAAGGATGGCTCGCCTTATGCGGAGAGCCTGTTCAAATGGTTCGATCCGGATTTCCACTATTGGGATGATCGCACTTTCGCCCTCCGCTCAGGATTTGTCCAAGCGGCGCGAATCTGTGCCGAACCCTTCTATTTTGACGGCAAGGCATTGAAGAGCTGGCGAACGAACCGAGCGCTGGACGTCTTCAACGAGAATGCTGAATATGATGCGTACGGGGTTGCCAGTGCAATTATTTGCCCATGTTACATGCCTTATGGCGTGCTGGGCGCGATCGTCTGGGCTGGCGACAAAGCGGTTGCGGACATTGCGAAAACATTCATAGCGCACGCTGCAAGCATGCATCAACTAACGCTTAAATTTCTCTCCGCCTACCGGGAAAATGACTCACATATTGCCCTCCCAGAACTGGTCGATCTGACTCGCAGAGAGATTCAGTGCCTGAAATGGGCTGCCATTGGCAAAACGGACAGCGAGATCGCAACGATTATGGGAATTTCTGTGCCTACGATTCGCTTTCATCTAACAAATGCAGGGCAAAAGCTGTCGGTTTCCGGTCGCGCTCAAGCCGTCCGTGTAGCAACCAGCTTGGGCTATATCGGACGGAGCGCCTAGTTCCGAAGCGCAAGCCCGCGCGATCAAAGCCGCTACTAAACCCAAGGATTGCTGGCTCAAATGGATAGGGATATTGACTTCACTCTCGATTGAGTGAGTATCTTTCCCAGATATAGGTTTGTTCTGGAGATCCCTCTAGATCGAAGCAAATGACGGGACGTTGAAGCCCGCGGGAGGACATATGACTATCCATGCGCCACGTGCGGAAACTGCCCACGAAAAATCACCAGACGACGACGCTGACACGACCAATACCCCTTATACCCAGCCATTCTATCGCTATTATGTGCTGGCGGTCCTGACTGTCGTTTATGTCTTCAACTTTGTTGATCGCCAGCTACTCGTCATCCTGCAGGAGCCGATCAAGGCGGAGCTGAACCTTTCGGACACACAGCTCGGCCTGCTGACAGGCTTTGCCTTCGCGCTATTCTACGTCATCTGCGGTATTCCAATCGCCCGCTGGGCTGACAAGGGAAACCGGCGAACCATCATCGCCCTCGCGCTGACGATCTGGAGCGTGATGACCGCCATGTGCGGGCTTGCGGCAAACTACACCCATCTTCTGCTCGCGCGTGTCGGTGTCGGTGTCGGCGAGGCGGGTGGCAGCCCGCCGGCGCACTCCATGATTTCGGATATCTTCAAGCCAAAGAATCGGGCGCTTGCCCTGTCGGTCTATTCCATCGGTATCTATATCGGCATCCTGATTGGCTTTGCAGCAGGCGGTTTCCTGGCCGACGCGTTCAGTTGGCGCCTTGCCTTCTTCGTGGTCGGTATTCCGGGGGTCGCACTCGCCCTGCTCGTTCTCCTGACGGTTCGTGAACCGATCCGCGGCTGGTCCGAAGGCGACACGAAAGCGGTCGAGCCTGCCCCACCGATTGGGGATGTGGCCCGACTACTCTGGTCGCGCATTTCTTTCCGACACATTGCGCTGGCCGCCAGTATGCAAGCCTTCATCATCTACGGCATCGGCAACTGGCTGCCCTCCTACTTTCTGCGAACCTACGAGCTCGACATCGGCACGATCGGCGCCTGGATGGCACTCACCACCGGATTTGGCGGCGGGCTTGGCTCCTTCTGCGGCGGCTGGATGGCTGACAAGTTCGGGGCAAAGGATGTGCGCTGGTATCTCTGGGTGCCCGCCATCCTGACTTCACTTCTTGTTCCGGTGCAGCTCGCAATATTGCTCTCCGGCGAGGTCTATTTCGCCTTGATCATGACAGCGCCCTTCCACTTCCTTTCCGCCGCCTATCTCGGCGCGGTGCTGGCCGTCTCGCACAATCTCGTCAACGGACGGATGCGAGCAATGACATCGGCGGTGCTATTCTTCGTGCTGAACCTGATCGGGCTCGGTCTTGGCCCTGTCATCGTCGGCTTCCTCAGCGATGTTTTCACCCGGAATGGCATGGTGGCGCCGCTTGGCACGGCCATGCTGATCTGTGGTACGGTCGCGGCGATATGGTCGGTCACCCACTACATTCTGGCGGCGAACAAGGTCCGCGAAGATATCGCCAGGCGGCAAGTCTGATGCGGATCGCGAGCGCCTCCACGCTAGTGTTGGCGCTCGCCGCCTGCGCGCAGATGCCAGCTTCAGTGATGAGCGTCGCCGACACGCCGACACGGGCGAAAACGCCGAACGGGCAGTTCATCTCCTGGATCGAGCATCGGGTCGATGATGAAGACATGAATGGCGGCATCCCGATCCGCGGCGGCGACGGGTTCCAAATGGCTGACATGGACGGCGACGGTCGGACCGACATCGTTTCGGTCCATGAGGATTCCAACCATCTGCGTATCGCCTTCGCGACAGATGGTCCGGATGTCTGGGTCAATGTAACGATTGGCGAGGGCGCGGAGGTCGCGGCAATCGAAGACGTGGCCGTGGGCGATCTAAATGGGGATGGCTGGCCGGATCTCGTCGCAGCCTGCGAAGAGGCCCATCTCATCTATTTCCAAAACCCGGGCGAGGCCGCGCGGTCTGAGTCCTGGCAGAACCTCATTCCGCCGGTCACACAGGATCGTGGCTCCTGGCTGCGTGCCTTCATCGCCGATGTCGATGGCGATGGGAAGATGGATGTGCTCGGTGCAAACAAGGGCGCGTCAGACATTATTGATCCATCGCTTCCCTCTGCATCACGACCGACTTCGCTTTTCCTGATTGAGGGCGACCCGCTTGAGCCTTCAAGCTGGCGAGAGCAGGTTCTCTCGCGCGAAGTCGTGCCTAACACGGCCATGCCAGTCGATGTGGACGGCGATGGCGACATGGATGTGCTTGCTGCCGCCCGCCTGCACCAGACAATGACAATGCTGGAGAATACGGGTCCGCGCGAGGGAGGCGGCATAGAAGTATTGCCGCACACGATCGAAATTATACCCGGCCTCACAGCGCCCGAAGGTTGGCAACGCACGTCCAGCGCCTTTCAGAGCGACTTTGAGGACATTGATGGCGACGGCAGGCTCGACCTCGCTGTTGCGGTTTATGAGACACCGTTCCCCGTGAATGGCTCGCCGCTCATGGCCTCGCTTGGCTGGCTAAAACAACCCGTAAGCCTCGACGAGCCATGGGTCCACTATCGCATTGGCGACATCTTGCCGGACGTCATCATCGGGATCGAACTTGCAGACATTGATGGCGATGGTGACCTCGACGCAATCACAGGCGGCTATTCAGGGCTCAATATCCTGGAAGGCGGCTATTCCGGCGCGTCGCGCGACTATGACGAGCCCAAAGTGACAGCGTCTTCTTCGGTAGGCCGGATCGTGTGGTTCGAGAACGCCGGACATCCGACGACGGAGTGGACACGCCATGACATTTCGCGGCGCGTACGTGGAATGTATGACGCGTTCACTGCGACCGACATGGACGGTGATGGCGATCTCGATCTCGTCACAACCCGCGGAAACAGCGGCAAATATGACGGAGTCATCTGGCTCGAACAGGTGCGCTCGGCAGACCCCCGCCCGGCCTTCACGCCGGCGCACGAGCGCGAGAGCCGCGCCCTGCCCCTGCCGCCGCAAAACTGGTCCGACAATTACGAGACAGAGATGACCCTGATTGCGCCGAACAAGGCCGGCCATTGAGGCTGTCCGCGCCTACTCGATCGGCTCTGCATTCAGCCCGACGCGCATGAACCAGCCTTCGCCGGCCGCACGCCGCTTCTGGTAAAGCGCCTCATGGAATTCGAACATGCCGGAATAGGCGTCATGGCGCAGCTCCGGCTTATCCCCGATATGGAGATAGGCCTCGTCGTCACTATAGGGCGCCCAGGCAGGCCCATTGGCGCTTTCAGGCCGGCCTGTCGAAGCAAAAGAAGCCCAGTAGTCGACCAGAACTGAGGCCAGCGCTTCAACCTCGTCCACCTCCGGCTGCGGCCATCGCGGCGGATAGGATTCCGGGGTGCCGACCGTGCCGAACACGAAGGGCACTTCGCTCGCATGGAAGGCGCAGAGGTCGCGCGCTTCCATAGCCGGATAGCAATGATCGAAGACGTAGAGATAGGCGGGTTCGCCCGCTTGCGCCGCGCTGCGTACGATACGTTCGGTTGACCAGCCGAAAACATTGTCGCGGTTCACAGCCAGCATGGATTCTTCCATGTCATCGGCCGGGTAGAGCGCGAGAAAGGCCTCCGCCTCGTTACCATAGCGCGCACGTATCGCGTCTTCGTAGGCCTCGGGCGTCTTCGGCTTCCTGGGCAGGAGCATTCGATAGGTGCGCGCTTCGCCGCTATTGAATCCTGCGAGCACGGGCACTTTCGCGAATTCGCCATCGTCAAATGCCTCATTTAGCTGGCGCGGTACGTAAGTGCCATCAATCGTCCCGGCGGGGGCATAGCCTGCCATTGTGCTCCGATTGGTGAGCTCCTGCGGGTCGGCGGCGCGCGCGGCGTCCAGCGTTTTCAGTTCGAGTGTCTTGAACAGGTTTACGCCCTCCATCTCTGCAGCCGGCAGGTCGTAGCTTGCTTCACCGAGCTCTGCGAAATTGCGGGTATTGGTCGACTGGATGATCGCCTTGTCGAACAGGCCCTCGGCAATCGGGCTTGTGAGCAGATAGGTCACGCTGAGCGCGCCCGCGGATTCGCCCATCACGGTGACGTTGGACGGGTCACCGCCAAACTGGTCGATATTGTCCTGAACCCATTCGAGCGCGGCAATCTGGTCCATCAGGCCATAATTACCCGACAGTCCCCCCGGGCTCTCCTCAATTAGCTCGGGATGCGCGAGCCAGCCGAGCACGCCGAGACGGTAGTTGATTGAAACGAAGACCACATTCCGCTCGGCATAAGCCGTGCCATCATAGACAGGCTGCGCGGCACCGCCGATACGAAGCGATCCGCCGTGGATCCAGACGATGACCGGCGCATCTTCTGCGTGTTCAGGTGCCCAGACATTGAGGGAAAGGCAGTCCTCCGACGCGCTTTCTGGCGGATCATAATAGACGCTGACAGGCGGCACCGGCGGCTGAATACAGCTCGGCCCGAAGTCGCTGGCGTCGCGAACCCCCTCCCACGCAGCAGGCGCAATCGGCGGCGCCCAGCGCAATTCACCAACCGGGGGGGCGGCATACTGAATTCCGCGGAAAACATTGATGCCGTCCTGGTTCACACCTTCGATCTCGCCCTGCGCGACGCTGACAACAGGGCCCGGCAGGACGATTTTCTCTGCGAGTGCCGTCTGGGAGGACTTAGCCTCTTTGGCCGAGCATCCGGAGAGCGTGAGCGCGGCGAGGCCAACGGCGATGAGGGTCGGTTTCAAGCGTGTCAATTGTAAGCTCCTCCCGTGTCAGGCTGATCCATAAAGGCTGCGAAGGCGAATCTTGTCGATCTTTCCAGTGCCAGCGAGTGGCATGCTTGGCACACGGATCACCTCATCAGGCAGCCACCAGGAGGGCACACGATCCCTTAGCGCCTCCAGCAAGTTGTTATCTTCAAGGCTCTCGCCATCGCGGAACTGGACAAGCAGTACAGGGCGCTCGCCCCATTTTTCATGCTCGCGCCCGACGACAGCGGCGAAGGCGACTTCCGGCAGGCCGGAGACGAGCGCTTCGATCTCGGTGGGATTGATCCATTCTCCGCCGGACTTGATCAGATCCTTGGCCCGGCCCGTAATGAAAAGCTGGCCGTCTTCACTGATTTCAGCAAGGTCGCCTGTCAGGAACCAGCCATCGCGCGTCGCGGCTTCAGCTTGGCCGAAATAGCGCTCGACTACGGAAGGGCCGCGCACCCAGAGATGGCCTTCGTGCCCGCGCTGCTCATCGAGGGGCGTGCCTTCATGATCGGTGAGCATCAGATCGACGCCAAGCGCCGGACGGCCTGCCGTGTCTGATGAGCGGACATCTCCGGGCGGAGCGGCCGTACCAAGTGGAGAGAGTTCGGTCATGCCCCATGTTGTCTGGACGGCGATGCCCCGTGCCTCAATCCGGCGCATCAGAGCACTACTCATCGGAGCGCCGCCGACCATGATCCGCCTGAGACTCGGCACATCCAACCCGTTTGCATCGAGATGATCGAAGACGTCCAGCCAGAGCGTCGGCACCCCGACAGCAATGGTGACCCCTTCTCGGACGATCAGATCGGCGAGGGTCGCGCCATCTGCCTGGCGGCCGCAGAAGACCAGCCGCGCGCCTGTCGCTGGTGCTGAATATGGCAGGCCCCAGGCGTTGGCATGAAACATCGGTACGACGGGCATGATGACATCATGCGAGTTGAGCCCGCTGACATCGGCCTGAAGCTGGCGGAGCGTGTGCAGATAGCTGCCGCGATGGGTGTAGGTGACGCCTTTCGGGCGTCCCGTGGTGCCCGAGGTGAAGCAGAGGCCACACGGTGTGGTCTCTGGAAAGTCGCCCCAGATGATACCTTCAGAACTGGCCTTGGATAGCGTCGCCTCGAGGTCACGGGCCCCCGGCAGCCCCACATTCGCGCTGCAGTCAGGCCCGACAGGATCGATGATGAGTACATGATCCAGCGTTCCGGCTTCTGCTGCGATCTCGGCGGCGAGCGGCAGCAGATCCCCACTAACGATCAGAATGCGCGCGCCGGACTGCTGAAGCATCCAGGCGATCTGCTCTGCGGTGAGGCGCGGATTAAGCGTATGGCACACTGCGCCCATTCCCATGATGCCGTACCAGCACTCCATGTGGGCCTGGCTGTTCCAAGCGAGCGTCGCCACGCGATGCCCGCGCTGCATGCCGAGTCCTTTCAGCACCCCAGACACCGTACGGGCACGCTCGCGCAGGGCGGCATAGCCAATGCGGGTGAAGCTGCCGTCAAAACGGCGCGTGACCACATCCTTGGTGGGGTGCCACTTCGCTGCATGGTCGATCATTCGATCAAGTGTCAGCGAGAAGTCTTGCATGGTGCCGTCTGTCAATTGCACGCGGGTACCTCCGGCGGCAGCGGCGGGGAAATGATGCCGACATTCCAGTTCCATTGAAGGCTGCCATGGGCGCGCCTGCGGCAGACAATCGCTTCGTGAAGTTCGAAGCGGGCGCGGGCAAGGCCTGGCCAGGCTTTCGGCACCTCGGAGAACACCATGCCGGTCGCGTCCTTGCCGTAGGCCGGCCAGTCCGGCGCGCCTTCAGCGGACGGGGCTCCTTCTCGGGCAAAGCTCGCCCAATAGTGCATCATAGCATTCATTAGTTCGCGTTCGGACTGCTTGCGCGGAGCCTGTGGCCACGGCTCGGGAATGTCGAAAAGCGTGCCGAAGACATAAGGGATTTCCATCGCATGAAAGGCGCGAAGGCCAAGCTTGTCGGCGGCCGGATACGTATGATCGAAAAAATAGAAATAGGAGGGCTGGCTAGCCGCCGTCTGCGAGGCAACGAGCCGCTCCGCAGTCCAGCCATACATGGCGTCACGCGTGGTCGCGAGCATGCTGGCTTCGGGATTGTCGGCCGGATAGGTCTCAAGGAAACGGTCTGCCAACTCGCCATGAGTGGACCGGATCGCCGTCTCATAGGCGTCGCTTCCTGGCACCGACGGCAAAAGGAAACGAAGCGAGCGTATCTCGCCCTCATTGAAGCCGGCGAGCACGGGGACCTGTGCCTGCTCGCCCTTGTCGAACGTCGCAGGCATCTGATCTTTCAGCCAGACATCGTCGATAACGCCGAACGGGACGAAGGCGTTGCGGCCCGCAATCGAGACCAACTCGTCGGCGTCCATCTCACGCAGCTCAGCCAAGGAGGCAGCTTTCGTCTTTTCCTGAAAGGCAACGCCTGCTTCTTCAGCCGACGGATGGCCGCTCACCGTACCTCTCAGAGGAGCCATGGAAACCATATAGGCACTCTCGGCGATTGCCTTGTCGAACAGACCGCGCGCTTCTGGCGAGACCATGAGCAGGACGACACTGAGAGCGCCAGCGGATTCACCTGCAATTGTGACATTGTCCGAGTTCCCGCCAAAGGCAGCGATATTGCGCTTGATCCATTTCAGGGCTGCAGCCTGATCTTTCAGGCCATAATTGCCCGAGATATTCTGCGGCGACTCGGCGCTGAGTTCCGGATGGGCAAGATAGCCGAGCACGCCGAGCCGGTAATTGATTGTAACGACGACGAGCCCCGTTTCACGGGCAAGGTTTGCGCCGTCGTACATTGCCTGACTGCTGGTGCCGGTAACCAGCGAGCCGCCATGGATCCAGACGAAGACAGGAGCATCATCCGCGCCGTCCGGCACCCAGACATTGAGGCTAAGGCAATCCTCGCTCACCTCACCTAGCTTCTCATAGTAGATGCTTCCCGGGCGCGCGCCAGGCTGTGGACAGGCCGGACCGAACTCGATTGCCTGGCGGACGCCTTCCCAGTCCGGGAAGGCCTCCGGCAAGGCCCAGCGCCGCTCGCCGACGGGCGCAAGCGCGAACGGAATACCCCGATAGACAGTCACCCCATCCCCTGCTTCACCCTGCAGCGAACCGACGGGCGCTTCTGTGACGGCGTTGGGTTTCGGGTCGGCGGCGCTCGCCAGCAATCCATCACTCGCTGCACAGCCAGCCTGCCAGAGCAGGGTCCACGCAAGGATAGACGAGGCGAGTACCCTGCCGAACACGGGGGGCGTTCTGCCGCCCTCCAGCATTCTACCAATATTCAGCACAGCCCTGCCCCCAATCAGTATTCAACGCTGACGCGGACGCCCACCGTCTGTGGGCGCTGGCGCGCATAGCGAGCGTCGACAAAGGATTCCGGGTGCACGTAGGTGATCGAGTTGTCGTCGAAGAGATTCTCGACATAGCCAGTCAGTTGCCAATTATCCTTCGAAAGACCCGCCTGAAGATTCACAACGGTGTAGGCGTCGGTATAATCGAAGGTCGGGGCCGGCACATTTGGTTGGCCCGGCACATTTGGCAGCAAGGCCGGGAAATCACCGACATATGCAGCTGTACCCGAGAAGAAAGCTTCCATCTCTCCGACATTGTAGTCATAGCGTGCTGTGGCGGCACCCTGGAAGTTCGGCATGGCGAGTTGAAGGCCAAGCTCGGCGCCGGAAATCGCGGCTTCCTCAGGCGTCAGCTCAGTGATTTCGGTGTCGTTTAGAGATCCGTTTACGAACAGGCTGAATCCGTTGCCCGGATAATAGCCGGCTTCGAATTCTAGCCCCTGGCTGACGGCTTCACCAATATTGGTGGCAAACTGCACCTGATCTGAAAGCCGATTGGCCTGTACCTGGATGTCTGACCAGATGATGTAATAGGCCGCGAGATTTGAGGTCAGCTTCCCATTCAGGAAAGTACCCTTCATGCCGACTTCATAGTTGATCAGTTCGTCGGAATTCGCGCCGTCCGGGATGACAAGGTCGTTAGGGTTCACAACACTGACGGCGCCAGCGCGCGCATTTGCAACCGGCGAACGGAAGCCTGTAGCGACCGATGCGTAAGTCGTAAGATTCTCCATCGGCTTCCAGGATGCGCTGGCCTTGTAGGAAACGTTGTCAGCTTTGACCTTGAGGCCTTCAGCAGCCACGACCGGGAAGACGGTCAGCTCGAGATCCGTAAATCCGCCCAAAGCGACGCCCAGATAGTTTGAATTGTATCCCCCCGGCAGGGTGAAGGACTGTACGGAAGTTTCGGTGTAGCGAAGCCCCCCCGTCATCCAGAATTGGTCAGAGAACCGGTATGTCAGCTCACCGAAAGCAGCCGATTCGATCGCATCGAAATAGCCTGCGAAGCTCTGATAATACTCGTTCGGAAGCCCAGCGAGATTACGTGCTTGAAGGAACTCTGTCGAGGAGCGGTAGTCGTAGTCGATATCGCGCCGCTTGTTGAAGTGGAAGCCACCGATGATCCAGTCCCAGTCGCCGCCATCAGCTGAGGCGAGGCGGGCTTCCTGGACGAAATTCTCATCATAGCCGACGGCGTCGAGCGCAAAGGGGATAGCCTGGTTGAACGTACCGGCCAGGTCGACGATGAATTTGCCGTCAATCTTGGAATAGGTCGACGAACTGGTCAGGGTTGCCCAGTCCATCTCGTAATTGCCGGTCAAATTGTAGCTGGTGAAGTTAGACTGAAAGAGGTCAGGCCGCTCGGTGAAGCGGATATAGTCGCCCCGGTCGGGATTGGTGAGGCCGGAATCAGCAGGCTTGTTGTCCTCGTGTATGACGAGCAAGCCGATATCGAAATTATTCATCGGCTCCCAAAGCAGATGGGCACGACCGCCAATCGATTCGAGCGAATTTGCGCCTTCAATGCCTGTGCCGGTATTGTCCACCCAGCCATCTTCATCGCGGTAGAAACCAACAAGACGCAACGCCAGCTCGTCATCGACCAGCGGCAGATTGACCATGCCATTATAACGTTGGCGAAGCGCATCGCCATCGACAAGGCCGAAATCGACAAGGGCCGACGCTTCAAACTCGTTCGGATTCGGGGCTTTTGTAAGAATCCGGACGGCACCGGACAGAGAGTTCGCGCCAAATAGTGTACCCTGCGGCCCGCGCAACACTTCAACGCGCTCGACGTCATACAGCGTTGGATCAAGGATCGTGGAGTTGCCATTGCTGGAAATCGGCAACTCATTGATGTAAATGGCGGTCGCGGCCTGAAGATTGGCGCCGTAGCCATTGGTTGCGATGCCGCGCGTGGTAATGGTGTTGAAGTTGGCCGTTGGCTGATTGAGCACGATGCCTGGCGTTTCGCGGGCGAGCCCGTCATAGCTGACAATGCCCTTTTCGCTGAGCGCTTCTTGCTGCCAGGCGGTCACGGCGAGCGGCACATCCTGCAGGCTCTGCTCGCGGCGAGTCGCCGTAACGATCACGCGGTCCTGGCGTGCTTCGCTTTCTGTCGTTGTGTCGCCGGCATCAAGTGCCGGAGCGTCCTGAGCAAAGGCCGGCGCGCTCAGTACAAGAAGCGAAATTGCCGATACGGATGCCATGAAGCGATTAGTCATATTGTCCTCCCGAGGTTCCGCGGGTTTTCCCGCTGTTGGCAGGATAGGAGACCAGAAGAAATCTAAAGTCAACAATATTCACTCTCGCGATAATGAATGTTGAAAGATCCATGCTTTTCGGTGATGACTTGGTGAGGGGCTTTGACTGTTCCGGACAAATGGCTGTACCAAGCACAGCTGCATA
>CERH01018176.1_pt1 | contig 13226 bp, 7 predicted proteins | sample 530991 | NCBI WGS metagenome assembly CERH01 (sample SAMEA2621191, study PRJEB7988) | marine metagenome | biome: marine biome (ENVO:00000447); feature: mesopelagic zone (ENVO:00000213); material: "saline water (ENVO:00002010), including plankton (ENVO:xxxxxxxx)" | depth 800 m | reverse complement strand
AGAAACTTCATATTCTTTTGCTGACTCAAATATATTATCTCTTCTATCTTTTAACTCTGATCTTCTTTTTTTTCTTTCTGCGCCTTTTAACTCACTACTACCAATAATAGGTGTTAAAGATCTAAGTTCTTTGTTTATTTTTTCTAACTCGTCTTCTAAATCATTAACTACAAAATCAACTGTATTTCCAGAGCTATCTATATGTTTTTGATTAGCACTAAATCCAGGTGTTTCTTGACTAGAAACGCTTGGATCTACGGTAGTATCAGTAGTAAAGTCTGTATTATTTTTGTAACTTCTAGTAGAGCCTGTGTTTTCGTCTTCTTCTTTTTGTTTTTCTATTAAAGCCGCGCCTACATCACCAGCTGCTTTTGCTAAATCTCCTAGCCCTTTACCTAAAGCGTTCATACCTCTTTCAAAAGAGTTACCTATTTGTTCGTAAACAGGTTGTAAACTTCTAGGCACATTAGCCATAGCAGCTTTATAAGCAGCATTTACTAACGTAGCATCTGTTCCTCCTAATATAGATGGTAATCCTTGTTTTTTTGCCATATTTAATTATTTTTTTTAAATCATTGCAGCGCCAACACTGCCTCCTCCTTGAGCTATACCGCCGATTATTTGACCATACATACCCATTTGAGCACCTAACATTTGCGCTTCTAAACCGTAAGCACCCATTTGATTAGCGTAAGCAGCTTGCAATCCAGCGTTAGCGCCTGCCATACCACCAAACTCTATACCAAGCAAAGTATTTATTCTTGACATTTCTGCTTGTTGAACCATTGCTTCACCACCTCTTTGTGCCATATCAGCAGCAGCCATACCACGTCTTTCTGCTACTTGTATTTGATTAGCAGCTCTTGCAGCTAAAACTCTGTTTTGTCTTTCTTGTTGAGCTATATTAGCTGATACTTGCGCGGCTTGTAATACACCTTGATTAGCTAGCGATTGTGCTAAACTAGCTATACCACTACCACCAGCAGCACCTCTAAGAGCTTGTAATATATTAGCTCTTTGCTGCTCGCCTCTTTCCATTTGAAAGTCTGCAGCTTGTGTGTCTACAGTTAAATCTTCAAAGACATTTTCCATGTCTTCATAGTAATTTTGTAAGTCTCTATAAGGGTTAACAAACTCAAATTGTCTATACTCTTCTTTTTGTTTTTCTAAAATATCTCTTTGTATAGCCTGCTCTGCTCTATAAGCAGCCACTTGTTCTCTTGCAAACTCTTGTGATTCTCTAGCAATACGTCTTCTTGCTCTTCCTCCCATATTTATATATATTTAAAAGTTTCGTAAGCTGGCGCTGTTTTATCTATTGTCCAACTTAATTTATTGTGAATATTTTCCATGTGTACATTTCCGCAAACAGTAAATATAAACTTTATACCTTCTTGTTTTGCTTGTCTTTCTATATTAAGTATTAATTGTTCTATAATACTTCTCCTATCTTTTTGTCTGTAGTTAGGATTTGAAACTACATAAGTTAAGTAACCAACTGGCGCATGTCTGTCAACAAACAAAAAACCAGCAGCTACCATTTCTTTTCCTTTGCCAATTATATAGCAATAATTATCGTGTGGCAAGTATTCTCTTTCTATAGCGCCTTTATCACCCCACCACCAGTCCCACCACTGTGAAACTAAATTGTAATCCGTATTATTAAAACTACGGAATATTATTTCGTTGTTCATTTAATTTAATTTATAAAATAATAGTTACACTTTTTAGTGTTATTTTACACTATGACGCTGTTATGAGACGGTCTAAATCAAAATAAAGAACTGTATCTCTTACAGCGTTATTTGTTATTTGTACATTGCCACTTATCGTAAATACTCTACCAGCACCTTTAAATGTTAAACTTTGACCGTTTTGTAACACATGACTACCTGGTGTTAAGGTAATAGTACTACTAGATATATTTGTAACTACAGGTGTAGCTACACCAGAGTTTAAATTAACACCATGAACAGTACTAACATCATCTAATATACCGCTAGTACTTGTTATATCAAAACTAGTTAAAGCATCTGTACCATTAGCATCTGAGTCGTTTACCGTAGTTGTTACATCTGCTAGTTCTATTTTTAAATCAGTCATAGTTATATCTATACCTGTTAAACTTTTAATATTTGTTTTACCGTAAGCGTAACATTTATTGTTAGTATTTCTAACATTTGTTAATTGTTGACCTGCGCTAAAAGTAACAATGCCATCTTGATTTGATATTAAACCATATTCAATTGTAGGTTTTTTACCAAGTGTTTCAAGAGCAGGTATATTTACGTTAGTAATAGTATAATCTTCTTCTTCAATACTACCGTCTGGTTGAACAATCTCTCTTGTTAATTCTGTTTCATCTACAATACCTTGAATTGTTGCGTTAGCGGTAAAATCTGCAGTAGCTCCAAACATATTTAAACCAGGTACCAAAGCATGTAAGCTTGTGTTTGAAGTGTTTATTTGCCATCTACGATATTTAAGAGATTGAAACTTAACGACAGCGTTTGTACCAGCAGCAGGTATTGTTAACGCTTTGTTAACAGTAATTGTTGTACCAGAAACTCCAGTTACAACAACAGGTCCATCTAAATCATTTATACCATCAATACCTACACCTGTTACTGTACTTTCAGTAGCTACACCAGTGCTAAGCACTTCTTCTTCACTCATGGTAAAAGTAGTGCTACTACTTAATGGTAAATTTGTTATATTGCCTTCAGTAGGATTTTCTGCAGGCGCATCTATTAAAGTAGAAGGATAATTTCTAAAATAAGGTTCTGTTATTCCTAAAGTAGTAAAAGCAGTTAAATCACCTAAGCCAGGTTGTTTTAATATAACACCTTTTTTTGTAGAACCTAAAGTAACACTAAAAGAAAATGGTATTAAACCAGTATTGCTACCTGACTGTAAATCAAAATCAGCAGTAGTAATAGTTGCTCCACTAAAACCAGAAGCTGTAGAAGGTGTTAACGCACTTATTTGTAAAACAGAGTTTGGGTATTGATATATAACTCTTTGTAACACAGAAGAGCTAGAACCTATTGTATTGTTTATATCAACACTATCATCTGGAAACCTAGCGTCTATATAAGGAACATGAAAAGTATCTAACTCATTATGAGCATATAAATATAAGTCGTACTTATTAGGATTATTACCGCTTGATAAACCACCAGCAGGAAACTGTATTATAACGCTAGCTTCACCGTTAACACACTTTCTATTTTTTAATCTTTTTCTTGCAGAGCCAAAAGTTTGTGTACTAAAATCATAAAATGTAATAGTAGAACCTACAGTTCTTTGTACTTCCAAACTAAATATAGCACCGTTGTCTCCTAGTATTTGAACACTTCTAGACTCACCATCATTACTTAAATAATTAGAACCGTAATTAAAATTTTTTATTTCCATATTACTTGCTGCTTTCGTTTATTTGTGAACTAACAGAAAATAATTCTGCTTTACCTGTTGCACTGTTTCCAAATGTTACTTCTGCATAATAACCTGTAACACCTGATTTGTTTATATTAGAGTTCTTTTTAAATAACACAAAATCACCTTCTTCAAATATTGGAGCAGGTGGATTTGTGCTAGTATCATGCTCTACTGTAATTGTATTTTTACCAATTGATTTTATTGGCGACGCGTATTCAGTTAAGTTTGTACTATCAATAACATCACCATTACCAATACTAGATTCTACAACATAATGAATAGTATCGTTTAAAGATAAAGACGTGTTAATATCTTCATCAAATGTTATAACAACTTCATCTAAAACTGTAACAGCACCTAAACTATCGGTTTCTGTTAAAACAGTATCTTGCGATATAACTCCTATACCTTGTATTTGATTTGAACTATAATCTATTATAGCGTTATCACCTTTTATATAATTAAACCACTTACCTTCTTTTTCTATAAACTCATTTGTTTTACCAGAGTTTTTATCTGTAGTTATATTACCTAAATACCAACCAGACTTGTTTTCTAAATTGTAATAGCTATCATCTTCGGTTCTTAAATCAGCTCCAGTTTCTGTCGTTGCCGTTATCCTAGCTTGAGTTCCTTCATAACTTATAGTTTCAAAGTTTTTAATAGTACTAGGCGCATCGTTAAACAATAAGGTTATTGCTGACTCATTAGGCACGCCATAAAACTCATTTCTACTTACACTATTGTCGTGATGTAAATATATTTCACCTTTATTAAAACTATAATAATCACCAGAACAACTTACACTACTTTCTGGTACGTATGTTTTAAAACTTGTCCAACCTCTAACGTTTTCTTGAAAACTAACAGTTGTATCGTTTAAGGTTAAATTATATTGATCTTTCTTTTTATCATAGCCACCAATTAATAAAGCAGATGTTCTTAAATTATCTCTAAAATAATCTTTCATACCATGCAAAGATATTGGGCTTAAACCATCTCTTGATAATCTTAAAACAACACCTCTTTGTTTGTCTGTAAAATAAGATCTATATGCTTCTGAAACAAAAGACTCTGGATTTTTTGATATACCGTAATCACCTATATAAGGTATTGCTTGGCCTAAAACTCTTTCGTTAGATAACAACTGTATGTTACCATCAGCATTAAACAAAGCGTCTTTATTAGCTAATACTTTTAATACTTTATCTTCGCAAAGAACTGTTAAATCAGAGTCTCTAGTGTGAAGTTTCTGTATGCTACCATAAGTAGGATTTAAATCTTTTGTTATTTTTTCTGCTAAATTAAATTGATTTGTTTCGTTAAAACTACTAGACTTATTATATATACCAGAATATATTAAACTGTTTTTTCTTTCTTCTTTTTTATAATCATCAAACTCTGCAGAAACTCTAACACCAGGTGCTAAAAGCATTTTATTAAAATCATCTCTAACTCTTGTAGACTCTACGCCGTTACCAAAACTATAACAATTATGCCAATTTAATTCATAAGCAAAATTATGAGTTTTTGTTTTTAATGTAAACTTGTTTGTTTGACCGTTACCGTCTAGTGTATCAATTGTATCTATTTCTATATATATGACATCACCATTTGGTTTTGTTATTTTAAATAGATCACCTACGTTTATTATTTTATTTATTGAGTATGACATATTAAAATCTATTTAGTATATGATTTGGTTGAGAAATAGTAGGTTCTACTGTAACTTTCTCTGATAAAGTTATATCACCTGTGTCTGTTACGTTTGTAATAGTAACACCTTCTGGTATACCGTCGCTTTCTACGTGTTCTATTATAGATCCTACTGGTATTATTTCACTTAGTTTATCTTCTGATATTTTGTAATAATTACTAGCTTCATAGTAAATATCTAAATTTTTATCTTTTTTAGACTCTGTTTCCCAAACCGCTGGATTTTGCGATAGTTCGCTTTGATCTTCATCAACAACAGTAACAAACTGCATTGTATAACCAAGTGGTGCAACACCTGTTTTGTCTAGTGCTTCACCACCTTTTCTAAAATAATTTAAGTTTTTAGCAGAGTTAGGACACATACCGTTCATATAATATTGTTTAAAAACTAAATTATCTGAAGCGGTTATATCTCCAACTTTACCATTACCAGTTCCTGAGTCTAAGTCTTCATCACCACCGTCATAAGCTCTAAACTTAATAGTAAACTTATTTGTAGTATCATCAAAAGAAATATCACTAACTATAGCTTTTTTAGTTATTTCACGAGTAGTACTACCACCATCTTCATAAGCATGTAACACCATACCTTCTTGCACGCTCATTGTATCTCCAGTGGCTGTAGTACCACTTATACTGTCAAGCACTATTTTAGCCAAACCACTAGTAGCATTTTTTGTACCAACAGGGTTTGTAGATGCCAGTACTGTTAAAGTTATACCACCTGGTATTGCACTTCCTGGCGTGCCAACAGGGTTCCAAACAATAGGTTTGTTAAGAGACAGTCTATAGTTTACAGAAAAATTATAAGCATTTAAAAAAGAAGGTGCTCTATAATGAACTGCAGTATTACCTGCGCTTGTACTTAAAGCTCCAGCAGCGTCATATTCATTATCATAATATGTATTACCATTATTAATAGCGTTTACAATATTTTTATTTCCTAAAAATTGATTTACGTTTGAAGCTGAAGGATCATCATAAATGCCTGTACTATCATTATAATTAGCGTCTTCACATAAATTATCATAATTTACTAAATAGCTTATTGTAACATCAGTTATTGTATATATAGTAGATGTTGGATCTTCTTTAAATCTAAATTGACTACCACCAGCTAGCTTTTTTATGAAAGCACCTTGCGTTGGCGCAAACGTAGAGTGATTTACTAAATCAAAAAACTTAGAGTCTGTGTATGAATAACCTGAGCTAGCCCAACCGGTGTCCTGTTCAGGTTCTATACCTCCAAAACCAATGTTTATTACAGAAGTAGTACTATAACCAGAATAAGCATCTCTGTCAACCCAATTGCTGTGTGTAACTGAAGAGTTTGCTATAGGATAAGTAGTACTAACAACAAGTCCGTTTTGTTGTACTGTGCCATAAGGATAGTTAATAGAGTTTTTCATAGCATTAAAATACCACACGTCTTCAAACTTTGTATTATCTCTATCATCTTCTAAATGTAACTTTAATACTCTATCACTAGCAGCTTTATCTGGATCTAATTCTGTGTTTATACCTCTATACCAAGCCCTTAAACCTAAACTAGTGTTCCATGCTTTTTGATTATAATTAGGATCAGTGCTTCCTATGTTAGCTGGGTCATAATCAAAATCAGCTAAACTTTGAATAATAGATCTAGATGATGCTAAATATTTATATAAAGTAGCGTTTCCATAGTTAGGTGGATCAGTTGCACTTTCACCTAACGGAAAAACACCTACAGCATCGTAAGTACCACCTGCACCTCCAGTGTTCCAAGCGTCTTCACTAGAACCTACTCCAAAAAACTCACCACCTGCACCACTACCGTGATAATCAGGAGCATTAAATTTATTATTATTTTTAGATTTAAAATAATATAAAGTTTTATCTGTTGCGGAAGATGTTGTATACTCTATGTCTTCATTTTCTATGCTAGAAGAAATAAATTGATTATAGTGTTCGTCTCTAAATATTTTTACAAAAAATCTACCTTCAAATTTAGGTGAGTTTTCTATTCTTTCTTTAAATATTTTTAAAGAAGCTCCGTCATTAACTTGAGTAGGTGTGCTAGAGTTTGATGGGTCATCATTAAACTGAGCCATATCAGCACCAAAAACACCTTCTATTGTAAATATAAATTTAGCAGGGCTACTAGTAGTTTTTTCAATATTAAAAACTTTATATCTATTAGAAGATAATGGAGCGTCAACAATTTGTATAAAATATTCATCACCTACAGGTCTATTGTTAAACAAAGTTTCTAGCTCAGACAAACCGCTACTATTATATCTACTAAATAAAACGCTAAAGCTACTACCGTTTAAAGCTGGTATTTCACAACCTTGTGATGAGTCAAATAATAAAGCAGTAGTATTATTATGAAACTTTTGACTTATAAGCATTTTATTTGCTTTTATAAACTCAGGAGCTTCATTTTTTATATCTATTACTTTGTATTTATTTTTAGTAGCTAAATCAACAACGTTATTGTCAATACCTTTTTTTAACACTAAATAATCATCTATTTCAACTTTATTTCTATCGCTAGATGCAAATGATAACCAAACATTACCGTCTTCAGCATCATACCAACGATCCATTGCTAAGTTAAAATATTCACCACCAATATCTTTAACATAAAATTTAAAATAATCAGCGTTTACAGGGTGACCGTCTGAATTTATTTGCACTTGCAAAGTGTTTATTTCAGGAGCAGATAATAACTGTACTTCGTTTGTAGCATCTGAATTTGTTAACACGGGTGTTTGTCTACCATACTCATCACTATAAACTACACCTACTTGATATTTTCTAGAAGATTTTATCGACGGTATACCTAAACTGCTATTGTTTTCTTCGTTATTTATTTTAGTATTTAAAAGTATGTTAAAATCTTCGTTTTCCCCTGTAGTAGAGTTGTAATATTCTAAATCATAATTTTGCTGATAGTTACCATAAACAACTCTATTGCCTAAAACTTCTTGAGCTTTAGCTGTAATTGGAACATTATCATAAACTCTTAATAATTGATTTTCAGGTAATATACCTTTTGCAGTATCGTTTGTAATATTATAATCAAAAAGTCCAAGTGAAGTTTTTATTGTATCAACTAGATATACAGCTGTAGAATCATCTTCTTTATATAAAATATCTATAGCAACAACATCATCTGGCATTTCATCGTTAAGATTTTTTAATGTTACATCTTTAACTGTATTTTCCATACCAATATTATAACCTTCTACTGGATGATAGGCAAAGCTACCAGGAGAAAACACCGCGTTACTAAAAGGTGAAAAGCAAGAATATTCGTTGTCAGCATATTTATACCTGTAAGCAAATCTAGCAAATTTTAAATCAAACAAACTTTCAACATCTTCGTATAAATCTATGGCATAACCTAATATAGTTTCTCCAGCCGGCACAGCAGGTGGTGTTCCTGCTATAGAAGTTACTTTAATACGTACTTTAGCAATCTGCACATCTATTCTAGTTAACTCTACATTTTTTACAGCGCCATTAAATAAATTACCACTATTATCAGTTGCAGCTTCAAAATAAATGGCGTTAGGATAATATTGGCTTAATGTGTTATTAAAAGATTGTTCTGGTATAGTAAAATCATAAACACCAGCGTCTGACGCAGTTAGATCATTTAAGTCTATTTCGTAATAATTCGAACTTCCAGTTGTATTATCATGAAGTCTAATTAAAACTCTACCTTGTAAACTACTATTATACTCAGCTAATTCAAACGAAAGTCTGTATTTATAAGAATCTAACAATAAATTTCCAGCACCACTAGAATAAAAATAGTGTACTAGTTTTTTACCACTAGTACCAGAAGTAGAGTCAAAATAATAATCATTAGCTGTGCCTGAAAAAGTCCAGCTTGGAGTTTGAGTAACAGTATTTTCTATAGGAAAAGGTGATATAGTATTTGCAAACTCATTGTTATTCCAATCAGTTATGTAACCTTTTAAATCGTAATCTTGTAATGGAAGAGAAGGAGGAGTATTGTCTAAATTAAAAGCTTTTAATATAACATCAGTACCTGCTTGCCAACTTAAAGTAAAATCATTACTAAAGTTTTCATCAGTTTCTATTATTGTATCAAAAGTATCACCTATTTTTATTGTTGAAAAGTCGTGTATTCTACCTCTAGAAGAGTTTATAAAAGTATGTGGGTTAGCTGCTATATTAGCTATGTTTATAAAACCTATATTAGCTAAAGTAGGATCTCTAAAATAATTGTACTGTATTGTTGGAGCGTTAATAGGTGACTTTTTAATAACAGTTATATTTTCTTCTTTAGCATCTACATCTGTACCGCTGTAATCTGTTATTTCAGTTGCAGAAGTACCTGAAGCATCAGTACCATCTATTGATCTTTGTATGTTTATTTTTTTAGGTTCATTAGTACCATCTGTAAAAAATAATAAGTCATTGATTATATTTATACCTGTTATTTTGTTTACACTAAACTTTAAAACACTATTGTCTGTATCTACAAAAACAGGTTTTATACTTGTTTTGTCGTACTGTAATATATAACTTTTTGGACTACCATCAGTAGTATCAAAAACAAACCAATATATTTTATTATTTTTTTCATCAGCAATACTACCTATACAAACACACTCATCATTAAGATAACTAATATTAGCAACCATTTTATTACCAAGTATATTTTGTACAGAGCCAACATCAGTCTCGTCTGAAGTAGAAACTTGAATATTTATAGCATCTCTATACTCACCGTTTTGAACAAGTCTTTCGTCAAGATCTTTGTTCATTTTACCGGTGGTAAAATTATGTTTAATCTCCGGCATATTATTTTATTATCTTAGATTTGTTTCTAAACTCTTGAATTATTTGTTCTAACTTAATGTTAGATAATCTTAACTTTGCGTTTCTTTTTGTAGCTCTTTTTTCTTGTTTATATCTTCTTATAGCATATTCAGGTACACCTGATCTACCAGACATAATATCACACAGCATGTGCTTGTACATTGCCTCTTCTGCAAATTTATGAACTTGCATTTCAGCATCAGTACCTAAACCATCACTTATATAGTCTAACACTATTGTCTTACCAGAAACATTAGAACTAAAGTTTATATATCCTTGTAAGTTATCTACATAGAAGCTACCGTTTACTTGAGCGTGTGAAGGTTCTAAACCATATCTTTGACCTTTATTTAAATTATGAAATCTTGGATCGTCATAATCATAGTCTATTACAACATTTTCGTTAGGTGTATGTGATTTATAATTTTCCCAAGTTGTAGAGTCAGTATCTGTAATATTTTTAGGCATTAACCTTTCTGTTGGCTCAGCACTTTTACAAGACACACTATTTACTTTATTAACAAACTCCCATTGAGTTGGAACTGTACCGTTGTTTGTTGGTTGAGTTTGTGTTGCTATTACACCATCGCCTTTTGTTTCTGAAGTAAACACTTCAACAAGACTGTTTATTATAAAATAAACTTCATCATGAGCAGAAACATCTACGTCTAACTCTTGAACACCATCACTTGTAAATTCAATAAAACCAAGATCAGGATCGTTTAAGTTTTTACTTAAATAGTTAGGATTATTATTTATTTGTTGAGCTGTTCCTTTTGTTTTAGTATTATTAACACCAGGTGAAGTTTGTATACCTACAATAATTTTTCCATTAGGAACAGAGCTACTAAAACTCGTAGCGTTACCAGCACCAGTAGTATTACTAATTAAGTCTTCCGCAAAAAGAGCTACGTCTGCGCTTATAGTTAAAGTAGTTAATTGACTAACATCAACTCTTTGCCAACAAGATAATACTCTACCGTCATAATCAAGACTATTAACCACGTTTATAGGTTGTGAAACATGAGTAAATTGTAGTTGATTACTAGTAGCAGCACCTGATCTTATTTTAAAACCACCACCAAAACCTAAAATTCCATTACCATTTGTATCTGGTCCCGGTGCAGAAGTTTGACCATCTCTTTGTACTTTACTAAAAGTTGGTCTTTTCCACCTTGGGTGTAATCTACTTTGAGCACTGTCAAAATCACCACCTATTAATAGCTCTACATCATCAGAAAAAACATAATCACCATCATCATTTTGTAGTATTGAAAATGGGTTTGAGGTATGTTGAGTGTGATATAGCGGATGCTTAATACCAGACTCATCAGTAAAGTACACACCTGTATAATTAACGTAATCTTGTGGCAATATCATTTTTAAACTTGGTGGTAAAGTTATTTCTTGAGACTTTATAGATTTAAAAGTGTCAAATGATAATTCTTGTATAGCTCTCATAGCGTGAAAAGCAATGTCAGCTCTTCTAATTCTAGGTATTATTTTGTCTTGTCCAACATAAGATATTTGAAACTGATTTATTATAGTATCTAATGATACAAACTGATAATTACCATAATCATTGCCTTCGTAATAAGCTTGGTTTGTTTCGTTTATTAATGCCATTTATTTATTGTTTTTCTTGTTGTACAACAGCGCTTTGTGACTGTGCTGCAAATTGTGATAGTTGAGGTTTTTCTATAGCAACACCAGCCATAAATAATATTCTGTAAACTAACTCAGACTCATCGGAAGGATGTAGTTCAAAGTTAATAGAATTACTTGAATCGTAAAAAGGTTTTTGATTAATTATTTTGTATGCCCAGTCAGGTTTTTTAGGAAACCTCGTGTATTTAATTCTAACTTGATCTATTAGTGGGTCTATATTAGGAAAAGGATAAACTTGTATAGTGTCATTTTGTTTTCTTACATATACAGGTCTTTTTTTTGATTGAACAGCTAGAGTAGTGTTATTGTATATACTCATATCTTTTTGAGTACTTTGCTCTGCAACAACTGAAAGTGTATTTTCTAAATACTTAACGTTTACTTGAGTTAAACGGTGTATGTCATCAATTGTAGCTGAAATATTTATATTGCCAAATTCATCTAAAACTGTAACATTTTTATCTACTTCTGAAAAAAAACTTATTTTATCTTCTAAATAATCTACCATATCAGAATATTCTGAAGTATTACCAGGTACTCTTTTAAATTGATTTAAATCATAAAAATACTGTTCAAATATTTCTTTTTGTGCTTGATCAGCAAATAAGTTAAATTCTTGAGGTGTTATATAACCTCTTTTTTCTTTATTAGCTATTGCTAATACTTTTTGATATACTGTGTTTATATTTACTGCCATATTTTTTTATTGTAGTATTGTAACCACCCCGAAGAGTGGTTACTCTACTAAGGTTGTTACGAGTTTAATCGTTTTTCTATATTGGAGTAAATCTCCATACCTTCATCTGTTTTAAACCAAGAAGCTAAAGCAGAATATGGGTGCTCATCAAATGGAACGTTTAATAGTTTTCTATCATTAGAAGCCCAAGTAAAAGTTCTTTGATCTGAGCTTAGTTTAATAATACCAAGTTCTGTTGCTTTAATTCCAAAGTTTCTAAGCTGAACGTTTTCATCATTTACTAGTTCTAAGAACAAACCAGGGTTTCTCTTAGCATATAATAACAAATCACGTTTAAGTTCTTTAGAACTCATCTCTGACACTCTAGAACCAACTTCAACTCTCATAATAGCTTCAGCCATATCAATATCAATATCTCTAGCAGCGTTTAAAGCTTCTATTTCCATTTCTAACCAAGCTATTTCGTTTGTTGCAACTGCAACTGGCTTTTCTTCATAAAACAAAACATCTTTGTCTGGGTGATATAGTGAAAGAAGTTTTTGCAAAACAACTTTTTCTTTTTCAATTATTAACATACCGTTTCTAAATACGATATGATCTAATCTTTGATCACCTTTCATTTCATCAACAAAACAAGTTTTTTGATTTACACAGTATTTTAATTCTCTTTCATAACCTGCGTTTTCATCAAACCAATATATATTTGCAGATCTAATAGATCTTGATATAGGTTTTTTATCACCAACTAGTTTATATATTCTGTCTTTTATTTCCCAACCATCATTTGATTTTTTGTATGCTGGTTCAGTTCTTTTTGGTTTTTGTGTTTCAACAACTGGTGTTTCAACAACAGGCACCTCTACCT
>CERH01052134.1_pt1 | contig 13289 bp, 11 predicted proteins | sample 530991 | NCBI WGS metagenome assembly CERH01 (sample SAMEA2621191, study PRJEB7988) | marine metagenome | biome: marine biome (ENVO:00000447); feature: mesopelagic zone (ENVO:00000213); material: "saline water (ENVO:00002010), including plankton (ENVO:xxxxxxxx)" | depth 800 m | reverse complement strand
CCGAGGAGATCGCTGGCGCCGAAGACGAAGCGCCAGCGAAGCCGACCAAGAAGAAGACCAAGAAGCCGATCACGGTCTGGCGCTCCGCGCTGGCCAAGCAGGCGGTCCTCCAGGAGGTCTGCTACGCGCTCCAGACGATGCGGGAGAACGGCGCCGAGCCCTACGACGTCGAGTTCCTCGTGCTGCGCACGCAGGCGGCGACGCTCCTCTGGGACCGCGGCGACCTGTCCGGCGACTACCCGGACATCCCCTACGACGACACCGCGGACACCGCGGAGAAGAAGGCTCTCGCGCGCTTCTGGAAGACGGTCCAGGGCGAGGCGAGCAAGCACGTCCCGGACACGGTCGAGGCGTGACGTGAAGACCGCGCTCGTGGTAGACGCGAACAGCGTCATCGCCCGCGCGGTCTACGCGAGCGCGCTCGACGACCTCCAAGCGGGGGGCGTGTTCACCGGAGGGATCTACGGGTCCCTCACGTCTCTGCGGTCGATCATCGACCACCCGCTGATCCGCCCGGATCGCGTGGTCGCGTTCTTCGACCACGGAGTTCCCGCTCGCCGGCGGCGACTGCTACCGGGCTACAAGTCGGCCCGGAAGGAGCGCCGCAGCATGCTCGACGAAGAGCAGCGCGAGAAGGCCATGGCGCAGATCCCGGTGTGCTACCGCATGTGGAAGCACCTCGGGGTCCAGTGCTTCGCGTTCCGCGACCGCGAAGCGGATGACGGAGTAGCCGCCGCCGTGCGGGTCCTGCGTGACCGCTACGCGTGCGTCGTCGTCTCGTCGGACCGCGACCTCTGGCAGACGATCGCGTGGGGCGCCTCGGTCTGGGACCAGGGGAAGAACATCCTGATCGACCAGGACTCGTTCGAGGAGCACTCTGGCGGCGTTCCTCTCGACGTGTGGCTCCTGTTTCGCGCGCTCGTCGGAGATTCGAGCGACTCGATCCCTGGGGTGCGGTCATGCGGGCCCGCGAAGGCGAAGACCCTGATCCAGCTCATCCAGGACGATCTCCCCGAGGACCCGCACGACCAGCTCCGCGCGCTCTGCGCCGAAGTTCGGGACCTGCACCGCACGCGCAAGCCGAAGGTGGTCGAGACCAACCTGCTCGAAGCCGAGGACTACCTTCACGACGTCATCGACGGGATCGACCTGTTCCGGTCGTTCGGGCCGCTCAAGAGGCTGCGCGACCAGATGAAGGCGCCTCGTGAGCTGCGGCATCGAGAGTTCCTGCGCGAGTGCAAGCGCTTGCAGTTCCGCTCCGTCCTCGGTGACCCCGAGGCGACGTTGGGTCCCTTCCGACGCGTCCTCACGGGGTAGGCTGTCCCATGATCTTCGATCGCCTCGCCGGCTTCGCAGACCGGTTCCCCGACCGCTTCCGCGGACTGCGGGACATCCTCGCCCGCGCGCACGTCTTCCACTTCGACTACGCGCCGCACGAGGTTCTGCCGAAGAGCTACACCCGCGAAGAGCTGAACTTCCACGCCGAGCACTTCGTGCTTCCGTTCCCGGTCGTCGCGATCGAAGACCGGTCGTCCTGTGTGCTGATGTGGGACGCCGACCCGGATGCTCAGGGGCTCGGGTGCGAGCGCTACTTCGTCGAAGCGGCGCCCCTCGCGATGCAGTGCGCCCGGAGCTGGCGCGATGCGGAAGAGGAAGAGGAGTGGAGGAAGTCCCTGTCCCCGGCGATGCGCGCGCGCATCGAGTCCATGGTCCAGTATTCGGTCGGGGTCATCCACTCGATCGATCCGTCGAGGGATCCGTCAGACGCAGCTCTGAGCAGTTGGCTCGACATCACGGCCGCGGCCATGCTGGACGTGCAGGTCGCTACCAAGACTGACTTCTGTCACGAAGAGACGGCCCGCTTGCAGTCCGAGCCGAGCGTGCTCCGCGGGACGGTGATCCCGAACGCCATGACGGCGATCGAGGAGCTGATGCAGCTCAACACCCCGGACCGGTTCATCCTGCGCACGTCGCCGGCCGTCGCAGTCAAGGGTGGACGGAAGAAGACGCTGCGATCGCACGAGCGGCCGATCTACACCCTGCTGAAGCCCGACGAGATCCGCGCACGCATGCAGACTCCCGGAGACGGTGCGCCACGCAGGCTTCACGAACGTCGGCGGCACGTTCGCCGCTACCCTGACGATCCGACGCGCTGGCCGAACGTGCACGGCAAGGCTGTCGTGATCCCGGCCTGCTGGTCGGGCACTGCGGAGGCGACCGTCGGACGTCGCCACTACAAGGTGATGCTGGACCTATGAACGCCAAGACCTCGTGGACGCTCTGCTTCATCGCTGCCCTCGCGGCCTTTTGCTACCTGTCGGACTCGTGGGTTTGCGTAGTCCCGCTCCTGTTCGTGCTCGCGTCGTTCGGGTTCCTCTATAACAACGGAGCGGGCGTGACGGACTCCTCGACGCCCAAGCCGAAGAGCGTCCGTGCATGACCCGGTTCGCACTCACGGCCGACCTCCAGTTCAACACGCAAGCGGGATACTCGACGCTGTTGCCGTCGGGCATCACGACTCGGTTGCGGGACACGATCGAGGCGTTCGAGTGGGTAGTCGCGACCGCGACCGAGCGGGGCTGTGAGGCTCTGCTGGCCCTCGGGGACATCTTCGACTCGCGAGTCCAGATCGACGTGTCTGTCCTGGACCAGACGTGCCGAGCGTTCCAGCTCGCGTCGGAGTCCATCGATGTGCACGTGCTTGTCGGGAACCACGACAGCTACCTGCGCACGCCCGCGATGAACTCGCTGCAAGCGCTGACGGCTTACGCGACGGTGCACGAGGAAGTGACCGAGTGGGAGCAGTTCGCGTTCGTGCCTTGGACGGACGATGCGGACGTCTACGCGGACTTGTGCGCGTCGGCTGCCGAGACCGATGCCGCGGTGTTCCTGTCGCACGCCATGTTCGAAGGCGCGGTCCCGATGGCGAAGGGCTTGCCCCTGGACCTGATCGAGGAGGGCCGGTGGGACATGGCCTTCCTCGGGGACGTGCACGACCCGGTCTGTGTGCGCGAGGACCCCCTGGTGCAATACTGCGGAGCGCCCTTGCAGATCCACTTCGGCGACGCGGGAGGGGATCGAGGCTTCTGGATCTACGACGACGAGGCGGACACGGTCGAGTTCATCGCGAATGACGTCAGTCCGCGGTTCCACACGGTGCGGTCTCTCGATGAGCTGCAAGAGCTTGCTGACGTCATCACGACGGACCGTGACTTCCTCTGGCTCAACATCGAGGACGCGGACGAGCTGGACGAGGCCCGCGATCTCGCCCGATCCATGTCGAGCTGGGTCCGTGCGACGACGAAGCCCTCCAAGCGCATCCGCCCACGCCTCAAGGTCTCGGCGAGGATGACGGACGAAGAGCTGGTGCGCGCCTACTGCGAGCGAGTCGGCATGGAGGACGAAGCGACGATCGAGCGCGGCGTGCGCCTGATGAAGGAGGCGCGGAGCGCATGACCGGCTACCGGATCGGTCGTGTAGTGGCGACGAACTTCCTGCCTTTCGAGCACGTCGAGGTCGACCTATCGCTGCCCGGCCTGACTGTCATCGAGGGCGAGATGCTCGACGCGGACGGGTGCTCGTCGAACGGGTCGGGGAAGTCGTCGCTGCTGGAGGCCCCGGTGTGGGCGATCACCGGGAAGTGCATCCGCGAGGGCTACCGCGGTGACGATGTCGTGCGCATCGGGTCGGAGGGCGGAGCCTGTGTAGACGTCACGCTGGTGGGCGGGACTCACGAGGTGCGGGTCGTCCGCTACCGCAAGCACAAGACGCACCGCAACAAGGTCTTCCTCTACATCGACGGCGAAGACGTCTCGGCGGGAACCACGACTCAGACCGACCAGCGCATCGAGACCGAGCTGGGGCTCGACTACGACACGTTCCTGTCGACCGTCGCGTTCGGCGCTCGCGCGGACGTCAAGAGCTTCTATCTCGCGACGGATGCCGATCGGAAGCGCATCCTCTCGCGGTTGCTGGGGCTCGACGTGTTCGAGCAGGCGCGCAAGCTCGTGCGCGACCACCAACGCGCTGCGACTGCTCGTCTCGACGCGCTGATGACCGAGCAGCTCAACTTCGGGATGGCGCTGCAAGAGGACGAGCGCCGCTTGCACGCGCTGAGCGAAGAACACGGCGTCGACCCGATCGAGGTGAACATCGCTCGTGCCCGCGTGGCCATGGCGCGGCGGCGAGTCGCAAAGCTGCGCTCTGAGCTGGAGGAGTGGACCGAGGAGCGGCAGCAGGCACGCGAGCGACTCGACCGGCTCACCGAGTTCGTCGAAGCTCGCCGCGAGCGCCTTGAGCGTCGAGCCCGCCGCAGGGAGAAGGCCGCACGCGAAGCTCGCCGCCGGCTGGATGCCGCGACGGACCGCGCAGATCGCCTGTCGAGCACCGTCAAGCGGATCGAGGCGATGCAGGACGCCGACTGCCCGACCTGCTTGCGGCCCCTGTCCCCGGAAGAGGCGAAGCCGATCCTCGAAGCGTTGCGCGAGGAGCTGACCGCGCTGCGCGCTGACGCGGCCAAGATCGAGGACGAGATCCGGACACGGGAGGGCGCCACGAAGATCACGATCCCGGACCCGTCCCCTCGGGACTTCGAGTCGATGCGCTACTTGGAACGCGCTACCCGCGTCGACCTCCAACTCGCGGAGGCGGCCTTGTCCGGGTTCGAGTCGGCGTTGGAGCCGCTACTGCGCGCGGCGTCCTCGCACGGCGCGCAGACCCAAGACCTCGAAGGGCAGATCAAGAAGACCCGCGCGAAGATCGAGGACATCGAGCGACAGCAGGCGGAGGTCCAGGGGGAGCTGGAGTCGATTCGGTTCTGGGAGTCGGGCTTCAGCAACCGGGGGCTCATGAACTACCTGATCGAGGCCGAGCTACCGCGGATCAACGAGGCAGCTACCGACTTCGCGTCTCGACTCCTGGGCGAAGGCACGACGGTCGAAATCGACCCGACGCGGGAGCTGAAGAAGAGTGGCGAGGTGCGGGAGGAGGTCGACATCAGCGCGCAGATTCCGGGCTGTGCGGCCACCTACGCCGGCGCCAGCAAGGGTCAGCGGCACCGTCTGGACCTCGCGATCCTCCTGGCATTCCGCGCGGTCGTGGCAGACCGCTGCTCCGCCGCCTTCGACCAGCTCATGTGCGACGAGCTGTTCGACGGGATCGACGAGGCCGGCGTCGAGTGTGTCGTCGAGATCCTCCGCGAGCTGTCCGCGGACTGCCCGGTGGTGCTGGTGACGCACGATCCGAGGCTGAAGTCGGTCGGCGACCGGGTCATCACCGTGCGCCACGAAGGCGGGTCCGCTCGCGTCGTGGGATAGACTGGCCGCACTCGCCGTGCTAACATCGCGCCCGATCGAGGGCGCACGTGACACAGTCAAGAGCCAAGGGCAACCGATTCGAGAACGACGTCTGCATCGCGCTGGCGCGTTGGTTCGACCCGAGCCTCCCGGAGAGGCCGAAGTTGGCGCACCTGCCGTTCCGTCGACGCTCGACCTCGATCATGCCGACCTCCGGACATTGGGAGGGTCACGGCGACATCCTCCATGCTCCGGGGCTCCCCCACCCGTGGCCGTTTGCGGTCGAGTGCAAGAACGCCGAGACCTGGGACTTGTGCGGCGTCCTGTCGAACACGAACTGGCCGGTCTGGCGCTGGTGGCGGCAAGCCGAGCTGCAAGCCCGCGCGGCAGGTCGCCAGCCCTTGCTGGTCTTCAAGCGGAACTCGCGTCCGCCCAACATCCTCACCCTATCGTGGATCGCTCAAACCCTGCACTTGGCGCCGATGACCGGGGCAGTCCTCGAAGTCGCAAGCCCGTCCGGGCTCGCCGTGACGGTTGCCCGCCTCGACGACCTGATCGAAACGGATCCGATGAGACTGTCGACCGTCTCACTACCCGAACAGCGGCCCCGATCCTCGCGGAAGCGCTTGGTGTCTCCCCCCGCGAAGCCGGTCGCGTCTGGTCGACGACGGTCTCGGTCATCCGCGACGCGCTCCTGAAGGGCCGTCCGGTGGTGCTGACGAACGTGGGCACTCTGTTCCCGGTCCGATCCGTCCCGCGCGCCTACACGCACCCGAAGACCGGAGAGGACGCGGTCGCGGCTCCCCGGAGGACCATCCGCTTCGCCTTGGCGAAGGGCATGAAGCAAGACCTATGCGACTGAGCGACCTCACCGGCATCAAGCCGATCACGCGCGGCGAGCTGGAAGCGCTCGTCGATGACGCGGACCACCGGACCCTGCGCATCGCAGTCGCCTTGCGTGACGCGTGGGACGCGAACCTCGCGGCGGAGTCTCGGGCGCGCATGGCCGAGACCAAGGCGGACAACGCGCGGGATCGTCTGGACGCTCTCCGGCGCCTGTTCGCGCAGCCGCCTCAGCAAGACGTGTTGGAGCGCGCGACCTCCGAGGTCGTCAGCTACGCGGAGCGCGCACATCGGCTCATGCGCGAGACCATGACCTCGATGCGCACCGTGCGAGACGACGCGAGGACCGAGGCCACGGTGCAGGCATTCGCGGCGTCTCTCCTCACGCAGTTCGAAGAGAGGATCCCCGAACCGCCGGAGCACGCCCGCTTCGGCCGCAGTTGACACAGTGTCACCGCGATGCTCTCCGACTCCGACAAGGTCCTGGTCAAGCGCGCGTTCGCGCAGGGTCCGGCTGCGCTCTACGACGCCGGTCTCGACTCGGATCAGGTTGCTGAATTCCTCGCGCGGGAGGACGTCAAGAGCTACCTCTTCATCTTGGAGCGCGAGCTGGAACATGCTCCAGCCCTCGACGTCCGCCAGCGCTACGTTACGCGTCGTGACCTGAGCCGCCTGACCCCTGGCGCGGTCGCAGTCCTGGGCGCTGCGCTTGCCGGGCCGCAATACCTCAAGACGCTCGACGACAACGGCGTCGAGGTCATCCAGCGCGACGGTCGCGGGAATCCCATCCTCCGCCGGGACGAGCCGACCAGCATCCAGCTCCGGGCTGCGGAGACGATCCTCGAAGCGCTCGGCATCCCTCAGGGCAAGGCTCGCGCGGGGGCGGACTCCGCGACGGAGGTCAACATCCAAGTCCTGTTCCGGGAAGGTGGGACGGAGGCCGTCACGCGGGTCTCGTCTGACCCGGACCACACCACGGAAGCCCAGCGAGCGCTGTCGCGTGAGCGCATCCGGACGGTGATCGATCAACTGGCGACGGCGGTGCCGAAGCTGCACGAGAACCTCCGCAAGCAGCTCGGGCAGCCTCGACCGAAAGCTCCCCCGGGCCGGAAGAAGGCGACCAAGAAGAAGGCAGCTCGGCGCATCGTCGTCGAGGACGTCGCACCGCCTCCGCGCAAGTCGACCAAGCCGGCGAAGAAGGCGACCAGGAAGAAGCCGAGGAAGAAGCCCCGCGATGGCTAGGCCGTCACCCCGCAAACGGACGGCGGTGCGCGGAGTCGGGTCCATCGCCCCGGGCCCGAGCACGCAGTTCACCGACGAGAGCGCGGTCCTGTTCTCGAAGGTCGCCGAGCAGGTCATGCACGGTCACCGGGACCTGTTCGACGACCTGACGCCGCACGAACGGACGATGGTCCTGGAGTGGCTTGCGGACGCGGTGTTCGAGGGCAAGGCGGACACCGCGTTGTCGGACGTCCTGTGGGAGGTCGACTACCGGCAGAAGCCCGCGACGATCGAAGAGTTCATCGAGGACGACTTCTACCTCGGGCGCAGTGCTCGTGACCTGCACCCCGCGTGGAAGGAGGATCTCTACGAAATCTTCAGGCCCGGATCGCAGATCGTCGAGTGGTTCCTGACCGGGGCGATCGGCGTGGGCAAGCGAATCGCTGACGACACGCCGGTCGCGACCCCGAGCGGCTGGAAGGCCAACGGAGACCTTGAAGTCGGTGACTTCGTCATCGGCTCTGATGGCAAGCCGACGGAGGTTCTTGGCGTCTACCACTACAAGGGCTGCAAACTCTACCGCGTCACGTTCTCGGACGGCACTTCCGTGGATGCGGACGGAGAGCACCTTTGGCAGGTCTCTCGGCTGCACTTCAAGCTCGTCGATGGAAAGCAGAAGCGCGTCTGGATCGACGAGGTCGTGGACACCGACGAGCTGCGCGAGCGAAAGCTCAAGCAGGGCGACGCATACACGCACCGCATCCCGATCATCGAGCCGGTGCGGTATCCCGAGCGCGACCTTCCGGTCGCGCCCTACACGCTCGGCGTGTTGCTCGGCGACGGTTGTCTGACCAAGGGCTCGATCGAGTTTTCTGCACCGGAAGACCCGGAGATCGCCGACCGCGTCGCGTCGGAGCTGCCGGAGGGTCATGTGCTGTCCCCGGGCGACTTGCGGTGGATCATCTCGAAGGGCTCCTGCGGAGGTTCGAAGGACTCGAACGAGGTCATGGCGGCCATCCGCCAGCTTGGCCTTGCAGGGCACCGCTCGCTGACGAAGTTCGTGCCCGCGATCTACCTGACCGCTTCAGTCGGGCAGCGTTTGGATGTGCTCCGCGGCCTGATGGACACAGACGGGACGGTCATCGGCAGGAACACAACGACGTTCTCGACGGGGAGTGAACAGCTCGCGCGTGACGTGATCGAACTCACGCAGTCGCTCGGAGGTATCGCGACGATCAGCCACTTCGACCGGGACGACGGCAACCGTGAGTTCGCCGTTCGTCTCGCACTCGACGTGTGTCCGTTCTACTTGGAGCGGAAGGCGAAGAAATGGTCTCCGCGAACGAACCAGCCGGTTCGTCGGGCGATCGTCTCGATCGAGATGTCGCGCATCGCGGACGCGACTTGCATCCGCGTGGCTGCAAAGGACTCGCTCTACGCGGTTCGCGACTACATCCTGACGCACAACACCACGCTCGCGTGCGTCGCGCAGGCATACAAGCTGCACTGCCTGAGCTGCCTCCGTCAGCCCGCCGGCTACTACGGCCTCCTTCCGGACTCGCAGATCGTGTTCGGGATCTACTCGATCACGAAGAACCAAGTCGCCGACGCGGGCTACTTCAAGCTCCGCGGCTTCATCGACAACTCGCCCTACTTCCGCACCAAGTTCCCCCGCTCCCGCAAGATCGACAGCAAGCTCGTCTTCCAGCGCTCCCCGGTGACCGTCGTGCCGGGTTCGCAGGAGATGCACGCTCTCGGCCTCGACCTCTTCGCGTTCATGATGGACGAGGTCAACTTCATGCGGTCGAAGGAGAACAAGGAGACGGGCAAGATGCTCGGTCAAGCCTACGACCTCTACAACGCGACGAAGACCCGGCTCCTGTCTCGCTTCATGCGCCCGGGAGGCACGATCCCGGGCATGATGCTGCTGATGTCCTCGCGGAACGCGGAGACCTCGTTCCTCGAAGAGCGGTTGCGGAACGTCGACCCTCGCGTGACCTACGTCAGCGATTACGCGTTGTGGGAGGTGAAGCCGAAGCACCTGTTCCAGAAGCCGAAGTTCAAGGTCGAGATCGGCGACCGCACCGCGCAGTCGCGATTGCTCCGCGCGAAGGAGACCCCACGAAAGGGAGCGCGCGTCGTGGAAGTCCCGGGCGAGTTCCGAGCGGTCTTCGAAGAGGACGTCGACCAAGCGCTGCGCGACATCGCGGGCGTTGCGACCTTCAACCTCTCGCCGCTGATCCGTGACCGCGAGAGCGTCTTCGCTGCGATCTCGGACGACATGGAGCACCCGTTCACGCGAGACGTCGCCACCCTCGACATCGAAGACGACACGACGCTCGACGAGTTCTACGACATCCGCAGAGCTTGCCGTGTCGTTGCGTCGCGCTGGACGCCGAAGCTGAACCCGGAGGCCCCGCGGTTCATCCACGTCGACATCGCCCTGTCGGGGGACTGCCTCGGGTTCGCGATGGGCCACGCCGCCGCGATCGTGGACACGCAGCGCATGACCCCGGACGGCGTCCGGGTCACGCAGAGCGAGCCCTACATCGTCATCGACCTCATGATGCGGATCGTTCCGCCGAAGGGGTCCGAGATCGACCTGTCGAAGATCCGGAGCTTCATCCTCTACCTGTCGAAGCTCTACCGGATCGCGCGCGTCACCTTCGACCGGTTCCAGTCCGCCGACTCGATCCAGATTCTAAAGAAGCTCCAGTTCGAAGCCGGCCACCAGTCGGTGGACCGCGACGACGAGGCTTACCTGATGTTGCGAGCGGCACTCTTCGACCGCCGTCTTCTGACCTACCGCTACGAGCCGTTCATCGACGAGCTGCTCGACTTGCAGCGTGACGCCAAGAGCCGCAAGGTGGACCACCCCACCAAGTCGTCGAAGGGCGGCAAGGGCTCGAAAGACGTTTCGGACGGCGTCGCCGGCGTGGTCTACCTCTGCATGACCGACCCGCGGGCCACCAAGGGTGCGCGGGGGCTGGTGGCGAACGACGACACGATCCGCGTGACGACGGAGAAGGCGCTCACGCGTGCTACCGTCGCCAAGCCTGCGGACCCCAAGGTCGCGGGAGCCAACATCTCCTGGGACGACCTCGCGCGCAACCTGGACCAGTGACCGTGGCCGGCTAGACTCGCCTCCCCGAGGATCCCGACGTGTCAGACCTGAACCCAACGCAGCCTCCCCGCTCCACGCCGCACGCCGTCGGGTGGTTCTTCGACCTGTTCCGCTACTTCGGCCGAGCCGAGCGGCCGATGGACGTCGACCCCGACGCGTTCATCGATGCGGTCGACCTGACCGGAGACCGCGAGTCCTTGCAGGAGATGCTCCGCCTCTCGGCGGATCGTCAGCGACGCAAGCGCATCTTCGACGAGATGGACTCGTTCGGCCTGATTGAGTCGATCCTCGACCTCTACGCCGAGGAGGTCACGCAGTCGGACTACGACACGCAGCGGCGGGTCTGGGTCGAGTCGAACGCGAAGCACATGGTCAAGCTGGGCCATGACTGCTTGGAGCGGTGTCAGGTCGAGGACAAGGCCCTCGCCATCTGCCGGCGCACCGCGAAGTATGGCGACGAGTTCCGGCGCCTGATCTACCAGTCCGGGAAGGGCGTGCTGGGATGGCGCACCACCTACGCGGATCGTGTCGAGCGGATGGAGGACCGGCTCGGGCGACTGGTCGGGTTCAAGGAGGTGGCCAAGAAGTATCGCGGCGACCTGAAGCGCGACGTCTCGTGGCCGTGGGACTACGTGCACTTCCGGCTGCTCGGGAAGAACGACAACGAGGTCTACGGGACGTCGATCCTGGAGGCGATGTTCCGACCGTGGCGCCAGCTCGCGCTTACCGAGGACTCGATGCTCATGTATCGGCTCCGGCGGATGCCCGACCGCAACGCCTTCTTCCTCCAGGTCGGGAACATGGAGCCGACGGAGTCGATGAAGTGGGTCAACAACTTCAGGAAGAAGCTCCGCAAGCACGAGTTCGTCGACCCGGCGAGCCCGGACTACCAGACGCAATACAACCCGCTGACGCCGCTCGAAGACGTGTTCATCCCCGTCCGCGAGGGCGATGAAGTCCGCGTCGATCAGATTCCCGGCGGCGGCAACATCGGGGAAATCTACGACCTCGAATACTTCCGCGACGCGCTCTTCGGAGCGGCCCGCGTGCCGAAGGCATACCTCGGCTTCGAAGGCGACATCAACGCCAAGGCCACCCTCATCCAGCAGGACGTTCGCTTCGCACGCGGCTGCAAGCGCCTGCGACACGCGCAGATTCGGGGCTACCGGAACCTCCTCTACATCAACGCGTTCCTGTCGAACCCGCCAGAGCGCCCTGACCAGTTCAACCCGGAGCGTCCGGAGAACGCATTCGTTCTCCAGATGACTCCGATCAACTACCTCGAAGAGTTCGAGCGCTTGGAGCTGATCCAGCTCCGGTTCCAGATCGTCGAAACGATGTCGCGGCTCGCGAGCGACATGCAGCTCGACGCGCGGGTTTGGGCGACCTACATCCTGCTCAACTACGCCAAGCTCGACGAAGAGCTGGTGCTCAAGCTGATCCAGAAGTCTCCGGAAGCGGTCACGGCGGAAGCGTTCGTCAAGAACCTCCGACCCGATCAGCGGGCGACCTGGAATGCTCTCGACGGTGACGCCCGCGAGCAGATCCTCGACATGGCGAATGAGCAGTCGAAGGGCATCTACGAACCGAACGCGAAGGAGCGAGTAGCGATCGCCCGCGCGTTGCACGAGAGCCCCGGACTCCGCGCGGCGGTGGGTCGGATCGCCTACTACTTCGAGGACGAGTCCATCGAGAACCGCGCGAAGCTCCAAGCGGACCCCGCGTTCAAGTGGCCCGACCTCGGCAAGAAGACGATCACGGACAGCTTCGAGGACGGCGCGGAAGCGAAGCAGCTACGCGAGGACCTCGAATCGATCGCGAAGGGAGGAGCGAAGGAAGAGTGACCTATGGCGATCCCGATCAAGCACTTGCACAAGAAGTATCAGCGGCCCACGCAGCAGGTCATCGAGCACATCGCTCGCGAGGTCGGAGTCACGGAGCAGACCGCCTACGCGATGATCCTGTCGTTCCACGAAGCGGTCGCGGACCAGCTCACCCGCGGGAACGTCGTCCGGTTCCCCGGGTTCGGGGCTTACGCGGTCGTGCCGCTCAAGTTCGCGAACGTCAAGGCGGGCATCCGCCTCCTGCCGTCGACGGCCTTGAAGTCCCAGGTCTTCGCCGGAGACCCGCCGCTGTTCCACGGCGCCCGAGCCAAGCAGAACTACCGGACGAACCACTACCGGACTGACGCGCCCTGCCGGACCTTCGAGGTCATGCAGAACCTCCGCAAGCAGCTCACCGTCGAGAAGGTTCGACGGGCATGAAGCTCCTCGAAGGGATCGACCTGCCGTCGATCGGTCCGGTCTACGACGACCTGTTCATCTTCGCGCCGAGCTACGTCCTCTGGGATCGCCTCGTCGCGGAAGGACGCATCGAGGAGGGGAAGTCGATCGGCACGGCGCCTGAGCTGGACTTGCTCTTCCTGGACCTCGACCAGACTGTGAAGGGAGCGACGGACCCGGCAGGACTCCGCAACGCGCGCAAGAAGGGGCAGACGGTCGGCAAGCGGCGCCTCGACCAGATCAAAGCGCGAGTCCGCGAGCAGCTTGAGCCGATGCTCTTCCGCTACATGGACGGCGGCTACCCGAGCTTCAGCGCGTTCAAGAAGGCCGCGGTCACGCTCATGAAGCCGGCGTGGAAGGCGGTGTTCGAAGCGGGCGTCCGTGCGGCGGGCATCGAAGGCACCGGCAAGGGCGGCACGGCCGACAAGGCGCGAGTCAAGCTCGACCCGGAAGATGAGAAGTGGCTCCGCGGAGCCATGCAGCACGAGATGCGCTTCCTGAACGGCTTACTCCGGGCCGTGCACG
>CERH01081107.1_pt1 | contig 13385 bp, 10 predicted proteins | sample 530991 | NCBI WGS metagenome assembly CERH01 (sample SAMEA2621191, study PRJEB7988) | marine metagenome | biome: marine biome (ENVO:00000447); feature: mesopelagic zone (ENVO:00000213); material: "saline water (ENVO:00002010), including plankton (ENVO:xxxxxxxx)" | depth 800 m | reverse complement strand
CCTGGCATGGATACCCTCCCCGATATTCGCACACTCAACGCAGTGGTGAAGACTGACCTCAAGGGACGACAAAAGGCGGTGGATCCACCACTGATGGTTCCAGATGACGGATTCCTTCGTCAGATCAACCTCACTCCTGGTGCCGTGAATAGAAAGCGGCAAGGTGCCGACAACATCGAGCCGATACTTACCGGAACTAGAGTAGATCTATCCGACTCTTTGATTCAAAGACTTCGTCAGGATGTTCGTGAAGGATTTATGAACGATCTCTTCACTCTAATGGAGGTCGGAGATCGGGCAACAGCACGTGAGATCGACGAGAGGACCCAGCAGCAATTGAGGCAGCTTGCTCCGATTTTGGGCAGAATGCACACAGAGCTTTTGCGTCCTCTTGTTGATCGCGTCTACGGCATCATGGACCGAGCCGGGAAACTGGAGGAAGCGCCAGATGAACTCGTTGATGCAAACCTCGAAGCCGTTTTCGCATCACCTCTCGCGCGTGCACAGACTGCACAAGAGGCTACGATAGTTCTCGAGACCTACCAACAACTTGCTGGACTTGCTCAAGTCTCACCTCAGGTTCTCGATCTATTGAATCATGATGAGTCCGCTCGGTTGGTCGCGAAGGCAAGAGGCCTGCCTCAAAGCCTACTTCTCGACGAGGAAGACGTTCAGGCCATTCGTCAGGGACGAGCTCAGGCTCAAGAAGCACAAATCGAACAACAACAAGAAATGGCTCAGGCCGAGCAGGTGTCGAAAGTCGCACCTGCCGTTGCGCAGCTTGAGCAAGCACAGGGGGCATAGGTGTTCAGCAGGCAAATCATCATTGACTACAAAGAGGTCTTTCACACGGAGGCCGGTCGACGGGTGCTCGCAGATATCTGCAAAAGCGCTCACATCGCGAACTCCACTTACGACCAGCATGTAGACCCACAAATGACCTTTATCCGAGAGGGTGAGAGACGGACGGTTCTTCGGATCCTTCACACCCTGAAGATGAAACCAAGCGACATAGAAAAACTCTTAGAAGAGAAGGAGGAAGACGATGACCTTATTGGGTAGCGTTGAAGAGACGACAACAGATGTGTCTGGAGATCAGACACCTTCGGAGACCCCGGAGAACAAGGAAGAGCAAACGCCGACGGATTGGCGTTCGTCACTACCAGATGAGCTCAAGGAAGAGCCATCTCTAAAAGTATTCAAAGACCCTGCGGCACTTGCGAAAAGCTACGTGCATGCGCAGAAGCAGATTGGGAAAGACAAAGTGGTTGTCCCCGACCCTAAGCTTGCAACGGATGAGGAGTGGAGCGAGTTCTACTCTAAGATTGGACGACCTGAGACCCCCGATGACTATCAGGTCGAAGTTGAGGGCATGGATGAGGAATTTGTTTCTGCGTTCAAGCAACAGGCTCATAAGGCTGGCCTAAGACCGAATCAGGTCGAGGGACTATTCCAGTGGTACAACGAGTTCGTTGGTGCCGCGAGTGAGAAGGCTGAGGAATCAGGAAAGCTTGAGAAAGAGCGCCAGCTTGTTGAACTGAAAAACGAGTGGGGCAAGGCATTTGACACTAAGCTTCAGCATGCAAAAACGATTTACCGGAACTACATGCCAGAGGAAGTTCAGGCTCACATGGACAAGATGGGGTACAACGATGACCCAGTCATGGTTAAAGCGTTCGCTCATCTAGCTGAGAAGTTCCTCTCTGAAGGAGAACGAGTCGGGAATCCTAAGGGATCGACTGTGCTTTCTCCTGGGGAAGCGAAGGCGAAGATCGATGAGGTGATGGCGAACAACAGTCATCCTTACTGGAACCCTGATCATGAGAACCATAGAAAAGCGAAACAAGAAGTGGATCAGCTTTACGAATTAGCGAATCCTTCTTCTTGACGACTTACTGAGGGTCGCTCTACAATGAGTCACGAGAGGACAATCGTTTAGCGACCCTCGGTGAAAGCCGGGACAATCCAGTTTTTTGGACCCCATTAATAGGCTTTCGTTGTTTAAAGGTTTTTAAATATAGCGGCGATCCCATCGCCAAGAGCCCGAAGGGCAATCTCTTCATGAGATCCTGACGGTCTTCGACATGGGGCAATCCCGAGAAATTAACGTAATTTCTGGAGGTTGACTCATGTCTAGTCAAATTACCACTGCACGCTCGCAGCAGTATTCAGATAGCGTACAGCATTTATCGCAACAAAAAGGCTCTCGCCTACGCGGTCTTGTACGTGTCGAGCAACAAAGAGGAAAGTCGGCGTACTACGACCGACTAGGAACAGTCGAAGCACAAGATATCACGTCACGTCACGCGGATACCGTCCTAACCGACACTCCGCACTCAAGACGACGAGTGACCCTGAAGGACAAAGCCGTCGCCGACATGATCGACGATCAGGATAAAGTCCGGATGGCGTGGGACCCACAAGGTCCATATGCCATGGCTCAAGCAAATGCCATGGGTCGTGCTTTTGACGACATCATCATCGAAAAGGCACTTGGTGTTGCGTATGGCGGTGAAGAAGGTGGAACTTCCATTCTTCTCGATATCGGTCAGCGTCTCGTTCCAGTAGCAAGTTCTGCGGGTGCGAACCTCAACATCAACGCTTTGATTAATACGAAAGGTAAGTTTGGTGAGAACGACGTCGATGACTCGTTACCACTCTACTTCGTTCATGCTCAGAGCCAGCTCAATTCACTTCTAAGAACAACTGAAGTTCAATCTGCGGACTACAACACCGTCAAGGCGTTGGTCCGAGGTGAACTCGATACATTCTTGGACATGAAATACATCCGAACTCAGCGACTTCCAACTCTGGATTCTGCGGCTGAGGCTCTCGGTTACGAGGACAGCTTCGATGTTGTCACTGGTGCCGTGGCTTCCGGCAGCTCTGGAGATGCTTCTGGATACCGACGATGCTTCGCATTCGCTGGGGGTCCTCAAGGCGGTCTCTTGTTCGCAGAGGCAATCGGAATGAGCTCTAAGATCTCAGAACGATCAGACAAAAACCACAACACACAAGTCTTCACCAAGGCTTCTTTCGGGGCGACTCGAATGGAAGAGGCCAAAGTGGTCGAAGTGCTTTGTAAAGAAAACTAAGGGGAGGTGACGAAATGGCTACAGTAACTAGTGCGAAGTCAGTTGAGCTCACTCAAATCGAAGACACCGAACCATCTGATCGTCTGGATGCCGCCAAACGTGGTGGCGTCAAGCGATCGGTGTACGCGACTTATGTCGTAGATGCCGCAGATGAGATCGGTTCAGGCGGCGTCATCGAGATGTGTAAGATCCCGAAAGGGGCCTACATCTCGAATGCTCACATCAACATTCCTGCCAGTGGTACTGGTGGACAATTCGATGTGGGCTGGGCGGCGAACGGCGATCTATCTGCCGACCTGGATGCTATTTTTGCAGCGGTTGATCCAGGTGGAGCGGCTGTCGATGCCGACATGGACAAGGATGTGGCAGCGGCTTACATGTACAAGCTTGATGATGAGGCGACTATCCAGTTGACTTGTATTGAGGCGACGGCAGATGCCGGTGGCGACACCATCGAACTTGAGATCGAATACGTTCTCGACTGAGGATAGATGGCTACGTCAAAGCTTCAGATCTATAACTCTGCTCTCATAAAAGTTGGAGACGAGACCATCTCGGCGGTCTCGGACTCCAACAAGAGAGCTCGTCTCACCAACGAGCAATACGACAAGTGTAGAAAAGAAGTTTTGTCAGCCCATCCTTGGAATTTTGCTCTGAAGCGGGCGCAGTTGTCTCAGGACGCCACTGCGCCCGCTTTTGGGTATACCTACCGCTACGCTCTTCCCGCCGACAATCTTCGTCCGTGGCGAGCATGGAATTCAGCCAACACTTCTGACGACGCTGAAATTGCCGACTGGAAAGAAGAGAACGGCTACATCCTCACGAACGAGGAGGCAGTTTACCTTCAATACATCTACGACTGCCAGGACGTGACTCTCTTTGAGGCGAAGTTCGAAGAGACTTTAGCTCTACGTCTCGCGGCAGATGTCTGTGAGGCACTCACTCAACGCCGAACAAAGGCACAAGATTTAATGAACGCCTACAAGACGTGGGAGGCAGAAGCCCGATCCATGGATGGACAGGTGGGCTCACCTCTTCCAGTCATCGAAGGTGATTGGCTCTCCCATCGGGTGGAGAGCGACTGGGGGTACTGAGAAATGGCTCGGTACGCGAAGATCTTCAACAACTTCACTGGCGGGGAGATTAGTCCTCTAGTTTACGGACGGACAGATCTAGAGCAATACCGCAATGGGTGTGAGGTCTTGGAGAATTTCATTCCGCTAGGGCAAGGCGGAGTGATGCTTAGGCCAGGAACCTGGATGGCGTCCGACCTAGGGAGCAACACCACTTTCAACGCCACACCTGATGCGGACACACATAATGTCAAGATCATCCCCTTCGCGTTTTCTCAGGATACGGGTTATGTGGTTATGCTTCATTATGGTGAGGGGATTCGAATTGAGACCTCTAGGACTGGGCCCGGTGGATCTAATCTTTGTACCGACAATAGTTCTTTTTCGTCGGACTTCAGTTCTAGCGATCTCCTTGAGGTTCAATACACACAATCCGCAAACGAACTATTCATCGTCCACCCAGATCATAAGCCTATTGTGCTTACGAGAACTGGAGCCGCTAGCTTTGTGGCGTATGACTGGGATGATTCATCCAGATTTGAAACGGTTTCTGATCAGGTCAAGGCGATTCCTATCCAGGATATCAATACGACTTCCACGACTATCACACCGAGCGGAACAACCGGAAGCGTTGTTCTGACCGCTTCGGAAAACATAAACTGGGGTGATTACGTAAGATTGGATGGCGGCGGCTCTTCTGGGATCGCTGCGGTTCAATCGACTACTTCTGGCAGCATAGCCACGGCCACCGTGTTGAGCGGCTTCAACCTTCCTGGCGGAGCCAATACGGATTGGTACATGTCTTCGTGGGGAAGCTTAGATCTTTATGGAGACCTAGGGTACCCACGCACTACCACGATCTTTCAGGGTCGCTTATTCTTTGGAGGGAATAACGCCTTTCCAGACACAATGTGGTTTTCCGAATCATTTAACTTCAGAAGATTTCTAGGAACAAAACTCGATCAGTGGGGTGCGGAAGAACTACAAACAGGCAATGCGGCAGCAATTCAAGCCGCATTAAACTCTGGCCAGGTTAACCAGATTCAGTGGGCAGTGGATGCCGGTAAGGGAGATCTTGCTCTAGGGACGCTTGGAGCAGAGTTCATCGGTTATGCTCCAGATTCCGCGAGTGGCTTTGGGGCCAGTAATCTAAGATTTGAGAGGCACACCAACTATGGATCTGACTATGTGCAGGCGGCAATGGTCGGAGATACTCCCGTTTTTGTTGCCAAGGGTGGTAAAAGTATTCGCTCCATGGAGTTTAAAGAGGCTTCTGGGAAGTACCTTTCAGGGGATCTAACTGCACTTGCCGGGCATTTATTGGAGTCTGCTTACTCAGAACGAGAGGATCAGTGGAATTTTGATGCCGATACAACGATCGCTCAATATAACACTTTTAGAGAACTCAATTTTGATCGGCAATTTAATTGTCTTTGGGCAGTTTCAACGTTTGGTGATGCCTATGCTTGCTACTACGACAGAAACATGGGGATTGCAGCATGGTCTCGGATTAGACTTGGCGGAACATACAACACCGATCAAAGTCCAAAGATTCACTCAATCGCTCCAGTCCCTCAAAGGCTTGATGCCTACAATCCCAACCCCGGAGATCTGATCTATTTTGCGGCAAGCAGGGACTACGGTGATTCTCAAATCGCGACTACAACCGAATATATCGCTGAAGTTTACGATCGATCTGACATCGATGTTGCCGTTGGTGGATCGTCCGGCGTAAACGAGGTAGCGCAGGGTCGCTATCCGGTGTTCACAGATTTTAGCTTGCTAAGAGTAAATGTCACTGATTCTTCACCCGAAGCGACAGGACTAGACGGTGATTTTGCCGGGACTCAATTTAGCTACGTAGGAGATGGGACTACTTACGGAACCATATCCCTAACTGATCCAGTGGCCACGGATGCAAAGCTTGAGTATGACCAGTCGTTTGTTACCGCTATATCTGGGTTTAGGTACACACATAAACTGAGAACCACAAAGATTGAGGAAGGATCTCAGATAGGATCTGCTCAAGGACTCACTCACAGGATTCACAAGGCGATTATTAGACTGTACAGAAGCGCTCAGTTGAAGGTTGGTGATTTCGATGAGCCTTCAAAAATGGAAGAGATCACGTTCGATAGAATTGACAAAAATTCTTCTAAACCAATTGCATTATTTAGCGGAGACAAGGAAGTCGACATGCCTTCGGCTTATGGTTCTGACCCATACGTTTACATCGAGGGAGATGAGCCTCTTCCATTGAACATCGCAGCGATCATTGCCAAGGGGGAAGTCTATGAAGGTTAGATACGTCCCTTATCACCCTGATCATGGAAAGCTCATGCATTTCGGAGAGTCGACTTTCTCGATTGAAGAGCGTCTGAATGAAATCTCAAAGGACCCTGCAAACTTTGTTTTCACGGTACTCAAAGGAGACCTTCCAGTCGCTGCGATGGCGGCAGTTCAGGTTTTTCCAAAGTCATTGGAGATCTCAGCAGCGATATGCGAGGACTCGAGGTGCTTCTTCGCCACGATTCACAGATCTGCGATGGAGCTCATCGAGCGCGTTCAAAAAGGCACCAAAGCTCACCGTCTTCAGATGACGGTGAAGTGTGATTTCGAGAAGGCAAATCGCTGGGTTGATGCCTTGGGGTTTGAACTAGAAGCTAAGCTAGAGCGCTACGGTCCAGAGGGCGAGGATTACTGGCTCTATAGGAGGCTGTACTAATGGCAGTGGCAGCAACGGTAGTCGGCGGACTCGTAGGAATGGGCACTAAGATCGCAGGTGGCGTCATGCAGAAGCGTGAAGGCGATCGACAAGCGATTGAACTTGAGAAGGAAGCTCTGGAGCTAGATGAACGCACGGCGATTCGGAAGAAGCGACTCAAGCGTGAGGGCAGGCAGTTCCTCGGTGATCAGACCGCTGCAATCGCGGCATCTGGGGTAGAGGTCTCAGGCTCTCCCCTAGCAGGTCTAGTGGAATCGCAGCAAAGCGTTCGAGAAGAACTCGGAGACATCGACAGGAATCACCAGTCAGAGCGACGCGCACTACTCACCGGGGCTCAACGCTACAGACGCCAAGGCAGACAGGCTTTGGCTGGTGGTGTTCTTGGCGCAGTAAGTTCTGGAGCGAGTTCAGGGGTTAGTGCTGCCAGAGCAGGGGGATTGATTTAATGGTCCGAATTCGTAGAAACACAAGCAACGAGATCAACCGAAGACCGGCACGAGCAGAAAACCCTAGGTTTGGGACTCAGTCCTTGGTGCAGTCGATTCAGCAGTTCGGGTCAACGGTAGAGGGTATCGGACGGGAGGTTCTTGAAGAGGAGACGCTTGAGCGAGACAAGACCTGGGTTTTCGAACAGGCCACCGCTCAGAGGAAAGACTTTGAGGCTAAAGCCGACCAACTAGCGAGAGACGAGGGCTATGGCGAATATGGGGTTAAAATGCAGAAGTTCGCCATGGAGCAAGCTAAATCTCTGGAGAAGGATGCCCCATCAGAACGTGCGAAACAGATGCTTCGTCAGCAGATCAGACCCTCAATGATGGCTGGGATTGCGAATGCCGCCAAAACTGAACGGGTTCAGACCTTGGAGGCTCAGCGGAAGTCAGTGTTGGACTACGTGGATAGCAGCGCTGAGGAAATCGCTGTAAAGGGTGATCCAGAACACGCTAGGTCGAAAGTCAAGCAAGCTATTGACGTAGTCAATCAATCTAAAAATCTTCGCCCAGAAGAGAAGACTGTACTTGTCCAGAAAGCCAAAAACCTTGGCGCACTGAACCTTGCCAACGCTATGGCTGAGAGCAATCCAAACCGTTTGGTTACGCTGATGGAAGCCTCTGTCACCGGAAAAACTGGACTTCCAGAGATTACTCCAGATCAAAAAGTTCTAGAGGTCGATTCAGGGATGGCGATTAAGCTCATGGGATATACCCCAGAGGAAGTCGTCGAGCGATCGACTCAGTCTGGAAAAGTCGCGATTGATCTAGACAAAACCGCTCGAGCCAAGATTAGAGCTCAAGGAGATGACCAATTCGGGAAGCTCTTCCGGGAAGGGCTCGATGCAAAACAGTTTAGCTCAGTTTTAAGAATGGCTCATGCCAAGGCCAAGCAAGCTGCCAAGAAGAACCTGTCGAATCTAAGTACTCTCATGAAGGAAGGTGAGGCGGCGGCCTCCGAGGGGGATGTCTTTACGGCAAGTAAGCAATCAGAGCTCATCGCCAAGAAGATCATCAACTCAAGCGAACTTCCAGATGAGAATAAGGGCAGGCTCCTGGTTCAAAATGAAGCGGGCATCAAGGCTTTCGCTCAAGCCTCCGCTGAACTCAACGCCCTCGGCGCAGATGAGATCGACTCATTCACCGCAAGAGGTCAGGAAATCATTGATTCAACCATTGCCGAGGCCAAATCAAAATACGGTGAAACCAACCCCGCCTATTTGAGGGATTTGCGTCAACAGTTGAACAAACAGTTGATCGACAAGGTGCAGGACCACAAGAAGAAGCTTCAGTCAGATCCCATGTCCATTGTTCGCAGGAGTCGGGCAGAGGAGCTTGCTCAAGCGGATGGGGATGAAGTCAAAGTTGTTCTCTCCGAGCTCGTCGAAGAGCAAAAAGCTAAAGGTGTGAACGTGCCTCGGGTAACGACCCTTTCTCAAGCCAGAGAAATGGCGGCTGAGCTTAAACCTAAACTTCAATCAAAACAGACTGCCGCTCTCGCATTTGAGCAGCTTCAGGAACAATATGGCGATGATCTCTTTCCGATGGTCGCCAAAGAATTAGGGCAACAAAAGGGGATGCCATCAGACCTTATGCTCCTCGCCTATGCGAAAGACCCAGGGTCCAAGGCTCAGATCATCGACAACATTGTGAACCGAACTGAGATCAAGGAAAGGTTCATCTCCAAAGACAATAGTGAGAAGGATCTCAAAGCCTCAGTCAGGTCGGCTTTCCCAGAGCTTGAACGCGCTTTCTCAGGAAGAGCAGGAAGTGGTGAGAACGATGCCACCGTCAACGGTGTGTTCAGCCAGCTTGAAACCGCGACGATGCGATACATCAACGACGGTGATAGCGAGTCAGATGCTCGCGAGAAGGCATACGCAGAGATCATTGGAGCGAACTTCCATGTTACGGATGTTGATCGACCAGGTATTGGTGGTGACGACTCTAACCTCTTGATCCCTCGAGTGCATGCAGAGGGTCGACCAACCAACGTCAAAACCATTGAAGCTTTCATGCGATCTCACCACACCGCCCGAGGCCTAATGCAGCTTGGAGTGGATAAGTTTCTGAAAGAGAGCGGTCAAGACGTAGATCAGCAGTCCATTGCCCGAGCGGCGAGTGAAGGCGAATGGGTCAATAACGGACCAGATGGAATTGTCTTCGTCGTTCCTGGTCAGAATTTCGGATTGTCAGGAATGGTTCCAGTTCCAGGTACCGAGAAAAGCTTCCAAGAGCTCTCAGAGGGACCATTCGATCGGCTCACGACAGACGAATTAGGCGAGACCAATGCACCTGCCGTGGGATCTAGATTCATCCCAGACGCAGAGGAACTGAGGAGGTCTAGTGGCGGACGTTAGATCACCCCAGCAGAACAAAGCCTTCACTGAGATTCCACCGGAAGCATTTACCCATGGTTTCAATGACGCGTTTCCATCGTCTTCCGATGTGTTGGATGCTGCGTATGATCTGTCCAAGATCGACACCACCTTAAACTCTATTGACCGGATGATCGAACTCGACAAGATCGAAGCTCAGGAGTCGGAGGTCGTGGACCCCGTTGAGCTCAACAAAGAATTTCCTGGTCTGCCGACTCCATTCACTAAGCCCACCAAAAGGGCAGTCGCTGAGGAGATCTACAAAAGACACAAGGAGAGGGTCGAACTAGGCGGAGTCTTGTCTCGGGCTCAGGATGATCCATTTTTGTCGACGGGAACCTTCGCAGCTTCTCTCATTCCTCATGCGATAGATCCCATAAACCTTGCAGCAGATCTAACCGTTGGTGGCGCTCTTTTGGGAATTGGGCGAGGCGTGATGGGTGCACGGTCCGTGATGACTGCTAGACGCGCATTCATGCAAGGAGCGGCAGAAGGTGTCCTTGGAAACCTCGCGACTGAGCCATTCACCTTCGCAGCAAACCAGATGGAACTTCAGGACTACTCTGTTGCACAAGCTATGGTGAACGTTGCCGCTGGTGGAGTATTCTTCCCTGCAGTCCGATTCGGACTCAACCAAGGTTCTGCACTAGTAAAGCGTTTTGGTTCGAATCACGTAGAAGCAGTTGGACAATCAGCCTTGTCTCAGGCGTCAGCGGGACGAAGGGTAGACGTCAATCCCTTGATTCGAGATTTCCATATAGAAGCGGGCGGCTCACCTCGGTGGGCACCGGAGTATCGATACTCCCCTACCAACATCACGGTGGGTCGAAAGTTTTATGCTGGCACAAACCACTCGTTTCCAAACCTCAAGGAAAACACAGTTCTTATCGATACCGACCTAGGTGATGGGATCTACCTTTCAGATTCCCCTGGTGTTGCGAACGGAATCTCTGCCCGGAAGCTAGGGTCAAAAACAGGGAAAGTCCTCGAGGTCGACCTCTCAGAGGCCCGTCTCATCGACCTTGATGCCCCAATTACCCCTTCTGTCAAAGCTGCTTTGGAACCCTTGGTGCGAGAGGTTCTCGGCCAGAAGCGCTTTGATTCCCTGGAAACTAGGCCGGGCAGAGAACTATTTGATGAGGTGAGAGATGCGGTTGAGTCAGGGAAAGCCACAGATGAGCTGGTGGCAAAAGCTAATAAAGCTCTGGAAGAAGCTGGGTATGACGGTTACCGCTACGAAACCGGGCAACAGGGCGGCGACAAGAGTAACGGAGTCATGCTGTTCAACGACTCAAAGGCCACTACATCTAGGGCGATCAAGCCTGATCTAGCAGCTGTTCGAAGGGCGTCGGACGAAGAACTACAATCGATCGTCGAGCGGAATCAAGACTTCAAATCGGAATGGACCTACGACGACGCGGCTTACAAGGACTTCCAGGAGATGGATGAACTTCCTGTAGATGTGGAAACCAGGGAGATCCAGGCATCGGCCGATGAGGCACTAGAAGAACTGGCTGAGATTGAACGCATCGGCGCATTGGACGAGGCGCAGATTAGAGAGCTAGAAGTTTTGAGAGAGGCTAAGAGAGAGGCTGAGGTCGCTGACCAGATGGTCAACTTTGCTTACTCTTGTTTGAGGTAGAAGATGGCAGATTGCTTTAACAAGCTCAGAGAAAATCTTCCGGATGAAGTCACGGATGACGTCATCAAGGCAGTTCTTGCGGAGGTCGAAAAGCTCAAGGATGAGCCGGACTTCCGTAAGGCCGCGCATAATCTGATTTCCAATCAGAGGAAAATGAATGCTCGTGCCCTTAAAGAGCGTACTCAAAATCTCATCAAAACCAAAGAACGGTTCGAGCTCTACAATCAGTTTCAAAGCCCACTCAAGGGTTTCCTCGCTGCATTCGAAGGCGCTACGAACCTCGCCAAAGGCGCGGGGCTTAGTGTCTATCGTAGACAACAAGTGGTTCAACAAGACCTGATGAATGCTCTTTACTATGGTTTGAAAGATGAGGGAGTGTTTGACCTCGTCAAGAGTGGGTCGTTGGACCGGGAAATCATGCAGGAGCTGTTCGAGCTACGACCTGGTGGAAAGAGTGGGATCTCTGGCTCAGATGAGGCCTTAAAAGCAGCTAAGGTATTCAGGAAGGTCCAACAGCGGCAGCTTCACCACTTACGAAAAGCCGGGATCGATATTGGCGAGACCCCAGGTTACATCATGTCCCAGGGACATAACCGAGAAGCAATCAATCCCAACGTGGCCGACCCAGATGGTGACTTTAAGAAATGGGCTGAGGCTATTCTTCCTAGGCTTGACGAGAGAACCTTTGATGGAGTGAAGAACAAAGAGGACTTCCTTCGCAAGGTCTTTGACGACATTCGTACCGGCAAGCGGGAGAAAGTCGACGATAGTAACGTCTCAGACCTTCTTATCACCACTAAAGGCTTCTCCCCTAATCTATCGAAGAAACTGGGTGCCTCACGGGTTCTGCACTTCAAATCTGGAGATGACTTCTTTAAGTACAACTCAGAGTTTGGCTCGAAGGATTTGATGCAAGCGACCATGTCCACACTGGACAATACGTCACGTCACGCAGGCTTAGTGGAAGTATTCGGAACTAACCCTAAGGCGGCAGTAGAAGCCGACATGAGAAGACTAGATCTCCCTGAGAAAGATCGGAAGGTGATCGAGCGGGCTCTCAAAGAGGCAGAGGGTGCGACTAGTATTCCGGGCCGTGGAATTGGTGCGAAGCTGACGGCTGGCGCACGGATGATCGCGTCCATGTCAAAGCTTGGTGGATCTGCAATTGCCGGTATGGTGGACACGGCCACCTCAGGAGCGGCACTTCGATCAGCCCTTGGCGACAACTACCTATCCTCAATTGGAAAGGGGATTCAGGGTTTCGCCGAGAATCTCTCACCTACTCAAAAGAAAGAGTTTTACCGGAAGATGTGGTACGGCGCGGAGGATCTTCTCTCAGGCATGTACCACCGATTCACCTTGGATGAGAATCAGCCTGGGGCACTATCTAAAGCTCAAAACTTGTTCTTCAAATTGAACGGTGCTCAGTTTCAAGCATCCACGGCTAGAGCGGCGGTGGCATCTAGCTTGTCGCAAACCCTGGCTGAGAGGTACTCAAAGTCCTCGTTCCTCGATATGCCTGAACGGGTACGAGCAAACCTTGAGCAGTTTGGCATCGATGCTTCGAATTGGGATGTCATCCGGCAAGGTGTAGAGACCATTGGTCAGAGAAAGTTCATTACTCCCGAGGCCGTTGAGTCGCTACCAGATTCATTGTTTAAGAACCGAAACCAAAAGACCGAGCTTGCAACGAGGCTATCGGCGTATCTCTCCGATTTCGCGGAAGTTGGATCTCCTAACCCAGGAGCTCGCGAGCGACGAATTCTTCTTCGAGGGCACGAGGCTGATACGGCTGAGGGCATGGCGCTTCGCTTGATCACCCAGTTCAAATCCTTCCCTATTGCGATGCATTCAGTGGTTTCCCGGAGCCTGCTTTCAGATCCCAAGATCAAGGCTCAATCCCTGGGTGAAGCCATTCGAACGAGAGACTTTGATAGTCAGAACATGGCTGGAATTTTGGTAGCTGGCACGGGCATCGCCTACC
>CERH01043200.1_pt1 | contig 13386 bp, 23 predicted proteins | sample 530991 | NCBI WGS metagenome assembly CERH01 (sample SAMEA2621191, study PRJEB7988) | marine metagenome | biome: marine biome (ENVO:00000447); feature: mesopelagic zone (ENVO:00000213); material: "saline water (ENVO:00002010), including plankton (ENVO:xxxxxxxx)" | depth 800 m | reverse complement strand
ATAGGCTTTGAAGAAACCGTATCTGAAGTGGACACCACCAGCTTAAAATTGGCGGCAGGCACATCTGACCTAGCAGGCAAACTACTCGCCTTTGACAGCACCGGAGCCTTTGTCACGACCCAAGAAATCGGCACTTTCAAAGGCAGCGACGGGACCACGACTACTGCCGCCTACGTCGTGCGTGATCTGATCCGCGACAACTCCAATGATAACGTCTACTTCACCAAGGTAAATGCTGCGGCAGGCAGTTCACTAACGGATACGAATAAGTTTGAATTACTTGTAGACGTAGCCACCGTGCGCACGCTCAAGACCCAAGCGGAGACTGCTAAGACTGCATCCGAAACCGCACAGGCTGCCTCAGAAGCAGCACTAGCCAGTTTTCAAGGCCAGTTCAAGACTGGCGCAACCAATCCATACACCGGCACACCGGATAACGGCGACTTGTGGTACGACACGGCCAACAACATCCTAAAATACTATGTCACCGGCACAGGCTTTGAGCCCGTCACCACCAGTCTAGCTACCGTTTCCAACAACTATCTAAGCATCTCAAACCAGGTAATTACCGCAGGCACGGTCCCGATTTCGTTAGGTGGTACGGGCGGAACGTCAGCCAGTGAAGCTAGAACTTTGTTGGGCGTTACTTTGGGTAGTGATGTCCAAGCATACGACGCCGGATTACAGTCGATCAGCGGTTTGACCACCGCCGCCAACAAGATGATCTACACGACGGGCAGTGATACCTACGCCGTCACGGATCTAACTGCGTTCGCTAGAACGATCCTAGATGATGCGGATGCGGCCACGGTCAGAACGACACTGGGCCTAGACAGCGCAGCGACCACACCATCCAGTGACTACGCAACCGCTGCACAGGGTTCAAAAGCAGACAGCGCCACGCAACCAGGTGACGCGGCGACCACCTTGAACGTCAGTGCCACCGATAAGCTACTGGGACGCTCCACGGCCGGTGCAGGCTCTGTCGAAGAGATTACCCTGACCAGTGCCGGTAGAGCCTTATTGGACGATGCGGATGCTGCGGCACAGCGCACCACACTTGGGCTAGGTACCGCCGCTACCAGTGCTTCTGGTGACTTCGAAACCGCAGGCTCTGTCAGTACTCACGCCGCCTTGACCAGCAGCGTGCATGGCATCAGTAGCTTTGGTGCAACCCTAGTAGACGATGCCAATGCAAGCACAGCTCGCACCACGTTAGGGCTGGGTACAATTAGCACACAGGCGTCTGATAGCGTCAGCATCACAGGTGGTTCTGTCACCGGCATTACCGATCTTGCCATCGCCGATGGTGGCACCGGCGCTAGTAGCGTGTCTGTGGCGCGTTCAAACCTGCTACCCAACTATTCCGGCAACGGCAGCAAAGTCCTGGCGCTCAACAGTGGCGGCACAGACGTTGAGTGGGTCACACAAAGCCAGGTTTTTACGGCAGGAGTTGCAAATGCTTTTGAGCATGCCAACAGTATCAGTACCGCAATAACCGTGACTAGCGGTAATAACCGGCTCTACATAGGCGATACCACGTTTAGTAATACTCTGACGATCCAAGGTAAAATGGTGGTCTTAGACGGGCCTATCAACTTGACAGCTACGGCAAACATAACAGGAACTCTTAGCGTAAGGTAATTATGGCAGGAGAGATACAATTAAATTCAGTCACCGCACTGACAGAAAGCAGCGGTAGTATTGTTTTAAACAATGTCAACTCGGCAACAAATCGCACTAATTTGGGTTTGGCAATCGGCACAAACGTTCAGTCTTTTGATGCTGATACAACAAAAAATGACGTAGCTAATACGTTTACTGCAAATCAAATTATTTCAATAACAGACAATACGAATGCGGCACTTAGAGTGACCCAATTAGGAACTGGTGATGCGCTAGTAGTGGAAGATTCTGCAAGCGCAGACAGTACGCCGTTTGTTGTTGATGCTACCGGAAAGGTTGGGGTAGGGACAAGTAGTCCAGATAGTAAAATTCATAGCGTTTCATCAACAACAGGAGCAAACTCTGTAAATTTCCAGAATACGGATTCTGGGGGTTATGGCGCAAAATTCGTTGGGGGTGGTGGGGCTTCTAATTTATACATAGTTGATTTTAGGGACTATTCTGGTTCTAGCAAGGTGCGGCTGGACGGCAATGGTGCTTTGTTGATTGGAATCGCATCAGCAACGGTTGGTGATAATGGAGTTTCATTAGTTGGTGATGGAACTAACCATTTTTATGCTGGGGGTACGAATACTCTTAAAGTTGGACGAGGTGGTAGTAATGGAGATGTGATTGTTTTTAACCGCTCTGGGACCACTGTCGGTAGTATCTCAGTAACGACCTCAGCGACAGCGTTTAACACATCATCTGATTATCGACTAAAAGAAAACATCACAGATATTACAGATGGAATTACTAGAGTTAAACAACTCAATCCAACCCGATTTAATTTCATAGTTGATTCAGATAAAACTGTTGATGGATTTATTGCTCACCAAGTTTCAGAAGTTGTTCCTGAAGCAATCACTGGTGAAAAAGACGAAGTAGATGATGATGGTAATCCAAAATATCAAGGCATTGACCAATCTAAATTAGTTCCTTTACTGACAGCAGCATTACAAGAATCTATTGTACTCATCGAATCCCAGCAGTCCCAAATTCAAAATTTGGCAGCACGAATTGAAGCACTCGAAACCACATAATTAAAGGCCGAGCATATGCCAGCAGAAGCAAACACCGTTATTGATATGATAAATACGCTGGGCGTTAACGTGGTCACTTTGCTGTGTTGCTTCTGGTATATCAAGTACCAGTCTGACCAGTTCAGTAGCAGGGAGCGTCTGTGGATAGACAAAGACGGTGAAAACGATAGAGCGTTGCGCGAATTAATGACTACAAGCAACACGCAACTGCTCCAAGTTTTGAGCAACGTCAACAGCACTTTAAAAGAAATGACGGTTGCTATCTCGCGTTTAGAAAACAAATTAGAAAAATGAAAACGCTACTTGCTTTGCTGTTGCCCACCACCATTTACGCATCCGAACCTACAGAACTTAATTACAAAACTGCGTATTTGTGGCAGTGGGTCACGGCTTGTGCGCAGGTAATGGCACCAGAGTTTGAACGCCAGGGCATGCCAAGGCACTTTGCGATGAACTGGGCGGTCACGGGTTGTAGCTGCGTTATTGACGGCTTTCGGCGAGATTATCCGTTTGAAAGCATTATTACATTAACGTCTGAAGAACGTCGCGCTGCAGGCGCATTCTACGCAGATCAATGCGGAAAGGGCGAAATCACTCTATGATTGTTGACAGCACTAAAACGGTTGAATGTAGCAAGCACTTCAGCCGCGATGAGTTGAAATGTAGCTTTGCGCCTGACGCGCCTGTGCTAATGGATTCGCTGTTCATGGCAGCTCTGGAAGAACTGCGTGAAGAATGGGGCAAGCCCATGCACCTCAGTAGCGCGTTTCGGACCACCGAGCATCCTCGAGAGCGCACCAAGCCTATTAAATATGACCATCTGGGCAACCCACTCCCAAAGGGCGGTATGCACGCACGCGGGAGAGCCTGCGATGTACTGATTGCAGGTAGTGATGCTGTGGCGTTTTTGCGGCTAGCGCTCAAGTATTTTTCAGGTATCGGTCTAAGTCAGAAGGGCGAATGGAATCAGCGCTTCATACATTTGGATGACGGCAAACAACGAATTTGGACGTACTAATGGAGTTATTCAACGCGATTGTAGATTCAGGCGGGCTGGAGCTGATACTGGCGGCTACCGGAATGGGCGCAGCAATACCGGCTGTAGTCATGTATAAGAAGGTGCGCAAAGCAAAACAAACAGGCGAAGAAGTCAAAAAACGCTTTGGCTTTTTTTAGGTTATGTTTGTTGACAGTGTTGTCAGTGTGGACAGTAACGTTTTGGCTAATCTTTGTTGCGCTAAGTTACTGTAATTATTGGTAGCAGAGGGGAGACTTGAACTCCCGACCTTGCGATTATGAATCGCAAATGCACAGAGCCGCTAGCCCGCTGATTGTCAAGCTTTATCCGACTGGCAACAAACTTTGTTGACAGTGTATTGACAACCATTTTAAGGGTATCAATGAAAATATTACTACTGCCATTGCTGTTATTCGCTTGTTCGGATTGGCCTACAAAAGATTCGCAGGAAAACGAAGCAAACCCGATTGAAATCAAGATTGAGATCAATAATTCGCTTAACGATCCTGCAGACAACGACACCACTGAAATCGATGTTGATTCGCAGAGTGATTCACAAAGTGATTCAGATAGCCAAAGCGACAGCAGCTCTGAAGCAACGATTGATAATTCAACCGGCTGGATCTTTTACGAATTCCAGATGATAAACTAGAGCTTATTTACCAGGTCTTGCACTTCGACAGTTTGACTGTTTAGGTAGCCCAAGGTCGTAGTCAGTTGCTGGTGCCGTAGTAACTTCTGTACCAGGATCGGCGACTCACCCGCAGCCAGTAGTTCTGTCGCCACGGTAGCCCTGAAACCGTGCAACACTTTTGGCCCTTTCAGTCCTAGCTGGTCGAGCATCTTCTGAAAGCTGTGCCCTGCACTGCTGTAGTCTCGCCAGAACTTACCACCGCTCCCATCATCACAGACAAACACTTCACCGTTGTGCGCTTCTGCATCTAGGAACTGACGCAACGGTTTAGCTACCGGCAAAATCGCATCCGCCCTACCTTTGGTCTGCCAATCTTTATTTGACTCAAGCCAGATGCCCTGGTGACTGATATGGTCCCAGCGTAGGTGAATCAGTTCGCTGGCCCGCATGCCGGTGTAGCGGAACAGAAAGAACGCCCTACGAAGCACGATGAAGCGCCGTGAGTCGGTTTCTTTTAGTTTGCGTTCGATGTACTCACGCATTAGCTCTAGCTGGTCACGGCTCCACGTTTGCGAAATCACCGTGACTGCGCGGAGCTGCTTCAACTTGAAGGGCCGGTCTACCAGTTCTTCTTCACAAGCCCAGTTAAAGAAGCGCTGCACATTCCTTATGTGATGGTTGATGGTGCGGTCATTTTTTTCTGCCATAAAAGATAAAAATTCACGAAAGGTAAAATTACTACTTGCATCAAATTTATTTTTTGCGTATTTTTGATGCAGCGAACTGCTGAAGCACACTGCTTCAGTACAACACAAGTGAATTTACTAAGCAATCTACGCACCAATGCAACTACTCAAGCAGTGCCAATTCTATGGTGTGCGAATGACCGAACTGGCGGAAGCCACAGGCTTTACACCGCAGTATGTTCGTCAGGTCTTAATCGGTGAACGAACCAATGATTTGATCTACAGCGCCACCGTTGCCGCACTGCGTAATCGGAAGAACGAATTGCTCACCGCGCTCTTGAAGGAATCCGCATGAGCGACCTAGACCAGACCTTGGCAGAAATCAAAGCCCTGTTACATGGGCTGCGGATCGACGTGAATCACTTGGCGAAATCTCAAGGGCTGCCGCTGATGACGCATGACCTGAAGGAGCGTGCGCAGAAACAGCGGTTAGCTGACCTAGAAGCGGCTCTCGACTCTGTGCGGAAGGCGCAGAATCTAGGGTACGACTGACCTCACCGGCCCGCCGACGCCGTGACAGCGCCACCTGTTGGAAGTCGGCCATCAACTAGGCTGCAGAAACATTGGACTCATTGACAGAGTTCTTTGAAGTGAGATGAAAGCGGTTTATCTCAATCATCTGCAGCCTATTGGATGATTCACACCTACATGGAGTTGCCCAATGACCCGCGTTGAATACTTGTTTGACATGGAAGCGCAAACAGCAAAGTCCCGCCTGTTACGCCCAATAAAACCTTACCAACTACGCCGACTGTACTGGTGGGGCCGCCTGAAGTGGCTCACGGTCAAGTGGTGGTGGCGTCATCGCAGGAAAGCGGTGTGACTGAAGAACAGATCAAAGAGTCACGGCAACGCGCAGCAGCCCGCTACCAAGCATTCTTAGATGAAACCGCTAGGCTGGATCGACAGAACAAGTATTGGGACAACCAGGCAAGATACGCCTTGAAGCGCATCTGCTTTCTGTACGAGTGCAGTGATTGCGGCAAGCTGGTTGGCGCCAAGCACGCTTTGAACTGTCCAGACCGTGACTTGACACCCGTGATGCCGTCAGAGCTGTCACTGAGTGAGCGTCTGCAGCGCAAGGAAGACCTGTTCAACGATTGGAACTGGGATTATCACGCAGACGTAGAAAAGTTAGCGGAAGTGCTGACTTGAAGCGTTTAAGTGTCCGTTTGAGTGAGCGGTTAGCAAAGCGTGACATGTCACGCTCGGCGCTGAAACTTGCTAGGCCAGCAGCAACGCAGCCTATCGGCAAAAACTTGGACACTAGCGTGACATGTCACAATTCGAAACTGCGCTATTGCTCTGGGTGCGACAACTATAAAACGCCGTCACCACCGCTTTGGGTATTCGGTAGCAAGGTCTGTCGTTTCTGTCAGCGAATGGGTCGCCTTGGCCGGTGAAAAAAATCGGATCTACTTTCCAAAGCCCTGTGTCTGGTGCGGGGAGACGTTTACGCCGCGCAATCAAAGACACCGGCACTGCAGCATGGAATGCGCAGCCAAAAATGTGAGCCGTGAACAACGGCAAAGAGCAATGAAACGCTGTGCCCAGTGCGAACGTATGTTTTACAACCGAAACAGCACCGCGAAATACTGCAATCAGGACTGTTACTACGAAGCCGCCCGAAGCAGGCGCGTCAAAAACTATATGGGCTGGACGCCTCAACAGGTGCAGTGCCCACAGTGTACAGCGTTTTTTACGCAGCGCAGTGTAAACCATAAATACTGTACGCGTAGCTGCTTCAAAGCGTACAAGCGGCACCAGACGTACATTCGTCTAAAAGCCACCAGTCGTACCGAGTGTAAGCACTGTGGCACGCCGCTGACTATGCTTGCCCGCGTCTTTTGCAGCAAGAAATGTAGTGACAAGCACAAGTACATCGCGCGTCAGATTTATCAGAAAAACTGCGCGATCTGTGGCACGGAGTTTAAGACCAGCAACAAGCACAGATTGCACTGCAGTAAATCTTGTGGCAACAAAGCCACCAACCGCAAAAAGGCCGATGAAGCCGCGATGCGGCACGAAGCGTATCTCAAGCGTGAGCGTTTGCGTGAAACGATGGAGCGGCGAGTCAAACACAGCAAAATGCTGCCACTTGAAACCGCCCATGCTGAAGAAATCAAGGCGTTTCTACAACGTGGCGGCACGATCAAGCAGTATCAGCCGCAAGATGCAGAGCAGGCGAATACCGCTGTACCCGAAAACTTTTGGTCCTTCGATCAGTACGACGCAGAAATTTAAAGCTACCGGCCAAGGTGTTTGTGCGGTCCTCCCACTGGCGTAATCTCACCAGTCAAATCGCACTCTTCATGTGGCGCCAAAGCAATACGCCTTCTACTCAACTCAGGCCAAGCTGTCGGTAGCTCCCAACCCTAAACACAGGACGTGATGGCTATCTATTTTTTCTTTAATGAAGTCGAGCAGCTCGTCAAGATTGGCTACACCGAACAGCGTCTAAAAGACCGTGTTAGCCAACTACGCACCGCTGCACCGAATTGCCGCCCATTGGGCAACCCGATACCAGGTGGCCGTGAAACCGAAAAGCAACTGCACCAACGATTTGCCAAGTATCGCGTCAGCCGTGAATGGTTTCGCTATACCGGCGAACTAAAGCAGTACATTGCGCAAGTGCTAAATCAGTCGCGTGACGCCGAACCGGAGTGGTTCAAAGCTGTCATTGAAAACCATCACAAAGCCGTCAATCACGGCAATCCTGAAATGAGCACCTTCAGCATGATGGACGCGCTGAACCAACACCGCGAAAGCGATGTACTGAACAAGTGGGAAAAGAACTTTGTAGCTGATATTTATGATCGTTTTTTTCTGCCATTTGCCAACGATGAAAACGATCTTTTACGGCCCGTCACAGGGCCATCACCGAAGCAGTTGGACAAACTGTGGACTATTTATATGGAGCGACTAAATGTCACTATCACTAGCGGAAAAGTACAATCCGCCCCAGAGCGTGGAGACACCTCAGACCTTTTACAAGAAACCGGCTGACGAAGAGCAGCCAGCGCCAGGTATAACTTTTACAGTTGACCCGCCTAACGGTGAGGTTGTTACCGATAAGGTTGTAGAAGGCATACACAAGCGTTTACGCGATGAAGGCAGACCTGTGGTCAGCATGGCAAAGCTGTGTGAATTTGCGGGCAATGACGGCGGCAATAATACGACAGAACTTGCGCGGGCGTTCCACAGCGCAAAAGACCTGCACATTTTTCTTTTGACGCATGGCTACCTTGAAAACTTCAAGGAAGATGCTGCCAAACATCTGACTATTTACGAGCTGCGTCATAAGTACCAGACCAGCTACAACATCATGGCTAGTTTGGCTACTGACCTAAACGTGAGATTTTCAACGCGAAGAACTGGTGAATCCTTTCGTCAGAAACTGCGTGAACAAAATGGGCTTACTTCTGTTGCTGGCGATTCGGTCAAATCAAAGGCCACCAGCGCTTTAGAATCACGTTTGGAGCGCATAGAGCAACTGCTGGGAACCATAGCGTCGCAGGTCGAATATATTCACGAATTTACCCATATTAAATCATACGAATAACCACACAAGGAGTATGGCATGAGCAACCTAACCGACTGGGGACTTGAACCGGATTACGTTGATCCTAGCAAGATTGGCGTTTACCTGAAACTCACCGCAAATCAGAAGTGCGTAGTGCGCATTGTTGGAACGTTTAACGAAAAAAAGCTAGCCGTGCGTGGTTGGGAAGGCTGGATTAACCAGCAGGACAATTTTGGTGAAGAAGTGCGGAGACCACAGCGTGTGGGCATCAATGAAAAGGCTGTGTTGCAGCAAGCGGGTGCGGAAGACATAAAGTTTTTCTGGGCGCTGGCCGTTTACAACCGCACATTAGGCGCAATTCAGTGTTGGCAAATTAATCAAGTGAGCAACCGCGAACGTATTGAAGACCTAGTTGATACTTACGGAAGCCCAAGAGAGTTTGACATCATGATAAAGCGCAAGGGCGATGGCATTCTGACAAAATACACTTTGGAAAAGGTGGAAAGCTCTGCGGCAGACGCTGCAACGGCGTATAGTGCCCTAGAAAAGTCTACAATCGACCTGAGACAGATTTTTGTTGGTGGAGACATCATGACACCCTTGGAAGAAAAAGCCAGTGACGGCGATTCTATAAAGCCTAGCAGGGCAAGCCGCGATGGCCTGATGCCCATCGAACTGGTCCGCAATCAAATCGAAGCGGCTCAGTCGTTTGAGCAGTTTGACGAAGCGCTCATGCTCAAAGACACCTACGTCAAGCGCGGTGACATCTCCAAGGCCGAACAGATGACGCTGAAGAGCATTGAAGCCAAGGTCAAGGAGCGCCTGTCTGACGAAGAAGTGGCTTAGTCATGATCTACAAGCAAGTCCCAGCCGGTCAAGGCTACACGCAAATCAGCAATGACGTTTTGCAATCAGACCATCTTAGCCTGCTTGCCAAGGGCTTGCTTGCGGTCCTGCTCTCACATCCACCCAACTTTAAGGTCACCGCTGATTGGATTCACCGCCATTGTGATGAAGGCCGGTTGCGTGTTCGCAAAGTCCTTGCCGAACTACAAGAAGCGGGCTACCTGGAAAAGCGTTCAGAACGCAACGATAAAGGCCACGTCATTGAGTGGGTCTGGGACGTCAACCAGGGAGACAAAATGATTCGAACGATAGACGAAATTACAGAACCAGAAAGTCCAGATGTCCAGAAGGTCGTTTCTGGTCAAGTAGGTCCAGATGTCCAGAAGTCGACTTCTGGTCGTCCGGTACCTATTAATAAAAAACAAACTAATAAAGAAAAAGTAAACCAAAAAGAAAAAACAAAAACGCCGTTACCGGCTTGGTTGTCTGAAGAGCTTTGGCAAGATTTCAAGGAACACCGAAAGATACTTCGAAAACCGCTCACGCCGTTAGCCGCAACGCGAATCCTGAAAACGCTGAACGAAGTAGCAACGGATTATTCAGAAGCCGAAGCACGACAGTGCTTGGATACTTCGATAGCCAACGGCTGGCTGGGCGTCTTCCCGCCCAAAGCGCAAGCCGCAACGCCACAGCGCTACCAGAGCGCTGATGAAAAGAACCAAGCCGTTTTAGATGACTTTTTGAAGGGAGATGCCAATGGCAAGCAGGGAAACGATAGTCCAAGTGCTGACCGAGTTTTCAGCCAGCACCGGAAGGACGATACCAAACGAGCTGCCCTCAGTCTGGTTGCGGGACTACAAAGACGTACCGGATGACGCCTTCGTCGCAGGCATGACCGCGCTACTGCACAGCACTTCGGAACGCCAGTTCCCGATGAAGGGCCAGTTCCTAGAAGCGCTACAGACTACACGCTTTCGGTACTACCGCCTGGGTAGCAGCGCACAGAGCAACACCGACGCCACCACACACCAGCGCCCTGAACTGATTGATCCAGAGACCACCAAGCAAAAGCGACAGGCTTTTTTTAGCCGCTTGCGAGAGCAAGCCAAGACCAAGAGCGCCAGCAGTGGTGTGCGTCACCACGACGATCCACGCTACCAAGCATTGCTTGACCTGGGCGAACAACTCGCCAGACGCAACGCCACTCCGCAGGACGCAACGTCACTCGGCTGATGTATGGCGCAGGTAGAACAGAAAGCAGAAGGCGTAGTTCGGCACGCGATTGGTGCCGTCTTCCCACTGTTGCCAAGTACGGTAGGGTACTTTGCAGCGACGCGACGCGGCGGCCATAGACAGGCCCAGCGCTTTGCGGCTGTCGCGGAATTCTTCAGCGTTCATAAGGTTTCTCAGGTTGAAGGTGCAGAACGCAACGCCACTCAGGACGCAACGTCACTGCAGAATAAAATCAATCAGCGTAAGCGTGACCGTCAGGCACTGGGTTGGTGTCACTGCTGATCGCGTGGGTATCGCTGATGTCTGCGGATTGCGCTTTTTTGTAGGTCTTGTAGTAGTTTCGACAGACCGTTGACGCATAATTTTTGGAACCAAAACAAACAATTTTTGAGTAAGTGCCGTCGGCTTCCTTGCGAACGGCTTGCGAGTAAGTATTTCCGTTCGTGTCTGTAATCATATTGCCTTTGTTGGTTTGTGTGGGACGCAACGCCACTCAGTTTGCAAAAAGTAGGAAAGTGCCCGCGCTTGGCGGGCTGGTGGTGGTTACGGCCAATCGCAGTCAATGCCAGACTCAGCCAGTTTCTTTTGCTCTGATTCAACAGCAAAGTTCACGTCTTCCCATTCGCTTTCTTCCATGCGTTCAGCCAGTACACGCAGTAAGGCCACCGGCATCCACCAGACGCCATTTTTTAAGGCGGGCTGTGCGGAATTCTGCCAGTGAATTTCGTATTGCGGATGATGCCGCCAGCCGTAAACGGCCAAACGAAAAGAAGACCGAAAAGGTTTGCGCGGTATAAGTTCGCCGTCTTCGATGAATTCCTGCAAAACCATTTCAAGCCGTGGCGTGGCTTGCACTGCGATTAGCGGCCATTTGATGCGCAGACCGTTTGTAGTTTCTACGCTTTCGTATTGTTCCATAGTGCCTTTGTTGGTGATGCCCGCACGACGCGGGCTGTGTTGTTGGTTTAGTGCAGTTTGTAGTTGACATGCTCAACAGTGCGGTCCCAGCAGGCGCGGCAATCATCACAGTGCCCGCTCCCACTAGTTTGCGCATGGCAGTTGCCTGGTGTGCTGGTCGTTACTCCCGACGTCGTCACACCAGGGAGCGCGTAGACGTTCGGCGCTGGTCCGTCGACCATGTGAGCGCTGAAACGCACACAAAGATTTGCGGGTATCACGTTGCCCAGTTTTAGCCAATCTTTGACAATCTTGTACTCACGCGTTGGCAGCCAGTGCCGCGTGCCTGGTGATGCTAAACAAATTTCAACGATCAGTTCGAAGTGTTCAACAGACTGCAAATCTCCGGCGTCGTGCCAGCGGTGCCAATCAACTTTCGAAAGCAGGAATGCGAAACAATCGACGTAGACTGCGCGGAACGCGTGATCGTCGAGCGCTTGCTGTACGCGATCTAGTCGTAAGTATTCGGCGTTCACGACGTTTGCGAACGCGTAGCGACCTTTTAACGCGTAGCAATCACTGCAGGTGCTGCCAGGCACCTTGCGAAGCTTCGAACCCGTGATGCACTCAGCCGCCGGTATTCCGTACGCGGTGCCAGGCATCTTGGACGGCTTGCCCAGTCCGCCGGTTACTTGATTCGCAAATCTTTTGGTGATCGTGGTTTTTAGTTGCTTGCTCATGATGTGTGTCCTGTTTGAGTTAGAAAAACGCTGGCTTGATTGCCAGCACAGAAACCAATTTACACTTAATAAGTATATTAACAAGCATAAAATACACTTTATAAGTATATAATAGGACAAAATGGAGTCAGCAACTTACGTTTTTCAAGTACAACCACAGACCGCGCCGCGCATGACGCGCCGTGATCGCTGGAAGAAGCGCCCTTGCGTTGTGCGCTATTTTGAATACCGTGACCAGCTCCGCGTTAAAGCCGTCGAGTATGGCATCACGCTTCCGAACGCCTTTACCGTCACGTTTTACATGGCTATGCCAAAGTCTTGGAGCAAGAAGAAGAAAGCCGCCCACGTCGGCAAGCCGTGTCAGTCCAAGCCTGACCTGGACAACGTTTTGAAGGGCTTTATGGATGCGCTACGGACTGATGACGCTAGAGTTTACGCCGTGAGCGCTTCGAAGTTTTGGAGCGAGCAGCCTGGCGTCGTTCTAAGCGTTCGCGTGCCTTCGCCCGCTTGGCGGCCAAAGTGGGCGGTATGAGCATTTCCTGCAGGATACTGACGGGTGCGTCAGGCGGTAGTGAATGAATAGCGAACACCATTGACAGGTGCGCCATTGTGTAGTCGCAGATCGCATGTGCGCCGCGCTCCTGTGCGTTGATGTGAAAAACACAGTAGCCTAGCAGCTCGCCAAGCTCTAACTGTGTCAAGCCCATCGCTTCACGCCAAGCCCGCATGGTCTGTGCGTTGGTAGGCTTACTGTCTGGTTGTGGCAAAACAGCAGTCAAAGTAGGTAATCAGTGAAGTTGTGGTGATTTTCACACAGCCGAAAAGCCGCCATATGTTCGCCCGCTGCAAAAATATTATCAGCGCCAGCCCAGTGTTTGTGGGCCTTTTGCTTGCTATAAGTTCCATATCCAATATTATCGAACATATAGCGCGGTCCTACTTAGCCGATTTCTAGCGGCACGGGGGCACAAAACGCGGCGTCGATGGTTAGTAGGTCTATCACCTCCCCCAAACGGGCCGGATTTGAACTTTGCCCACCGC
>CERH01016160.1_pt1 | contig 13467 bp, 10 predicted proteins | sample 530991 | NCBI WGS metagenome assembly CERH01 (sample SAMEA2621191, study PRJEB7988) | marine metagenome | biome: marine biome (ENVO:00000447); feature: mesopelagic zone (ENVO:00000213); material: "saline water (ENVO:00002010), including plankton (ENVO:xxxxxxxx)" | depth 800 m | reverse complement strand
GCCGCGGATCTTCAAGCGCATCCGTCCCGCGTTCCGCTACGAGCGCTCGCTCGACGTGATCACCCAGGCTCGGCGTGCGGGGCTCATCACGAAGTCGAATCTGATCCTCGGCATGGGCGAGGAGCCCGCCGAGGTGACCGAGGCGCTCCGGGATCTGCACGCGGCTGGCTGCGACATCATCACGATCACCCAGTACCTGCGGCCGACGCCGCGGCACCTTCCCGTGGCCCGGTGGGTCAAGCCGGAGGAGTTCGTCGAGTTCAAGGACCAGGCCGAGGAGATCGGATTCCTCGGGGTGCTCGCGGGACCGCTGGTGCGCTCCAGCTACCGGGCGGGGCGGCTCTGGGCGCGCTCGATGAAGGCGAAGGGCTGGACGGTTCCACCGGAGTTGCAGCATCTCGCCGACGCGGCGGAGTCCGACTCCGCCTTCGCCCAGGCCGTGTCCTGAGTAGCGGCTGCGCCGCGTATCGAAGGGCGGTGTCCTGAGCAGCGGCTGCGCCGCGTATCGAAGGGCGGTGTCCTGAGCGCAGCGGCCGCGCCGCGTATCGAAGGGCGGTGTCCTGAGCAGCAGCGCAGCTGCGTATCGAATGGCCCCTCCCGCGCCCCACTCCCCCTGAGCATCCCCAGCACACGTGTCCCGAGCATCCGCGCCGACCCGTATCCTAGATTTCATGGCCCGCACCCCTCGCCCCGCGAAAGAACCCGGTCGTCTCAAGCAGATGTGGCAGGTGTTCCAGATGACCCGCCGCTACGACGGCAACATCGTCTGGATGCTGATCCTCGCCCTGATCGCCCCGATCGGCGCCGGAATCGTCATCTCGATCCTGTTCTCGAGCGACAACATCATCGGCATCATCCTGTACAACGTGTCGGGCGTGCTCGCCGGTGTGCTGCTGGTGCTGATCGTGCTGGGCCGGCGCGCCGAACGGGCCGCGTTCTCGCAGATCGAGGGCCAGGCCGGCGCCGTGGGCGCGGTGCTGAAGAGCTCGCTGCGGCGCAGCTGGATCGGCAGCGAGATGCCGATCAACGTGAGCCCGCGCACCCAGGATGCGGTCTACCGCGCGGTCGGCAAGGGCGGCGTCGTGCTCATCGGCGAGGGACCGCGCTCGCGCACGCAGCCGATGCTCGACAAGGAGCGCGCGAATGTCTCGCGCATCCTCCCGAACGTCACCGTCACGCTCATGTACGTCGGCCCTGACCCCGACTCGACGCCGCTGCACAAGATCGTTCCGACGCTCGCGCGACTGAAGAAATCACTGCGTCGCGACGAGGTCACGGCGGTGTCGAACCGCCTCACCTCGCTCAGCCGCAACATGCTGCCGATCCCGAAGGGCATGGACCCGACCAAGGTCCGCGCCCCGCGCCCGCGCTAGCCGCCCTCCCCTCGCCGTCCCGGGCGGCGCGGGGCGCGCGCTCAGACGCGGACGAGGATGGTGCCGGCGGCGACGTCGTGCATGCCGCGCTGGTTCTTGTCCCAGATCAGGGCGGGGATCGCGAGGCACAGCAGCAGCGTGCGGACAAGCGGGCGCCACACTCCGAGCGGCCCGCCCGTGATCGGCACGACGCGCATCCCGAGCATCAGGTGCCCGAGGCCTCCGCCGAAGAAGATCTGGAAGACCACCTGCAGCACGGCGAAGATCCCGAGGGTGGCGAAGGGATCCGTCTGCCAGTCGCCGGGTGAGAAGAAGGCGAGCGACAGCAGCGTCGCCAGTGCCCAGTCGATGGCCAGCGCAGCCGCTCGGCGCCCCAGGCGGGCGACCGAACGCCGCCCCGTTTCGGGGAGCCCCAAGGCGCGTCCCGGCCAGTTCTCTGCGGCTCCCGTACTCACCCCACGAGCTTATGCGCTCGCGCCGCCGTAACATGCCGGAAACAATTGCGTCATGGTAGAGAAACCCCCTCCGCCTAAGGTCGAGGGGCAGGCTGCACCTGCAGTCTCAACCGTTCTACGGCCCTTGGAGTCATTCCCTATGTCCAGCCCTCTGTTCAGCGACTCGTCTGAGGTCCTGAAGTTCATCAAGGACACGGATGTCAAGTTCATCGACATCCGGTTCACTGACCTTCCGGGTATCCAGCAGCACCTCACCATCCCCGCGTCGACCGTCGACGAAGACTTCTTCACCGTCGGCCAGATGTTCGATGGTTCGTCGATTCGCGGCTTCCAGTCGATCCACGAGTCCGACCTGCAGCTCGTCCCCGACATCTCGACGGCGTACCTCGACCCGTTCCGCGTCGCGCGCACCCTCGTGATCGTCTTCGACATCTACAACCCGCGCAACGGCGAGATCTACACGCGTGACCCGCGTCAGGTCGCCAAGAAGGCCGAGAAGTACATCGCGTCGACCGGCATCGCCGACACCGCGTTCTTCGCGCCCGAGGCGGAGTTCTACATCTTCGACGACGTGCGCTTCGAGGTGAAGCAGAACAAGAGCTTCTACGAGGTCGACTCGGAGGAGGCCGCCTGGAACACGGGCCGCGTCGAGGAGGGTGGAAACCTCTCCAACAAGACCCCGTACAAGAGCGGCTACTTCCCCGTCTCGCCGGTCGACAAGCACGCCGACCTCCGCGACGACATCGTGCTCAAGCTGATCGACGCAGGCTTCGAGGTCGAGCGTGGCCACCACGAGGTGGGCACTGCCGGCCAGGGCGAGATCAACTACAAGTTCGACACCATGGTTCACGCCGGTGACGACATCCTGAAGTTCAAGTACATCGTCAAGAACACGGCGCTCGAGTGGGGCAAGGTCGCGACCTTCATGCCGAAGCCGCTCATGGGCGACAACGGTTCGGGCATGCACACCCACCAGTCGCTGTGGAACGACGGCAAGCCGCTGTTCTACGACGAGAGCGGCTACGGCGGCCTCTCGGACATCGCGCGCTGGTACATCGGCGGCATCCTCAAGCACGGCTCGGCGATCGCCGCGTTCACCAACCCGACGGTGAACTCGTACCACCGCCTGATCCCGGGCTTCGAGGCTCCGGTCAACCTGGTCTACTCGGCCGGCAACCGTTCCGCTTCGGTCCGCATCCCGATCACGGGCACGAACCCGAAGGCCAAGCGCATCGAGTTCCGCGCGCCCGACGCTTCGGGCAACCCGTACCTGGCCTTCGCGGCGCAGCTGATGGCGGGCATCGACGGCATCAAGAACAAGATCGAGCCGCACGAGCCGGTCGACAAGGACCTCTACGAGCTTCCGCCCGAGGAGGCGGCCAGCATCCCCAAGATGCCCGGATCGCTCGACGAGGCCCTCGCGGCGCTCGAGGCCGACCACGACTTCCTCCTCGAGGGCGGCGTGTTCACGAAGGACCTCATCGAGACCTGGATCGACTACAAGCGCGAGAACGAGCTTCTGCCGTTCGCGCAGCGTCCGCACCCCTACGAGTACGAGCTGTACTTCGGGGTCTGACGAGGATCTACGAGGCGCCACAGGGCCTGCCAAGGGCCAACGAACTCCTCAACTAGGAGCCCCGGCTCCCTTGGATTTCCAAGGGGGCCGGGGCTCCTTCGTGTCTCCGCTCACCTGTTCGCACCGTTACGCCTCATTCTCTGATCGGCCCAGTCTCCGAAGCTGCTAGGTGCCTCAGTCTGTCCAAATACCCCTTCGGGTAGGAGTTCCCCTTTGGAATCCCAGCCGCCTCGCCACGTCTCGAGCCCATGAACGGTATGGTCGCGCTGCCGTTCGGTTACTCGCTTCACTGACCCGGCAGCCTGGCCATGTCCACTGGATGTCCCTCGTCGGGGCTCGGTCCGAGGCGGGTTGGGAAGGTCGTATTGGGAACTACCGCTGGGATCTTCCCAGATTGTGGACCTTTCAGTCAGCGCGTGAAGCCTCCGCTCCGCCGCGGGCTCAGTAGCCTGTCTTCGTGACCAAGATGCCGCCAATCAGGATCGGTTCAGACTCGTTCGCCTTCGAGAAGCAGATCGGGCAGGGCGGCGCGGGACAGGTCTGGAGAGTTCGGTCGATCACCGATGACCGGCGGTACGCGCTCAAGATCATCAATAAGAAGGGTCAGCCGAAGAAGAAGCTACGAAGATTTCGAAACGAGATCGGTTGGGGAAAAGGTGCCCACCACCGCAACGTCGTACGTATCCTTGCGGATGAGGAGGACGAGCAGCGCTTCGTTTACCTCATGGACCTGTACCCGTCGACTCTTCGGAAAGTCATCGAAGAGGAGCTCGACGTTGAAGTGCTCCTCGACTATCTCGCGCAACTGAGCGACGCAGTCGCCTACGCGCATGACGCCGGAGTCGTCCATCGGGACATCAAGCCCGAAAACGTACTGGTCGACCTCGAGGCAAGACACCTCGTGCTTGCCGATTTCGGGATCGCACATTTCAGGGATTCGACTCTTACGACTCACAACGATCTGCTTGCGAATCGCAACTACCAGGCCCCCGAGCAGATGACCAAGAAGGACGCACGGTCGATTGGCCACCCGGCAGATGTCTTCGCGTTGGGTCTAGTCGCCACGGAGCTCTTCACAAAGCAGAGCCCGCGAGGCTCGCGGCCGCAGAAGATCCGCGACTTCTATCCACACATGGCCGGCCTAGATGATCTGGTGGAGGAGATGACACTTCAGGACGACTCCCTCCGGCCTGAAATCGAGTCTGTCCGAGACTCCATTCATGTCATTCGCGGGGAACTCGAATACTCGCTGGAGGAGATCAAGTCGAATCTGAGTCGATCAGTGGCAGCTTCTCCCGCTGGCTCACAACTACTCGAGCGCGCGGCTCGAGACGTTCTCTCGATCAAGCACCTTTTCGAACGTGTGAGTGACGAAGATCTCGCGCGCTACAACGCGAACTACCACTGCGAGATCGGCTACAACGCCAGCCCTCAGCTCTTCAACGTGTGTGTTCAGTCCGAGCTGTACTCGCTCTGCAAACGAAAGTTCGAGTATGAGGCGGGAGGTTCCTGGGATGCCGACGACATGGATCAAGTCACGTCTTCCCGCAAGGACTCCCTGGTGCAGCAATTTGAGGTCTTGCAAGCGGCCTACCCGATACCGCCTCGCTCGATCTGGGGCGGACTCTCGCGACGAGCGACCCACTACTTCCGCTTCTGCAAGGACTACCACTGCGACGAGCTGCTAGCGAGGGCAACGGAACTTCTCGCGTCCACCGAAGACGGTTCGCTCCGGGGCGACCTATTGGGCGTCCCTTTGATCTGGTTGGCCAAGAGCGCCAGACGATACCTTGGGACGGATTGGATCGACCTTACGCCCGCCAACCTCGCCGAGATCGACTTCGAGCGAAATGTCACCATTAACTGGGACTGGACCGACGTCGAGAATCCATCGCGCATCGCCGCCGGAGCGAATCTGTTTGACAAACCGCGCGACGCAGAGGAAATCGCTCGCGCGCTTGCTGCCCTTAGGAGCGAATGGGATGTTTCCGTCGCCGCACGGACGGACGGACGCCTCTCAATCCGGTTCAGATCGCTCGACGGATACTCTGCGTTTCGCCGCCACGCACTCCGGCTCGCGGCACCTCACTATGCGTTTGAAGGCGACGTCCTCGACCTGCTCCAGCCGGAAGCAGAGTACGACGACCTGGTCACCTTCGTCTGGGACCGCGAGTACGACGTGCGGATCACGTTGTCGAAACTGCTGGGGCTTCGCAAGATCTAGCCCTCGTGTTCAGCCGTCGTGGGCCATAGCGTCCCGATTGGTCAGCGCTCTTCGCCCGCCACGCGGAGTGCGGCCTGGAGGTCGATCGCGTGCTTGCCTGTGAATCTGAGAGATGTGCGCTCTCCTGAGATTAGGACGGGGAACTCGACGGCGCCTTCTCCAGCGCTCACAACGATCTCGAGGAGCCCGTCAATGAGGGCAGCATCCATCGTGTCTCGGGCGTACCTGTACTTTGCTGCGCACAGGGGGCACATCGCGAGCGCGTTGGCTTTGTGGTCCCTCTTGCGTCCGGGCACGAATTGGACAGCCTCGAAGTACCAGGATCCGTCTTTGAGCTTGAATGGCATGACGCTGTGGCAGCTCTGACACATCTAATGCCCCACTTTCCAGGATTTCAGGGGCTTTCGGGAGCATCGCCCAACAAGAGCTGCACTTCGGGGTCTGATCCCGCGTTTCACCGGCAACGGGCCGTTCTACTTCGGGACGGCGGCCCGTTCCGCGTTGGCGGGCCGCATACGGCGCGGGAGGTCCGCCGCGACGTATCGGGGCTACTCGATGCCGTAGAAGCCGCGCTCGAACACCTGACGCGCCAGTCGCGTCAGCCGCAGATAGTCCTCCTCGAGCTGCGAGGCGGAGTAGCGCGGGTACTCCATCAATCTCGCGACACCTTCCAGGGAGCGCCGATCGCTCGGGAGCACGTCGGCCGTCTTCGCTGTCCACAAGGTCATCGCCGAGCGGGCGCGCGAGGCGATGATCCACGCGTCGCGCAGCCGCGCCGCATCCGCCGCCGACACCAGGTCAGCATCGACGGCGGCGGCCAGTGCGCCGAGCGTCGACGTCGTTCGCAGCTCGGGCACACGGGCGGCGTGCTGCAGCTGCAACAGCTGCACGAACCACTCCACATCGCTCAGCGACCCGCGGCCGAGCTTCAGGTGACGCGCAGGATCGGCCCCCTGCGGCAGCCGCTCCGCCTCGACCCGCGCCTTGATGCGCTTGACCTCACGGACGTCCGCGTCGGAGATCTGCTCCGGGTAGCGCACCTCGTCGGCCAGCGCCTCGAACTCGGCGATCAGCTCGGGGTCGCCGACGGCCCCCCGCGCCCGCAGCAGCGCCTGCGCCTCCCAGGTGAGAGACCAGCGCTCGTAGTACTTGCGGTACGAGTCGAGGGATCGCACGACCGGACCGTTCTTGCCCTCGGGCCGCAGGTCGATGTCGAGGTCCAGCGGAAGCCGCAGATCCTGGCTGAGCTGCGAGAGCTCGCGCACGATGCCCTCGGCGCGCTTCTGCGCCTCCTCCGGTTCGATGCCGGCTGGGCGGTAGACGTACAGGATGTCCGCGTCGCTGCTGAAGCCGAGCTCCTGCCCGCCGTAGCGTCCCATCGCGATGATTGCGAACTCGATGCCGTCGCCGTAGCGGTGCGCGACGCCGAGCATGCCGGTCAGGATCGCATCCGTCACGTCGCTCAGCGCGCGGCCGAGCTCTTCGACGGAGATCACTCCGAGCACGCCGGCGAGGGCGAGCCGCAGCACCTCACGTCGGCGCGCGATGTGCAGCGCCGACTTCGCCCCGTCGACGTCGTCGCGGTGCCGCGACACGATCGCCGCCGACTCCTCCAGGAGCGCCTCTCGGGGGCGTGGACGCAGCTCCTCGTCCTTCTCCAGCCAGGCGGCAGCCTCGGGGATGCGCTCGAACAGCCCGCCGATGAACCGCGAGCTCGACAGCGCGTGCGTGAGCCTTTCGGCGGCGCCCGAGGAGTCGCGCAGCATGCGCAGGTACCAGTACGCCTCCCCCAGCTGCTCGCTGAGGTTGCGGAAGGTCAGCAGCCCGTAGTCGGGGTCGGCGCCGTCGGAGAACCACTGCAGCATGACCGGCAGCAGGGTGCGCTGGATCGCCGCGCGACGCGAGACGCCGCCGCTGAGTGCCGCGATGTGCCGCAGCGCGCCCTCCGGGTCGACGAAGCCGATCGCCGCGAGACGGGCGGTGGCCTGCTCGCTGGTGAGCGAGGTGCCCTCGTCCGGGAGGGATGCCACCGCTTCGAGCAGCGGCCGGTAGAACAGGCGCTCGTGCAGCGACCGCACCGAGGTCTTGATCTTCTGCCACTGGCCGAGCAGGTCCTTCGCCGAGGTGCCGAGCCCCGCGGCCCGGGCGAGCACGCGCAGCACGCCCTCGTCGCGCGGCATGAGGTGGGTGCGCCGCAGACGGGACAGCTGGATGCGGTGCTCGACCACCCGGAGGAAGCGGTAGTCGCGCGAGAACTCGGCCGCCTCGACGCGCCCGATGTATCCGCGCTCGGAGAGCTCGCGAAGCGCCCCGAGCGTCGAGCGATCGCGCACCTGGTCGTCGTTGGCGCCGTGCACCAGCTGCAGCAGCTGCACCGTGAACTCGATGTCGCGCAGCCCTCCCGGGCCGAGCTTGAGCTGAACATCGACCTCGTCGCGCGGGATGTGCGCCGTCACGCGCTCGCGCATCTTCTGCACGGACTCGACGAAGCCGTCGCGCGAGGCGCTCGTCCAGACCAGGGGGCGAATGCAGTCGAGGTAGCGTTCGCCGAGCCCGGGGTCGCCGGCCAGCGGACGCGCCTTCAGCAGCGCCTGGAACTCCCAGTTCTTCGCCCAGCGCTCGTAATACGCCAGATGGGACTCGACGGTGCGCACCAGGGCGCCGTCCTTGCCCTCGGGGCGCAGGTTGGCGTCCACCTCCCAGAGCATCGGCTCGAGCGCGAGATCCTGGATTCCGCGCATCGTCTCGGCGGCGAGGAAGGTGGCGATCTCGACCGCGCGGCCGTCCGCGAGCTGCTCGCTGTCGACGCTCTCGCCGACGAAGATCACGTCGACATCGCTCAGGTAGTTGAGTTCACGCGCCCCCGACTTGCCCATGCCGATGATCGCCAGCCGGGTCAGCTCGATCTGCTCGGACGGAAAACGCGGTGACCGTCGCGCCACCGCGAGCGAGGCATCGAGCGCTGCGCCGGCGAGATCCGCGAGCGACGCGGCGACCCGGTCGACGACGCTGAGCGCGTCCTCCTGGTCGAGGTCCCAGGCCGCCAGCCGAACGAGTTCGCGACGGTAGGCGAGCCGCAGCGCGTTCCAGCCGTCCTCCCCCACCAGCCCGTCGGTCGCCGATACGATCACGGCGCGCGCCTGTTCGAGGCTGAGCAGCTCGGTCAGAGGGTCCAGCAGCGCATCCAGCTGCTCCGGGTGGCGCACCAGGAAGTCGAACAGGCCCTCGGAGGCGCCCGCAAGGAGCAGCAGTCGTCGGCGGGCATCGGCGTCGTCGAGCACCCGCGCCAGCATCTCCGGGGAGCGCTCGTGCAGTGTCAGCACACCGCGCAGCGCCAGGTCGGAGTCGGCGCTGACGGAGAACGAGTCCGCGAGTCCCGACGGCAGCCCCTCCAGCGCGTCGTGAGCCCAATCCAGCTCGACGAAGCCGAGTCGGGCGAGGTGAGTCAGGGTCAGCGTGGCACGCGTCATCGCAGCTCCGTCGCCGCCGCATGGGCGGCGTCCGTCAGAGAATCTCCAGGTTGTTCTGCAACTCGTACGGCGTGACCTGGGCACGGTAGCCCGCCCAGTCGCGACGCTTGTTGAGCAGCACGAACTCGAAGACCTGCTCGCCGAGGGTCTCGGCCACCAGCTCGCTCTTCTCCATCAACCGGACCGCGTGGTCGAGGCTCGCGGGAAGCGACTCGTAGCCGAGCGCACGACGCTCGGTGTTGGTCATGTTCCAGACGTCGCCTTCGGCCTCGGGCGGAAGCTCGTAACCCTGCTCGATGCCCTTCAGCCCGGCCGCCAGCATCAGCGAATAGGCGAGATACGGGTTCGCGGCCGAGTCGATGCCACGGTACTCGACGCGGGCGCTCTGCCCCTTGCCGGGCTTGTACATCGGAACGCGCACCAGCGCGGAGCGGTTGTTGTGGCCCCAGGTGACGTAGCTCGGCGCCTCGTCGCCACCCCACAGCCGCTTGTACGAGTTGACGAACTGGTTCGTCACCGCCGTGATCTCCGGCGCATGGCGGAGCAGGCCGGCGATGAACTGCTTGCCGATGGTCGAGAGCTGGTACTGCCCACTCGGGTCGAAGAACGCGTTCGTGTCGCCCTCGAACAGCGACATGTGGGTGTGCATGCCCGAGCCCGGCTGGCCGACGATGGGCTTCGGCATGAAGGTCGCGTAAACGCCCTGGTCGATCGCCACCTCCTTGACCACCGTGCGGAAGGTCTGGATGTTGTCGGCCATGGTGAGCGCATCCGCGTAGCGGAGGTCGATCTCGTTCTGGCCGGGGCCCGCCTCGTGGTGGCTGAACTCGACCGAGATGCCGAGGTCCTCCAGCATGCGCACGGAGGCGCGACGGAAGTCGTGCGCGGTGCCGCCGGGAACGTTGTCGAAGTAGCCCGCCGAGTCGACGGGGATCGGCCGGCCGTTCTCGAGCTTGTTCGACTTCAGGAGGTAGAACTCGATCTCCGGATGCGTGTAGAACGTGAAGCCGCGGTCGGCCGCCGTGGCGAGCGTGCGCTTGAGCACGTTGCGCGGGTCGGCGACGGCGGGCTGCCCGTCGGGGGTCCGGATGTCGCAGAACATGCGCGCCGTGGGGTCGACTTCACCGCGCCACGGGAGGATCTGGAAGGTCGTGGGGTCGGGGTGCGCGAGCACATCGGCCTCGTAGGAGCGCGTGAGTCCCTCGATGGCCGAGCCGTCGAAACCGACGCCCTCGCTGAAGGCGCCCTCCACCTCGGCGGGGGCGAGTGCGACCGACTTCAGGGTCCCGACGACGTCGGTGAACCAGAGCCTCACAAACTTCACGCCCCGCTCTTCAATGGTGCGGAGAACGAAGTCACGCTGCTTGTCCATGCAGGCCCCTTTCTTGCTCGTCACTAGGCTATCGGTATGCCCCGCCTCCGACTGGCCTTGGCCCAGACCAACCCGATTGTCGGAGACTTTTCCGGCAACATCGTGCACATTCTCGACGCGGCGCGCCGCGCCTGGGCTGACGGTGCGGACATCCTCATCACCGGAGAGATGGCGCTCAGCGGCTACCCGATCGAGGATCTCGCCCAGGAGCCCAGCTTCCTGCGCGAGGCGAGCGCCGCCGTGGAGACGCTGGCGACTCGCCTCGTCGAGGAGGGGCTCGGCGAGCTCATCGTCATCGTCGGCCATCCGGATGGCCCGCACGCCCCTCGCACGCTCGGCACCTCGAACGCGCCGACCGCCATCGCGCAGAACTGCGCGAGCGTGCTGCAGCACGGCACCGCGCAGGCGCGCTACGTGAAGCACCACCTGCCGAACTACTCGGTGTTCGACGAGTACCGCATCTTCATCCCCGGCGATGAGCTGCTGGTGATGCGCATCCGCGATGTCGATGTCGCACTGGTCATCTGCGAGGACCTGTGGCGCGACGGCGGCCCGGTGAGCCGGGTGCTGGATGCCGACGCCGGCCTGCTGCTGGTGATCAACGCGAGCCCCTTCGAGCGCGACAAGAACGAGGTGCGACTCCCCCTCGTCACCCGCCGGGCCGTCGAGACAGAGACGGTCGTTGCCTACGCCAACATCGTCGGCGGCCAGGACGACCTGGTATTCGACGGCGACAGCGTCGTCGTCGACGAACGCGGCGAGATCCTCGGCCGCGCCCCGCAGTTCGACGAGCACCTGCTCGTCGTGGATGTGGAGCCGAGCGCAGCGACCGATCCGGTGGAGGTCGATCACGTCGCCCGGATCGAGCTGACCGCCCGCACGGCGGCCGAGGCGCCGCGCGCGCCCGACGTCGCCGAGCTGCCCGCCGACCACGAGCAGCTCTGGAACGCCCTGGTGCTGGGCCTTCGCGACTACGTGGAGAAGAACGGATTCCGCAGCGTCGTGCTCGGACTCTCGGGCGGCATCGACTCGAGCGTGTGCGCGGCGCTCGCCGCCGACGCGATCGGCGGCGACCGCGTGTACGGCGTCAGCATGCCGAGCCGCTACAGCTCCGAGCACTCGAAGGGCGATGCCGAAGACCTCGCCGAGCGGATCGGGCTGCACTACTCGGTCGAGCCGATCGGCGAACTGGTCCACCCGATCGAGACCCAGCTGGGTCTCACCGGAACGGCCGCCGAGAACGTGCAGGCGCGCATCCGCGGCATCATCCTGATGGCCGAGTCGAATATGCACGGCCATCTCGTGCTGACGACCGGCAACAAGACCGAGCTCGCCGTCGGCTACTCGACGATCTACGGCGACTCGGCCGGAGGCTTCGCCCCGATCAAGGATGTCCCGAAGCTGCTGGTGTGGGAGCTGGCGCGCTGGCGCAACGAGCACGCACGAGCGCTCGGGCTGGTGGAGCCGATTCCGGCCAACTCGATCGAGAAGCCGCCGAGCGCCGAGCTGCGCCCGGATCAGACCGATCAGGACACGCTCCCGCCCTACGAGGTGCTCGACGCGATTCTCGAGCTGTACGTGACCGAGCGGCTCGGACGCCGCGACGTCGTGGCGCGCGGCTTCGACGCCGACACGGTGGCCTTTGTCGCGAACCTGGTCGACCGCTCCGAGTGGAAGCGCCGGCAGGGCGCGATCGGGCCGAAGATCTCAGGAATGGCGTTCGGGCGCGATCGGCGGCTGCCGATCACCTCCCGCCCCGCGGGATGAGCGCGGCCCGGCGAACCGCGGAATGCTGACCCTAGACTGACGGCATGGCAGACACGGTCGTCAAGAAGGTTCGCACCCGGCATTTCCAGAATGCCAAGGAACAGGGCATCAAGATCACCGGCCTGACGAGCTACGACGTGCTCACCGCGGGCATCTTCGACCGCGCCGGCATCGACTTCCTGCTGGTCGGCGACTCGGCCGGCAACACCGTGCTCGGCTACGACACCACGATCCCGGTGACGATCGATGAGCTGATTCCGCTGACGCGCGGCGTCGTCAGCGCGGTGAAGCGCGCCTTCGTCGTCGCGGACATGCCGTTTGGCTCCTACGAGACCGGACCTGACGAGGCGCTGCACACGGCGTTCCGCTTCATGAAGGAGACCGGGGCCCACGCCGTCAAGCTGGAGGGCGGTGAACGCAGTGCGGAGCAGATCCGCCGCATCGTCTCGGCCGGCATCCCGGTGATGGCGCACATCGGCTTCACCCCGCAGAGCGAGCACCAGCTCGGCGGGCACGTCATTCAGGGGCGCGGCGACCGGGCCGACCAGCTCGTCGCCGACGCTCACGCCGTCGAAGCCGCCGGCGCCTTCGCGGTGGTGCTCGAGATGGTTCCCTCCGCGGTGGCGGCCCGCATCACGAAGGAGCTCACGATCCCGACGATCAGCGTCGGGGCCGGCCCGCACACCGACGGCCAGCTGCTGGTCTGGACCGACTGGGCGGGCCTCACCACGGGCCGCATCCCCAAGTTCGTCAAGCAGTACGCCGACGTCGCCCGGGTGCTCACCGATGCGGCGACCGCCTACATCGCCGACGTGACCGCGGGCGCGTACCCGGCGCCGGAGCACGAGTACGAGGAGTGAGTCAGGACTCCTCGCCCTCCTCCTCGGCCGCCCAGCGCCGCGCGCGCTCGCGCGCGATCTCCGGGGCGCGCTGCGCCTCCTCGCGGCTCGCGTAGGGGCCATCGCGGTCGGAGCCGAGTGATTGCGGCCCTTCCTCGACCTCCCCGGTCCTGTGGTTGAACCACCACTGCGTCGTGTGCTCGGTCATGCTCCGACCCTACGCCGAGTGCGGGCGCGCGCGAAGAGCCGCGGGGCCTTCGGCGCCGCCGAGCGGGAGGGTCTCGCCCGGTAGACTCACGGAATGCCTCGGGACAGCGCCGGACACCTCATCCCGGGAACGACCGCTCCGGAGCGACCGGTCCCGCGGCACATCCCCCGCCCGGAGTACGTC
>CERH01087745.1_pt1 | contig 13527 bp, 9 predicted proteins | sample 530991 | NCBI WGS metagenome assembly CERH01 (sample SAMEA2621191, study PRJEB7988) | marine metagenome | biome: marine biome (ENVO:00000447); feature: mesopelagic zone (ENVO:00000213); material: "saline water (ENVO:00002010), including plankton (ENVO:xxxxxxxx)" | depth 800 m | reverse complement strand
TTTCCCACATGCCTTCAGATAAAAGCTTGCGTTCATTTTCAATAGCTTCACCAAAATCTAAACCAAGTGCTTTAGCTGCTTCTAATGATTCTATGTATTCAACATGGGTTCTAATAATAGGATTTTCCATGCTGTAGGCAGAGTCTCGATTGACATCAATAATAGCATTTGTTGCTCGCTCGTATGCGTTAAGAGCACTATTAATTTGATTACGAGTTTGCTCATCAGACTGCTCTGCTTTTTTCCTGTAAAAATCACGGTAGCCCTTAACAGCTGTTTGCCAAGGACTATTTTCAAAGCTGTCGTTTACAAAGTTTTCTTGAGGTATATCTTCTTCGTAATATTCTTTACCACTTGGGCCAACAAATTGTAGTTGACCTCGAGATCCAGCAGCAGGCGGTTCTCGTTCTTCATATATTGGTTGAAACCCAGCATTGCGAATACGATCAGGTCTTCGGTTTCTTTGATTAGTTTGCCAGTCGTCTTCATCCTGAAGAATCTGATTAATTTCTACAGGAGATAAACCTCGAACTTCAGCAAGATAACGTAATGCTCCTTTATGAAAATCTGTTTCTTGTGCGTTTTTCCAAATTTCACGACGGCGTTCTTCAGCAGCAGCTACACGTTTACCTCTTCGTATTGCACTAGTAGCTGTGCCAATAAGAGGAGTAGCAGATTTTAAAAAAGCAGCACCAGCTATAGGAGCTCTAATAATAGAAGAAAGTCTATCTTCTCCCTCAAAAACATCTATAGGTTCATCTACAGCAACATTAACAGTTTGTCCGCTAGGTAGTGTTACTAAATTCTCACGAATTGCCATGTGCTAATCTTTACTTTTTAAAAGCAGCCTTAGCTACTTTAAGCCCTTGAGTGTAAGCGAGCCTTCTAAACTTAGCTCTGTTTTTTCTGCCTACTTCAGAAACCTTACTAAACAGTTTAGGGTTAAGCTCTCGCATTGCTTCATCAACTTGTCGTGCTGTTGCTTTTGCTTTGCGCTTTTTCCGCTTTACCGGTTTAGAAGTTTTTGCTCGAGGTTGGTTGCCAAGTCTTTCATTAAGACGTTGCTCGCTACGTCGTTGGCTTGCTCGCGTAACCGTATCTTCTGTCATGCCCGCACCAGATCGAACTTCTGTCCTGCCTTGATTGCGCCGTTGAGCAGCAGTCTGACGTGGTGCAGCCTGAGGTGGTTCATCATCATTTAATTGGGCACGAAGTTTTTCAACATCAATTTTTCGACGAGCCCTGCGCCTAGAACGTTTTTTCTTTTTACGAGGTTTAAAATCTTTAAGAGCAGCAGCAGCTTCTGCACTTCCAGGCTTAGGTTTAGACTCTGCTTTAGGCTCTGCTTTAGGCTTAGGCTTGTCACCTCTCATAGCAGCTATATCACTGTCAGAACCAAATAAAGCTTCAGGTCTTTCTGTTGCAGCAGCAGTAGCTCCTACTTGGGTAGAAGGAACAGTAGCACTAACTGATCCGCCCTGATTAGATCCAGGCATAGGAGTATCACTAAATATAAATGAACCATCTGCATTTTGACCAATAGCGCCAGGAGGCATCCCTCCGCTACCACCTCCGGTTGCTGGTGCAGCAGTTAAACTAAAACCTTGAATAGCTTGTTGGTATCTTGGATCAGCAAAGAAACGACGAACAGAAGGTTCGTTTCTAGCGCCAACCATTGTAAGACCTTTGCCTTGCGCCATAAAGCTATGGGCTTGATTTTGTTGCTGAACCATTCCTGGAAGTCGGTCGCCAAAAGTGTTTGCAGTCTGGACAGCTTGAGCACCAAACGAAACAGCCTCTTGAATGCCTTGACTTCTAATATTTGGATCAGTGCTTCGCAGTTTTGCTTCAACAGTTTTAGGTAAAAACTGAGATGAAGGAACGTAAGTGTCTTCAGGATACCCACCATTTGCTGCTTCAGTAGGTGAAAGTTTTCTAAATGCAGTAGAGCTATAGCCATCTTGTTGATACGCAAGAGCCAAATTACCAGTTTTTAAATTGTCTTCTGAACGTGCAAAATCTTTTTCTATATCTCTAGGCAAGCCTTCCATTCGGGCAGGACCAGTAGATCGAGGCTGCGGCTTACGACTAGGAAACAAACGCTGAAGATTCTGAGCAATCTGTTGTTGGCCTTGACCAGCAGCTAACCCTGTTAGTGTTGCTGCACGCTGCCTATCAAAAGCAGACATTGCATCTGCTGTAGCAGCACGACGCTCAGCCATTGTTTCGGCGCCTGCTGCTCGGCGGTAAGCCGCCGCAGCAGAGCGCCGTGCAAGTGCTTGGTCTTCAATTCTATCGCCTCTAGCTTGCGCTGCTAGCATTTCATTATAGCGATCATCGTCGCCCATTAAAGCACGAACACCTTGGAAACCACGGCTAAGAATATTGCCTTCTTTTTGTTGAGCTAAATCATATTGATTAAACTGCTCGGGCCTTGCTCCTTTGCCAAAGATTTTAGTTGCTCGTTTTTGCTGAAGCTTACGAAGGGCATTTGCTGTTTCATCGCCAAACTTAGAATCAGCACCAAAAGAAGCAAGGCTTCCACCTTCAGCAAGAATCATTTGCTGAAGAGCTTTAACGTTTTTACCTTGGCCTTCTTGACGGGCAAGCCGAGCAAGCTCAGCCATTTTTCTGCCTTGCTCAAGATCGTTTAAGACAGCATCTCTATCCATTTTTTTAGCAATAGTATTTGCTATAACACCGCCAACTGTATCTGTAATAGCAACAGCGGACTTAACACCTTCAGGAGAAAGCCACTTGTCTGAACCAACAGTTGCTCGAGACGGATCAAAACGACGAGTTTGATAATCTCTACGAAATGGTGACTGAGATATAATTCGTGCCATGACTTATCCTAGGTCAAAGAGCTTTTAAATTGTTCGTAACGCTCTCCACCAGGACTGTAGCGCCTACGCATTTCCCGGCCCGCACGAGGATTAGCTGCTGAAACACGTTGAATAGCTGCTTCAAGTGCAATGTTCACAGCAGTTTCATCTGTGCTGCCAACCATATTAGTATTTGCATTAATTGCTTCTAGAACATCTGCATCACCTTCAGATAAAGCTTTGGCAAAATCTTCTTTTTCATCTCCTGCTTCAGCAGCAAGAGTTGCAGCATCAAGTTCTGATTGAGCAGCGCCCGTGCGAAGACCAAGAAGTTTATCTTCATCTTGCTCTTTACGATCAATCTCATCCATTACAGCATTAAAAGCACTTTGTTCTGCTGCACCTAAAAAGCCACCACCACTAGCCATATTCATATTAGCACCCATGCCAGCAGCAAATGCACGACCTCTAGCAGTTCGAGCCGCTCGGTTTCGATCTGCACGTCGACCCTCAAAGCGATCAGCAGCAGCACGTTTTTCTGCTGCAATTTCATCAGCAGCAGTCTTTGCTCTTTTTCTAGCTTCTAATCTGTTTTCTGTTGCACGAGCATAAGTATCTTCTAAAGCCATGATGCGCCCTAAATTAAATGTTTCTTGCCAATAATATAAACCCAATGACCAGGCCAGCCAACAATAGAACCATTGACTGTAGTTATATTGCCAGTATCCGAAATCTTCCAACGAATATCTAGTGCTTGTTCTCCGCCGGTTGTTACTGGAGAAGCACCTGCAATGTTTGATCGAATGTTTGTGCCTGTTTGACCTTTAGCTGCAAAGACAGGTTTGCCTTGAGCATAGAATCCTTCACCACCAGTACCAACTAAAGGACAGCTTAAAATATCCCAAAGATAATAAAAAGTTGTCAAATTATTTAAACCAGAAGACATTCGATCAATAAGATAATTATCAATAGGTAGTGCTCCACCAGTTGGATTCCACTTAACATGAGCAATTTGCTGAATAGCTAAATCTTCAGCTCGAATACCTTGAAGCAAACCAACACCTACTTCATGAGTAAATGTTGTTTGAGTAGGTCTTTGTGCTGAGTTTTCTCTTCGAGCATGTGTATAGTTATTACAAACAAGAACATGATGAATTGTCATTGGATACTGCAAGGGAATAATAGCGCGATCCATAGTATGAAAATTACCAACACCACCTACAGCCCAAGGAAAATTTACAGGATCAGACCAAATGTCTCTTGCTTTGTCTGAAATAACAGGACCAGGTGTTTGACCATTAGCAAACCAACTACCAAACATTGGCACAGCAATAACCTCATAGCCCGCATCAGACTTAAGGTTTTCTGCATATTCTCGTTGACCTGATTTTTTATACCCGCCTCGCAAACCACGAGAGATAATTGAATCAATAAGTTTAAAGTTAGTATAAACACCTGTAGCTGAATCAGCTTCTATTTGAGCATTGCTTGCAGGAACATTTGCTGTTTGAACTACATTATTAAATGCACCAAGATGAGCAGGCATATTCTGAACATCTGTTTGTGCTGAATTGTTAACATCACGAGATGTAAGTTTTCTTTTTAGTTTTAAACTAATCGTTACAGAGAAAAAAGCTTGACCATTTTTAGTTGGTACAAACTCAATCAAATAAGAACGATCATGCCTAATTGGAACTGATATACCTGTTTGCACAAAAGGGTTTGCTCTAACCATAGGATCTAAAAGCAATACATCCGGTATATTGATTTTAAATATTTCGTTTTGAGCACGACTACCTAAGCCAGTAGTCTCCATTTCTTTTTCCATAAGATAAACCGTAAAAGCGTTTCCTTCTCCTGGAACAATAACACCTTCACCATTTACATCTTGGTTTCTACGTATGCCTAAAATTCTACCCGCTTCGCCTCGAGTATCTTGGCTAACAGAAACTTCTATTAGTTCGTAATCATCAATTTCTGAGTTGTCAGAATTAAAAAGCTCTTGGAATGTCGGCAATACAAAAGGAACAGTAATGGCAGTATTACGATCATCATCACTTTGTTTAGGAAAATTATTAACATATGGAATGTTAATATTGATTCTAAATGTGCCAAACTTTTTATCGTAATCTGTTTCTGTAACTCCTGTAGATGTCAGGTTCGACAACACAGTAGAGACAGGTGTATAGATATGATCTGTAAGAAGTTTTAAACCTCTAGTTAAACGTTTAAAATTAGCCACTGACTGTCCTTTCTAGAATAGTCAAAGACATCGTAGGAATAAATTTTGTCCAGGGCTGATCTCCCCACACAGGACAATTAGTATCTAAAGGCAAAATTAAAGCAAAACGCAGTCTAGTAAATGGCGGTACAGGAATATTTAAATCAGTAAGATTCATTGAAAGAGAATGTTCATGGGTAGGGTTCATTCCTGAAACACTAGTTAAACTAGGGTTCATATCATCAATAGTTGCAAGATTTATTGACTGATTACAAAACTGAGCAGCTTCAGCAGTTGATAAATACTTATGAAACAAAATTGTATTTTTTAATTGAAGATTAGGAAGAAAAGGATTGTCAGCAGTAATTTCTAAATGAATATCATTACTATATGTTCCTGTAGGTCCGCCTGAACTGTTTGATCCATAAACCCAATTATTAACATATTCTAAATTATAAGTTAAAAAAACAGCATCTACTGAATCAATAATTACTGGGTCTTCACCAATAGCTAATAAAGAAGTCCATACAACCTGGTCTTTATAAATATCATCAGGTGTTCGTGGTGGGGCCGCTGTTGGATCATAATTTAAAGTTGGTGGCTGATAACCCACTTGCCAACTAAGGCGAGTTCCTTTGAAGCGATGAGGGTTTTCATCTGTTTTATCATTATAGATAGGAAGAAATGGAGCGCTTCTATGATTAGCAAAACCAGTGTTTGTACTTAATTGTGTAGTTGAATCAGCAGTCGGAGGAAGATATTTTAAAATTAATTGAGACTGCATCCATCGGTTATTAAAGTTTGAATCTTCAATTCCATTGTTCCAGTCTTCTAAATCCTGAAGCGCTTTTTCTAAACGATTGCCATCAATCGTTGTCCCATCTGCAAACTGTTGTGATGTAAATCGTCGTAAAGAAGACATTAGATTTCCGGTCCTGAAACAGTAACATTGTTATGATTATGCGTACTAAAGTTTACACCTGAAGTAACATAAACATCAGTTACAGCTGCATTTAAATTTTGAATAACAATACCAGCACCATTCATAACGCCGTTTGCTAAATTTGATCTAAACACACAGTCAGTAAATACTACTTTTGAAAAAGGATTTATAATTACAAATGCCGTAGTGCTTGTAGCCGATGCATCTATAGGTGCATTAAATTTTCTTTCAAAGACACAGTTCCTAAATAGCACTCTTACTGGCGCAGAAGACGTTGCAGTTGCTACGGGGTTAACTTGTACAAGATTGTTTTCGTTTGAAGGGTCATTAGCTTGTTTAAAATGAACACCACTAACAACAGCATGATTTTGGATTTGAGCAAGTCTATCGACAACAGTTCCAGGTTCACCAGTTATAATTGTATGAGGTTTGCTACAGACAAAACCGTGATGTGTTCCGCTTCCTAAAAGAATATTGTTTCCAATAATTTTACTTTCTTCAAGTATTGTACCTGGAGAAATGCGGACACGGACTTGAGAAGAAAATAGATTGTTAATAAAATTATCTACTGACTCTGTGCCTTTAGCTTCTAAAAAACTAACTCCTTCAATAAGAGGTCTGTAGCTAGCATTACTCATCGACCTGTCCTGCGGCGACCGCCAGCTGCACGAAAAACACCTTTTAAACTTTCAATCGTTAAAGATGCAGCACGGTTTCTCATAAAACCAAAAACCATATAACTAATGGTTTCGCCTTTAACACTATCTGAAGTAGCAATCGTATCTGTTTGAGTGTCATCAATTAAATAATCACCGTCATTAGGCGCAGCAGCGCTGCCCCATTTGGGGCCGCTTGCTGCGCTTTCAAACATGCGCTCAATCATTTTATTTGTGCTAGATCGAAAACGGCTTCTAACAGTTAGTTTTTCTCGAATTGTTTGAATATCGTTGTCGTAATCTACAACCTGAGTAGTAAACTCTTTATCATCAGAACCTAGCAAAACATTATAAATACCCCAAAGCCAACCTGGAACAATCTTTGTAAGTCCAGGTCCCGTACTTTGAAGTCGAGCATATATACCACGGGCGCGTAATTGCTTACCTACATCAGAAATATGCTGGCCTTTGTATGCCCAGTCTACTGCTTGAACTTTTGCGTTGTTAGTATGCTTGTTGTTTGTACCTACAACCATACCAGTCCAAGCAAGTGTAGGAATGTTTGTTATAACATTACCTGCACTATCTTTAATTGCATTTGAAATTATTAAAATGCCTAAGCCTGCCATTGTTTTAGTCGGTGTTAACGGAGTAAACGGAAGTTGTATTAATGGGTTTCGATTTCGCCGGCCTACATTTAATACAGGCTGATTTGCATATGTGCCTGCTGGTACAGTTGCTCCATCCCAACTAATAGTAATGTGACCACCACCAGGTGTAGGTACTCCAACATCATTTGTTTCAGCTACTAATGTAAAACCAGTAGCGCTTTTTAAACGCTCATTAGGAATTCGAGCAGGTATTAAAGCAGACACAGCATTAGAGTTTGCGCTCCAAACTGCATTATCAAATTTAAATGTCATTGAATAAGAAACAAGACTGCCATTCCAAGCTGCACTAGTAGTTGGAGCAGCAAGTTCTATAGGGCAATAATATGTAGTGCCGCTTGTTGACTCTTCAAGGTACATAGGACGGAAATACAAAATAGCATCACGAGCTATTCCGCCTTTATTAACAGTAATATATTTACCTGAACCTAGTCGTTGGTCTTCTGTGTCGCATGAACGATCAAGTGCGCCACCATAACCTAGTTTAGTGATAATAAAATTAGAACCATTAGAATTAGCAGCCAGACCAGTTGAGTTCCCATCTAAATGAGCCAGTGCATCATTTGTCATAACGTCATTGTTAACGCCACATACCGAATAAAAAGAACTTCCAATTGAAAGCACACGAGGACTAATTAGATTTTTAGTTGTATTAACTCGAGCTATGTTACTTACATCACTATAAGCTACGCTTTCTAGCGTCCACCAAGACCACATATTAAAAGAAAAACACCACATGCCATTAAGATGAGGAGCTCCCATTAAAAGAGTTTTGGTATCTTGATTATAAGCAAGAGTTACATTTTCTTTTTCAAATTGAAGAAGCGTTCTTGGTGGATCAATAGTTGTAATATCAACATGACCTTTAACAGCATCAGGAGTTAATGCTGTTTCAAAATAACTAGTCATAGGATTGGTCATAAGACCGCCTGACTTCCAAAAACTTTTGATGTCTCTGCTTAACTCCTCAAAAGAACTTCCGTCAGAAGTAGCATACACTCCGCTATTAGATACCCAAATAATTTGATTGTCTGCTTTTGTTATTGCTGAAGGCCCAACACAACCAATGTTATTGCTTATGTTGATAGGAGGACGACCTGATGAAATAATTGTGCCTTCTGACGGAATGTATAAATAAATTTCATTCTCAGTAAAAATCATTAAGTTGCCACGAATTTCCGCTAAAGCAGAAATTTTACTAGCAGAAGGACAAACAATAAAGTTTGCGCTAATAATGCTTGAAGGCCGACTTGGGTCTGAGAAAAAGACTTCATGATCGGTAGCAAAAGCTAAGCGATCACGAAAAACACAAGAAGAATTAATTCGAGTTAATGCTTTATTTTCTGCGTAAACAAAACCGTCTCTAAATAAACCAGGAGTAAACGACAGTCTTTTAACTAAAGCACTTTCTGAGTATCCAGTTGCCCAATCAAACTCTTCAGATACTTGTAGTTGTTGGTATCTGTAATCTTTAAAATCAACAGGCTGATACATAAAGATGCCTTGAGAAGGCGCTCCAAAGTACATGTTGTTTTGGTAGATTTCAAAAAACCATTCATACTCTTCACGACCAGCAATAAAATTACTGTTATCTAAATCATAAGCAGATTCATAACAACCATGCCAAGTGCTTGGCAAAGTAGGAGATCTTACTGCGGTAATAGGGTTGTTACCGCCAACACCTTCTAAAGAAGTACTTAAGACATTTTCAGATGTTTGTTTGTGAAAAACTTCTTCCCAGTGTCGATTAGTTGTTACGTCAAAGATGCGAGCAATTAAGTAATTATCCCACCGAAATGATTTAGTTTCACCAAATGTATTTGCTGAATTAGCTTTAGCTAAAAACAAAGAAACAATTTGTTGGTGACCAAAAGAAGTTTCAATTGCATGTGAGCCTAAAAGTTTTGTGTAGCCAAAACTTGTAGATTCAAATTTAGCGCCCGTTGCAGTTTCTTTAATATCAAGACCAAGGGTTGTGTCTAATTCTGCAACCTGACCCCAGCCAGGGCGCACTGAAATAGTATCTCGTATCTTCCAAAGGTTTTGAGCCCAGCCCGCACGACGTTGACTGTCTTGTTCTGTGCCCCCAGAGATTAGATCAATTTCAGTTCCTGGTGCAGCCATTTAGTAGCTCCATGTGTTGTCGTAGTAGTTAATATACTGCGAGCCCTCATGGCTACGGCCTTGCTCTAAATACGTTTCAAGACTTTTAATTTTGCGCACAAGCTCAGAGTTTACCTGTGGTAAATCAGCAGCATCTCGAACAGCATATCGAAGATATGCATACAATGGAATCATATCATGAAAACCATCTAGTTCATCGAGATAAGAAGAAGCGCTGCCAGTGAAATTAATATTATGATAGGGTACGTACTCAATTCTAAAAGTGTTTGTGTAAGAACCGCCAAGAATGATTGCTGTATTAACAAAAGCATACCCATCAAACGAAACAGTTTTTTCAGAAGGAGAAGGATTTAAATAACGAAGAACTTCATTACCAGGACTAACTCGAGCTAGTCTTAAAATGCGTTCAAGTTTTTTTCCGGCAGTTGCGCTAGCGCCACACAATGTGGCGGCTGGCGTGCCAGTTGCTTGGGTTAAATCAATCTTAGGACCAGTTGCTGTAAGTACGTGTTCAGTCGCAAAAATGTATGGATCAACATTGCAAACAGCTAAACGAAAATCATTATATGCCTGCTTTAAATATAAGTTAACCTGATCGTCAGTAATAAATGTAGAGTCTGCTTCATCCATATAAGATCGAAACATAGCTGCTGTTTCTGCTGGAGTCATCCTGTGCCTCCCATTTTAGATGCCCTACTAAGAATAGGTTTAGCATCATCTGTCATAGTGCGTCGTTCGTCCATAGAGGTAAACTCTCGAGACATTTGAGCAGCAGTTGTCGGGCTTCCAACAGACGCCATGTTTTGAGCGGCGTTAACAGGTTTATCCGAAATGCGTGGGAACACTGTGCGTCGAAGCTCAGCTTCCATAAACTGTTCGTCTGGTTTACCAAATGTAGATACTGCAACAAGAATATCACGAATATAATCTTGGGTTTCAACAGGCAATCTGTAGTAAGGCTCTGTTCGCATAAAGTCTTCAAAGACTTCTTTAAACGCAACCAGGTTATCGGTTGGCATAATTTCAATTGCGTTGCCTACGATTACCGCTTGAAGCATATCGTGAGCATGACTAAACCCAGCCATTTGTTTAGTGACTCGAGCATTGCCTGTGCGATAGTCAAGAGCCTTAAGGGCTTCTCCTTTATCAAGCAGCCCAAGCTTAACCATCTCAAGCACTCGTTGGTCACGATCTTTTTTCTCGTCTCGAAACAGTGAGCCTGCTTCAAGGTGGATTTCTGGGTCGTCACAAAGATCAGTATTAACCAAAGCTTTATGAACAACACGACCCGTATCATCCATCATCCGAATCATGCGTTGTTGGTCATAAAATTTACGAGCCATCTCAAGCGTACAAAGAGACATTTCTTTTACTGCCTCTTCAATATTGTGTTGAGTTACCAAAAGCTGTTGAGCGTCACGACTGGTGAGTGATTCAATAGCTGCGCCGGATTCAATACCAATAGCTCGTTTGCCAAGGCTAGTACTATGTACCCCTGCAATATCCAGCATTTCGGAACTAAGCTGTCGGATGTTATCCAAAACATAACTAGGTAAAGGAGCAGCAGCAACTTGTTGAGGGGCCGGTCCTGAAGCAGCGTTGTACACAATCTTTTCGCCAGGACGAGAATCTGAAATTGCATCTTTTGCTACACCAGATGATTTAGGAATTAACCATTTAGGATTACCCATTAGCTCAGCATTTTGGATAACCTGAGCACGACCTCGATTGTACATTACTTGCAACTCAAGTAACGGCTCAATCATTCCCATTCCCCAGATTCGACCAGGGATTTTTGTGTAGTTTACAATTGAAATAGGTGTGGTTTTAACCGGCCATTTAGATTTGTAAATCCAATTGGTACCAAGCAGCATACCCATTTCACCGGTCTGCATATAGACCTCAAATACCTCAAGGCGATCTTTTAATTCGTTGCCTTGAGTCCCGCTGTTTGACTGAAAAAATGTACGAAAAACTCTATTTGGTTTTTCACCAGACTTTTTAATAATATCTGCTTTGTCAGGATAAGCTTTAAGCAAATCATCTTTATGAACAATATGTCGCACAGCAACATATCGAGATTCAGAAACCTTAGTTGCCCCAGGTTCCATAAATAAATCGTAAGGGCTTACAACCTTAGTGTGAATCTTGTCGTCTTCGGGATCATAAAATGTATGCAAACCTGCATTGCCGCAAACCAAAAGCCATTCGAGCAAAGTCGTTAAAACTTCTTTCATGTCTTCAGCGTGCCAGTAATACCTTAAAAAAGTTTCTGATGCTTCAGACTTCATAATGTCCTCGGTCGAAGGACTGGAAGGCAAAACAGTAACGGCCGGATAGGCAATGCTTAATCGAGCCAAAAGGTTTCGATAAACATTAATTATTAAATTAAAAGTAACCCGGCTTTGACGCCGGCTCATAGGCTGACCTATGAAGTTTTGTAGGTTTTTATCCCAACGAACATGCTGCTGGCCCTGTAGAAACAAGCCACACATATCCCAAATACGTGCATATCGCTGGCGTTGTGTCGTAAAGGTATCAAGCTGGCTTTTTATTTTGCCGCCTTTAGGCAGTTTAATTTCCTCATCTTGAGGAATAATACCTTCAGCAATAAGAACAACGCCTTTATGCACTTTTTTTAGCCGCCTTTACTACAGGTTTAAGTTTTTTACCTAACTCAGCTAGTTTGTCTTGGGCCGCTTTTGAGCGAGCAGCTTCAAAATCTTTTGAGCTTTGAGCCAAATCAGACGCACTTGCACCGCCTTGAGCGCCTTTATAAATACCATAAAGACCACCTAGGGTTGCACCAATAATTTGCCCAGGAGGACCAAATGGACTACCGGCTGCGGCACCAGACATAGCGCCTGAAACGCCGCCCATAGCTGCACCCCCTACATCAACTTTGTCTTTTTTCTTAGGTTTATTGCGAACAATAACCGGAGTCATAGAGAAAGAGTTTTCTTTCATTATCTTTCCTTCGTCTCCCACCCCCCTAAAGGGGGTGGGAGACTTGAAAGGACTACATGCCCGAGAATCGAATCCCGCACAAAATAGCATTACGATTGGGTTCTTTGCAAACCAACTCGTAGTACCACCGAACAAATCCTTCGAACTCATCACGGTTCGACAGGCGACTAAGGACGTTGCCATCCAAGTCCGCCATGCCAAAGCTTTGAAGTTCGCAGATCGCCCAGGTGCTTGTCTTCAGATAGACGACGATACCTTTGCCGCAGTGACGGCTCATCTTCACTGGAATGCCAGCAAAAGAATATGCGCTGTAGCCAGCTTCAGCCGTGCCTGCACCAGCCTGCACGTCTTTCTTAAACGTGCTAGCACCACCGGCAGCGGTAAAGCTAAGGAGCGAAGCATACTCCTGGCGGAAGATCGGATGCACATACAAGCAATCCGGGTTGTCCCCACCAAGGATCATGATTTCGTCCAGGATGCCCTGCATACGACCAAAGTCGAGCGCATCGTTGGTAGCAACAGCTTTAGCATCAATTGCCTGAACCGTCGAACGAAGCGGAGCATTAGCTGCAACATTACGGTCAACACCAAAGTGCGTTTTCAAACCAAGGTTTGCATACACGCCAAGCTGCTCGGCTTGAACAGCGCTCTTAGCAGCCGGAAGATCTAAGCCGGCCGGAACAACCGCATCAGCCGTAAAGGTGCGAGCACCCAGTCCGCCACCACGCTTGCCGGTTTCAAGAACCTGAACCATCGCAGCAAACTCGCCAGCCATCGTCGAAAGAGTCAGTGAGGCAGCAGCAACAGGCTCAAGCTCAAGACGACCAGCAGACAACGTGCTAAAGTCTGCCATCATGACACCACCAGCAACAGCACTGCTGTAGTCATCAAGGCGAATAATATTCACGCTGCAACGAGAGGTTGCACCAAAAACGCTATCAAGCTGCTGAAGCGAAAGCCCAACATCTTTGTTACCGGTAAATGCAAAACCCGCAGCAGGGTTATTACCCTGACCCGGACTGTCACCAGCAGCGACATCAACACGGTCGTGAATAAAACCAACGCAGCCGCCACCAGTCCACATGGCTTGGTTTGCACGGATCTTAACGTCCGTTACAAGCCC
>CERH01014094.1_pt1 | contig 13531 bp, 1 predicted proteins | sample 530991 | NCBI WGS metagenome assembly CERH01 (sample SAMEA2621191, study PRJEB7988) | marine metagenome | biome: marine biome (ENVO:00000447); feature: mesopelagic zone (ENVO:00000213); material: "saline water (ENVO:00002010), including plankton (ENVO:xxxxxxxx)" | depth 800 m | reverse complement strand
AGAAAACAATTTAATTTAATTAATCCAAAACCAAAAAAAAGAGACGGAACAACTAACAATCCTTTTTTAATGGTTCCAGACAAAGAAGCTGAAGAAGGTAAATTTTATGAAGATGAAAAGGGTATAATTTATAGATTTGAGGATGGAGAATATAAGTTAGAAGGAGAGTATAAAGCACCTGAAGAAGTGCCAAGTGTAGAGGGAGAAAAAGAAAGTGTTATTGTTTTAGGTCCAAAAGGACAAGAACAATCTATAGATATACAAAAAACAAAACCAGTACAAATAGGTGAACTTGACTTTGTAGACGTTCCTGAAGAAGATGATCTAGATGATTTTCCAAAACCTAAAACAGAAACTACAGAAACATTAGAAGCTACAGAAAAACCAGAAAACACAGAAGCTATAAAAACAACAGGAGGAACGGAAACAGAACAAGATGCTGCTATTGATATATCCAAACTACAAACATCTGCTGGTGCAATATTAAAACAAGCGGGTAAGGTTTTAGATTCTATTGGTGGTCCAGGTGCTATTGTAAGTTATATATTAGGAAAAAAAGGATTAACTGATGCAATGAAAGAAATAACGCCTCAAAAGCGAGCAGAGCTTTCACCTTTATTCTATCAACATTTAAGACAATCTAGAGAATTAGCTAAAAAAGGATTTCATCCTGCTGAAGAAAGAGAGCTAAAAGATCAAATAGATAATGCATATAGAATAGCTTTAGATAACGCAGTTAGAGGAACTGGAGGCGATAGAGCAAAATTTTTAGCACAAAGTGGTATTTTAGATTCTCGTAGATCATCTGCTTTATTGGATTTTGCAGCAAAAGATGCTGAGTTACAAAGACAAAATCAAAAACAATATACAGACTTAATGATGTTTAAAGAAAACTTTGATGCACAAAGATCTGAAAAAGATAGAGCTGAGGACTTGCAAATGCAACTGGCTAATAAACAATCTGCCGCACAATTTACAGGTCAGGCCTTTTCAAACGTGTTAGCTGGTTTAAATAAAAGTAGTGGTACTGCTTTATTTAATGATTATTTAAAAAATTTATTAGGTGGTAAACAAAATACTTCACCTTTAATATCAAGATTTGACAAATAATGGCAACTAATTACGGATATTATACATCACTTATGCCAGCATTATCAACGGCTGGAAAACTGCAACAGGATAGGCAAAATAATGAATTAAAAAATTTACAGCTATTAAGACAAATTGAAAGTGTTAAAGCGAATGAAATAGCACAAAGAGATGCAATACAAAAACAATTTGATGCAATAGAAAATGAAACAGAAAAATTATTACAAACAAAAATAACAGCTGCTGATGGTAAATCTCAATATGGATTTACTAGACCAAAAGATAATGATGATTTTTATGATTGGTGGGAAAATAATTCAGGGTGGAATGATATTCAAAATATAATTAGAGAAGCTGGATCTATAAGAAATGCTAGACTATATTATAATTTAGATACTTACATTGGAAATTATAGAAATAATTTAGCTAATAATCCTATAAGCAAAAGATTAGACGCAGTAAGACCTGACTTGCAAAGATATCTATTATCTGCTAACGATTCAGAAAGTAGTTCATTAATCACAGAAGGTGCAAGAAGTAGATTCAATGCATTTGTAAAGGGTGAAACTGATAACTTTACATTTAAAGGGATTAGATCAGATTACTTACCGTTAGATGAAGAAAAAAGAAATGCCATATACGGAGACATAACATTTGGTACAAATATTACATTAGATGATATTATAGGTATTAACGAATTTGCAATCAAAACTGATATCTTAAATGATAAAGGTGTTCCAATAGAACAACATCAACAGTTTCGCGAAAGTATAGGTTATGAAGAAATGAAACATTTTGTCAAAAGAGAATTGGGTTATGATAATTTAGGAGGGGTAGATGCTTTTGGAGGTAAACCATATTTTGGAACTAAACAAATAGAAACATCTATGGGTACTGAAATATTAAACTCTTTAAAAGCTATGGATGCTGCAGGTGTTACAGATTTAAGAGAATTACAAAATTTACTTACACAAGGTAAGGATATAGAAGTAGATGGTAAAAAAGTTACTGTTGATAATTTACAAGATTTATATAGTCTTTATAATGATGGTATTATAAGAGATAATTTTGAAAGATTAGGAGGTGTTGGTGATTCTGCACCAGATATTGTAAATCAGACAAAAATATTAGGTATAGATATTGATCCTAGAAAAGACAGACAAATAATTGTAGGGGGCGAAATATTTACAAACCCTAACGCAAGAGCAGGACTAGCTGAGGTTATGTTTGGGCAAGATTCTGATGGTGTTCCAAATTATGATGCAAGAACTGGTTTGGTAGATAATGTGCAAATTAATACAGGTTTGATTTTTAATGACACTGGTAAACAAATAGAGTCATTTAAAGATGAAGTATTTTTTAACGTAGGTTCTCTTTCTCTTACATCACTTGCACAAAGTCCATTTTCTGAAGAAAAAGAAATAGTAAATAATTTAAAATTAGATGGTTTTTTTACTGCAGTTGAAATATCTGGAATAGATAATAATAACAAAAGATTTAGTCGTTTATTGACACAAACAAAAAATCCAGAAGATATTAATAAAATTTTAAGAGAATTTAAAAAAGCCCCACAAATTAAGCATGTAGTAGTTGCACAATTAACCGATCAAGATAACTTCTTTGATGAAACAGGTCTTAGAGATTTATTATATGCAAAACTTGATTTAAGCAATACACAAACGCAAGTACGTTTAAATGAGGTCTTTCCACAAGAAGATATAAATAACGTAAAAACTCAAACTCTTACAGCAGATGTACAGAGAAAGCTTGCAGGTAGAAGAAAGGTAAATCAACAACGTATAAAAGAAACAGTAATCAATTTATTTGGAGCTTCTACTGAACAAGAAATGGATCAAATAGCAAATGCATATGAAAAACAATTAGGAACTGGTATGGTAATGTCTAATATACCCATTAGTAAAATAAATGCAAGCATTCCTTTAGTATTTGCAGATTTATATGTAAATTCAATTCAAGAAAGAGAATATCCTACTCAAATGCCAGATGGTACTGTAGTAAGAAATTCTTCAGAATATATGGCTGTAAAAACAAGACTTTTGAAAGAAGATCTATATAAGACTGGGGCAAATGGTATGGTAGATGCTATTAAAAAAGGTCCAAGCGCATATGACGAATGGTCAAAGACCAATTTATCAAAAAAAGAATATGGTTCTGTAAAAAAATATAGAAAAGATTTACTAAAGTATTTCAACACTAAATAATGTCAGATAAACTTAATTATACAGATGCTTTATCTTTTTTAGAAGATCAAACTAATTTAAGTCCACAAACACCAGAAGAAGACGTAAAACAAAGTTATGATCAAAATTTTGAAGATTTTACAACTAGTGAAAATACATCTTATTTTGATAAACTTGGCGCTACCCAACAGCCTGGCATTGATATGGATAGACAAAATAGAATAATACAAGGTATTGGCGCTCAACAGCGATTGACAGAAGAGTATGCTGCTTTAGATCAAGAAAGAGGTTTTGATCAAAGATTAGGTGATTTTGATAGGTTTACGGTTAGCGCTACTGAAAAAATAAGAAGAGGAGTAAAAGCGGGTTGGGGTGATTATCTTGTGGGTACAGGAGAATCTATAAACTATTTAAAAGCTTTATTTCACCCAGGAGATCCTACACCAGATTCAAGTATAGGTGAGTATTTTAAAAAAATAGGCGAGCAGTATCGTAATGATAATGTTATTTCATTATCTAAAGATTTTGATGAAATGTCTTTTAATAATTTATTTAAGGCAGAATTTTATACATCTAAAGCGTCAAGATTACTTCCTTATATGCTATCATTTATCGTGCCATATAGTGTTGGGGCGTCTGTAGGTAGAGGTATAGGTAAATCTTTATTAGGTAGATTTGGAAAAGCAGCTCTAAGAACATCAAGAGTCGGAGGAGGTCGGGTTACTACAAATTTACAAGCGGGTAAAGGTTTAGGTAAGTTAGTATACGATGGAGGTAAGGCGGGTGTAGGCTTAACAAAAACTGGTAAAAATATTTCATCATACTTTGGTGGTGGTATTACAGCAAACATGGTTGAAGGCGCGCATTTAGCTGGAGAGTCATATAATGAACTTGTCAATGCGGTTGATGAAAATGGAAATAAATTATTTTCACCTAAAGAAGCAGCAAATCAAGCAGCGAAAGTACAAGCTAGAAATTTACTTTGGGCAGTAGGAGACATTGTATCATATGGTATATTGTTTGGTGGTTTAGGCAAAAGCTTTAATATAAGAAACACAATGGGTAATGTTGGCTTGCAAAATGTATCTTTTAAGGATGGTGTTGGTCCAATGACTAGAAGTTTGATAAGACGTGTTGCTCCCACTGTTGGTGTAGCAAGTGGATATGCTGCATTTGAAGGTACATTAGAAGGTTTCCAAGAAACATATCAAGAATGGGCTAAACATGTTACAGAAAAAAAGGCACTTGGTGAAGATCATGAATCATTTACTGATTGGATGAAAACAGCTCCTACTAGTCAAGCTTCTAAAGAAATGAAAGATATTTTTTGGAGTAGTTTTGGTATGGGTGCAATATTTGGTGGAGCTAGAGGGTTTTATGATGCAGAAGCAGAAAGAACATATATGTTAAATGGTAGGATAGATGAAATAAATGAAGATGTTAAAATATTTAATCAAGCCTACGATTTTCAAACAGGTCATGCAGAAGCACAAAATCGTGTTATGGCTAGACACATATTTAATTACTATGGAGATGGTAGTGGTTTAAAATCACACATACAAAGACAGTATGATCAACAAGGCATGACTGAAGAAACTAAAGATCAATTATTCAAAGTAATTGATAGTATGGAAGAAATATATGAAAAACATAATGTAAATTCTACACTTACAGAAGCAGGCGCAGAACAAGCTTTTAGAAAAGAAATAGATCTTGTAACTATTAATCAGCAGATAGAAAAAGAAAAAGAAATAATGAAAGCTAAAAAAGAAAAAGAAGCTCAAAATTATACAGATGAACAGGCAAAACAAGAGTCACTAAAACTATTGCAAGAAGAAGAAAATGCAATTCTAGAACCTTTATTACAAGATAAACAAAGGGTAGAACAAGAACTTGAGGCTTTATATAAAGCTAGAATAGATAAAAGAAGGAAAACAAAAAAGGGTAAACCTGATAAAAGGTTTAAAGATCCAGGAGTAGTTTTATCAGATGAGCAGTTTGAAGAATTTACTCAAGAAGGTAAAAAAAGAAAAGAAACAAGACTACAACAGGAAGAAGATTTAAAATCACCAGAAAGAAAAGCTGCAGAAAGAAAAGCGCAACGTGGTCCTACACTTGTAGAAAGAGTAAAGCAAGGCGTTACAGGTGCAGCTGATATAATTAAACAAAGAGCTGGTGAGGTTACAGGAGCAGTGCAAAGAGTACGAGAAAGAAGAAAAACAATTACAGAGGTTGATAAGATAGATAATATTGTTCCTGGTGCAAAAGATAAATTAAAAGCTGCAGTAAGAGAAGGGCAACTTACTAGTGAAGAAATAAGTAATATAAAGGGTACAGGAAAAAATGGAAGAATTACTAATAAAGATGTAAACAATATATTACAAAAAAAGTCTCAAGAAGACGTAAAAAAAAAAGAACAAACCGAAATAACTGAGCAAGATTTAGCTACTAAAGACTCAGATCCAGTAAAAAGAGAAACTTATGAAACCACTAATGATGATGGTAATAAAGTAATAATACAGATTACTACCGCTAAAGATGGTAGCAGAACTGTGAGATATAAAGATGCTGAAGGAACTACTTATCTGACAGAAACTTTTGCTAAAGATAATGATATAACTAACGAAAAAATTATTGAATTTAATGTAGCTGAAGAAGGAGCTACTATCAACAAGGTTAAAACAGAAGAAGGGTTTGAGAATATAGCAAATCGTAAAGCAGTAGAAAGAAGAAGGAAAGAACAAAAAGATAAAAAAAAAGCCCCTAAAAAACCAGGAGAAGTAACAAATGATGTATTTAATCGTTTTATTGATACTGGAGAAGTTTCAACTGACGTTGTAAATAACATAGCTGAAAAAATTAAAAATAATCAGCAACTTACACCGCAAGAAGAATCTATTAGACGAGCATATTCAGAGGATGTTGAAGCTATTTTAAAGCAGGAACAAGCTAAAAAACAAGCCAGAGTAGTTCCTAAAACTAAGCAATATCAAGATGTAGAGTCAAAAGGATCTAGAAATATTCCAAACGCAAAAATAGAAAAAGGCAGAGGTTTAGTATATTACACTGTTGTTACGGATGGTGAAACAATATCATATGTAGATCAAGCTGGTTTATCTGATAAGTTTGTTGAGAGCGATGAAAATGTTACTGTTAATTTAGAAGTAAAAAATCCACAAGAAGGTCAAGAAAATGTAGTAGAAGTAAATGGTAATTTATTTTTTCAATTTGGTAATCAATTATATGAATCAGAAATTATTGTAAGTATAAATGGAGAACAAGTTGGTAAGGTAGCGCAAAGGGATTTTGGTAAAAGATTGAAACGAAAAGCAAAAAAATCAAATCCAAAAGATTTATCAGAAACTATATCTAACGCTATAAATAACAGGAAAAAAACAAAATATGATAAAGCAGTACCTGTTGATGTTGTAGCTGCAGAAGATCCAGACGGATCAAATATATTTGTAGTAAGAGACAGATCTATAGCTTATGAATACTCTCTTATACAAAAAATTATAGATCAAAAGTTTCCTGGATATCAAGGTTATGTAACCACACAGCAACTTATAGATTCTTATGGTCAAAAATCTGTTGCATTAGCTTTTGGTACTTCAGTAATTATTGACATAAATACTGCAATGCAAAATGATATTATTCATGAAGCTGGACATGTATATTATGGATTATTAAAAGATACGCCTCTTATGAAGCGTATTAAAAAGCTGTTAGTAAAATCTAATATATATAAAACCACAAAAGTATTTTATCCAGAATTAGTGGCTTTAAATATTGATGGTAAAAAAATAACAGTTGGTGAATTTTTTGCAGAAGAAAAGTTTAAAAACAAAGTTGGTGATGATAATGTTATTTCTAATTTAGTTCAGAGTATAGCAGAGGCAGAACAAAAGAATGACAATGAAACATTAAATCGTTTATTTATAGAGTTAAGAACACAACTTAAAGTATTAGGCTATAAAGAATTGCCAGCTATACAACAAGAGGCCTTGATAGAAGAGTCATTTACTAGAGCATTAGAAATGTATTCTTTAGGAACAACGGATAGTGTAATACAGGGAACAAAAGCTCAAGAGTTAATAAAAAAAGATTTAGCTCAGTTTTATAAACAAGTTAAGGGGTTAGCTACAGACACAGAGGCACTAGATCTTTTAAAACTTTCAGTAAAAAATATTAAAGATCTTGATCTTCAGGCTGCAATACAACACGTTTTATTAGACTTTAAGTCAAATGATAGGACAATACCTAGCATGCAAAATCCTGCTCGTCAGTCTATGAAAAAGGCTGCTAATGCAAGATTAAAAAAAGTATCTGGATATTCAGCTATTCATTCACGTGTAGCGGACTTTATTGGAGAAGATTTAACTGAAGAAGAAATAACAACTAGAATAGTTAGAGATATACAAAAAGATTTTGGATTTACAGATAAAAAAGGTGATAGTGATATATACTTTATAAGAGATTATGTAAAGGCTATAGTTGCACAAACTGTTAGAAAAAATAAATTAAAACAAGCTGATAAAAGATTAGATAAAGCATTAGCACAAATAGGTTTACCAGTAGAAATAGATGTAGACGATGTTTCAGATATTTCAGATAATGAAAATAGCGTAACAGAAGATGAAGTATTAAGAGAAAGAAAGTATGAATTACCAACTACTTTTTCTGTTTTTATTAGAAAGATTGTAACACTTTTTAATAATAAAAATCCTAATCGTCCTATGGACATTAGAACTTTAATGACTTCATTATTTTCTATTTCAAAATCAAATAAACAAGAACCTTATAATTTTATTACTGATATTAGAAATAGTAATATTTATGAAATTACTTCAATGTTAAGAGTGTTAGATAGTGTTTATCAAGATACTGTCATTAGTAACGCTAAACTAATAGAGCTTAAATCTATTCTTGATGGAGTTCAGTTTGAATTTTTAACTAAAACAAGTTTAAATATTAGTAAAACAGAAGATGGTATACAAAAAGTTTTTGAAACTTATGAAGCCACTAGTTCTTCAATAGAAGATCCTGCTTTGAAAAATATTTTAGAAAATGCACAAAATAACAGAGATAAAAAACATCAAGATATAGTTGATATTTTTAGTGCGGTAGTAAATGAAAAAGATATTTCTATAAGCAATAAACAAAGAGCTAAACAAATATTAGATATTTATTTAGAAGGTAGTAGTAAAAAAGATTTAATAGATACAGACGCATTAGTTAATTATAGAATATTTTATGATAATCAATACCTTTTAGTTGAAGATATATTTTTTGGTACAAAAACATATACATTTGAAAAAAATGGACAAAAAAGACAAGGACAAAAATTTAAGTTTGACAAATTTGTAGTAAGACAAGGAAAAAAAATACTTACGCAAACAAGTGCATTTAAGCCTACAGGATTTTTTAAATATAAAGTAAGAGGTAGAAATCAAGGTCAAAGAGAAATTAGAAACATTTTAAGGCAAGGTCTTATATTGTCTAGACAAAAAAACTATATAACTGGCGTTAACAATGTTGAAAAAGAAAGAGTCAATATAATTAATAAACAAAATAGTTTACATAGCAAATCTGCTAATGTAGCAGAATTAATTAGTTCAAATTATAACTTTCCTAGTTCAAATATATTAGCTCCACAAAATAATATATATACTAGCCAAATACAAGATAAAATAAATAGGGGCGAAATTTACACTGAAGATGGTAATCTTATTGAAAATGCATTTGGATTAGAAATAGAAACAGGATTAATGAGATATGATTTGGGAAAAGAAGCTGTCGCTTTTGAAGATTTATCATTATCAATTAATAATATTACAGGAGAAGAATTATTAGTAAGTGATTTTTTTAAATTTATAGGTCCTTATAATAAAAATATAAACAACAAAGAATTTTATTATAGTCAGCCTATTGTTGTTTTTTCAGATAAATCAAGAAGATATTATGTAAAGTCATTAGCTGCTCATAACACAGAAACAAAAAATAAAATTTTACAAAAATTAAAAAATAATCCTGTAATTAAAAGTAAAGCTAAGTATTTGGGCAAAAAAGACAAACCAGGAAATATTATATTGGATATAGATATAGTCCAAGATGCAAATAATAATTTATCTATAAAAAATATGCCGCAGTTGATTAAAGATTTTAAAACTGTAATAGACCAAAACTCAGATTTAATTATAAAAAACAAAGATTATCGTAATATAGAAAACATAAATAAAGCTTTAGAAGCATTTTTAACATCATATATTGCTAATAAATTTATGGCACAACAATTTTTTGTACATGATCATAGACAATCTACTGATCAAATAGATTATGTTAAAAGAGCTGCAGGAGCAATAGCACCTAAGGTAATATTTGACAGCAACATTGGAGTTGAACCAATAATATTTAAAGATTTATATGTAACAGATGAAGGTGTTATATCAACAAACGATGAAAATGCATTTATAGAAAACGATGCTATGGGCTTTATGTTACCAGAACAGATAGAAGCTGTTACATCAAAATTTGGTGACGCACAAAAAGTAGGTAGTTTTTTAAAGTTTGTTTATCATGATACAGATATTGTAACAGGAGAAACTGTATATTTAAAATTTGCTGTAGCTCCTTTGCTTCCAAGAATGGAACAAGCAAGTCCAGAGTTAAAAAAGATAGGTGATGTTTTACGAGAAAGACATAGAGAAATATCAGAAAATACAATACAGGATTTTGACGGAAAAAACATATTTAAACATGGAAATTTAGTTATTGCTGTTTCAGAATCATCAGCTAAATTATTTAAAGATAATGTATCTGGACCTGTTGGATCACAATACGTATATGACATAACAGAAGATAATGATGTTATAATGAACAAACAAGACGAATTGTATTTTGTAGATGGGTATAATCCTTTATCAGGTAATGGATTAGGCATACAATTAGAGCTAGACAAACAAACAAATGAAAGATATATACCATCACAGTTGCATTATCATTTAGTGACCAATATTAATAATACGGAGGAACAAGAATTAGTTAATAGATTATTAACTATTAGAACTGAAGTCATGGAAATTAACAATGACCTTAGAAATAAAAATTTGATAAAATCAAAAGATTTAAAATCTAAGCCTGAAAGTGGAACTGACACATATTTTATTAATAAAAAATTAATAGAAGAAGAAAAAAAATCTTTTCGTTCATCAATGTCGCCTGAAATATATGGGCCTTTATTAGATTCTGTATATGATAATTTAGATCCTAGATATCCATATTTAAATCAATCATACAATGCAATAGCTTTAGGACGTGTAGCTCATAAAGGAACTAAGCTATACACAAAAGGCTCAATAGCTTATCAAACCACTAGTTTAGGATTAAACCTTCAGGCATATAAAAAACTTGATGATTATTTTGATGAGAATAATAATTTTATTGGTAGTAATTTTTCAAGCGAACAGACTAAAAGTGATTTTGAAGCAGCCATATTAGACCTTAGAGATACCAAGCCAAATATAGTAATATCAGAAGCTTGGGTGCCAGAGTACATGAAACAACAGGGTGTAGAGATTGGTGATTTATTTATAGGCACAAGAATACCCGCACACGGTAAAGTAAGTAGTGCTGTATTTATTGTAAAAGAATTTCATAATAAATTAGGAAACACACCAACTTCATTGATTACTATACCAGCTAAAGTAAGCGCATACTGGGGGGCAGATTTAGATGGAGATGCAGTTCAAATGAATTTTAAATATACTGATCTAGAAACAAAAGGCAAAAATAATGAATGGAAAACATTATCAAATGAATATATAGATAGTTATATTGATCTAGTTAGTTTAGATAGTAAACAAAAAGAAAGAGAAGCTAATATAGAATTTGAAAAAGCTGTAGATGCAATCATAAAAAGGGATGATCAAATATCACAATTTTTACCACAAGGTGATTTGCAAATGTTTAAAGAAAATGTTCCTGCAAAAAAATTAGTAGGCATTGTAGCGTCTTTACAGGGTACATATAATATATTTTCAAATAATAATGAGTTGCTACCATTTAATAATTATAATAGAAAAACAAAAACATTTACTGAAAATGGAATTACAATAAATGGGGTAAATAGAAAAAGATTTTTTGATGATCCAAATTTAGAAAATGGTATTGGTAATTGGTATGGGGTAGCACAGCTTTTAAATATAGTATTAGATAATGCAAAATATCAATCAGCAGAACCTTTGGGGTTAAATTTTCAAAGTATATTTTCATTTATTACACTACGAAGACTTGGATATTCTTTAAAAGATGTGTCAGATATATTTAATGCTCCTATTGTAAAAAAATATATGAACTATAAAAAGACTAAAACAAAAAATTATATATCAAGAGATAGTGATATTGCTATGATGTTTGGAGATGAATTTGATATAAATTTAAAAGATTTTGTAGAATTTTTACAAAATGAAAAGTTAGTGAAAAATATTGGAGTAAAAGTTGAGGGTAAGGCTCAGTATAATTTTAAAAATTTTAAACGTATACAAGAAAGAATTAAAAATGGAATTAGTATCAATACTTCTGATTTATATAAAAATAAACGTGTGGCTAATGTAGATGTTATTTTGATGTTATTTACTTTAGATATGTTTAATAAAGATATAGTAAAGCCTTTTGCTAAGGCATTTACAGTTCATCAAACTATTGAAAAAAACCCAGCTAAGCTACAAGAAATATATGATAATATAATACGTATATCTGAAGGATCAAAAATTGATAGAGAAATATATAAAGAAGAGACGTATAAAAGAACTATTCAAGAAATTGAATTAGCTGAACAAGGAATTGATGTTACGGAACAAAAAAGTGGAGGGTTTTTAGACATTAATTATAAAATGTCAGGAAGTCAAAATAGTCCTATAGTTAGACATGCTCTTAATTTATTTAAAGATCAATTAGATAGATCTGCAATCACTGATATTAGGTATACACAATTTATGCAAGTAATATATAATAGCGAACTTTTTAAGAAGTTAAAATTTAGTACTAATGTAACACAAATTGAATTAGCTAATAGAATTATAACAGATAGTTTAATAAATAACATGTCTTTAATAACAAGAAATGTAGATAGAGAAACTTTGATTCAGGATTTTGAAAAACTTAAACAAGATAATGAAACTAATATTTTTCTTAACGAAATATTAGAAGTTGTAACTAATAAAAAAGGTGATAAATTTATAACGTTGAATAGTCAACAAGTTAATAATTTAATATCACCAGCAAAAATAAATGATATTAAAAAAAGTTTTGGAAAGTTAAAACTAAATGAAAAAAATTTAATATTAGAACTTGAAGCAGAATTTAATCAATTTGGATTTTCAGGATTTCCAAAAGCGGTATCATTTGTACCTTTTTTTGACAATAATTATTTGTCTTTAATAAATAATGATATTGATATTACTATAAGGAAATATCAATTAGTAGAAAGTGCAAATGTAAATGATATAATTAATAAAACAATACTTCAAATAGAATACGAAAAAACAAAAGGAGTACCCAAAAATATTATACAACAAATCAAAACAAGTGGATTGTTAGATAGATCAATTAAATTTGAAGATGATGCTTTTGTTGGGCCAAAAAGAAAAGCTAAAAAAATTATTTCTTCAAACACTACTTTCAATAGGGATTACATAGGCAATACAAGAAAGTTGAGTTTTAATCAATGGCTGGGTGATAAAGGAATTAGAAGAAAATCTTTAAACATAAAATCAAAAACATATAAATTATTAAAGCAAAGATATGCAACATATTTATTAGATTATGATACTGTGCAAAAATTTGAAAAAACTCAGATTCCAAAACTTAAAAATAAAAATATAAAACAGTTAACAGAAATTGTAAATGATCTTGCAAGTCTAGATAATAGTGCAAGTAACTTTGTTATATATAAAGTATCAAAAGTAATTGGAGAAAAAATGTTTGAACATCAAGCAAATGTACTAAAAAAGAAAAGTAAACAACAAGGCGTAGATTATGTAATACCAGGTACTGATGGCACTTCACAAAAAGATCTAACTAACTTTAGGTTATGGTTTGGTAGTAATAATATGACAAGCGATCGGCCAGAAATACAATATTTAATAAATGAGGTTAGAAAAGAATATGCTAAATACATGCAAAGATTTAATTTATATAAAGAAGAATTAAATAAAGCAAATAAAAAACTTGTAAATTCTAAA
>CERH01027985.1_pt1 | contig 13602 bp, 22 predicted proteins | sample 530991 | NCBI WGS metagenome assembly CERH01 (sample SAMEA2621191, study PRJEB7988) | marine metagenome | biome: marine biome (ENVO:00000447); feature: mesopelagic zone (ENVO:00000213); material: "saline water (ENVO:00002010), including plankton (ENVO:xxxxxxxx)" | depth 800 m | reverse complement strand
ATGTAATCCTTTCTATACTGTAACTCTGTGATGATGACCTTTTTCATTTTGTCTTGCAACAACCTTCCATGTATCACGTCCATCTTCGTAAGTTCTTAGATACTGATTATGAGTTACTGTTGGTGATACATGTACTCCATCATCTGTATCAGAAATAACTACTTTTTGTATCAACAAACCAAATTTACGTTTCTGTGGATTGTAACCCTTAATCATTACATAATCTGCATCAACCCTTACAATGTCACCTACTTGGTATTGGTCTTCTGTAAAATACTTTTCTAAGTCTGATTCCATTTTTGGTTTACCGTTTTCTAACCTTGCATTTAATTTTGCAGTAAAGTGTTCGTCACCATAAGTAATCTTGTCTAATTCTAAAACTAAACCAAACTTCTTGAGTTCGTCTAACTTAGATTGTATCAACGGTCTGATTTGGTGTTCTAATGTACCCTTTGTTATTTTTGTAACTTTAAAGTCACTATATTTTTCTTTCATAATTTTGTCCTTTCTTAAGACATTTTTTATTGTTTATAAAATAATATTAGCAAATACTAAAACTCTTGTCAACAATATTTATATCTTAAATAAAATAGTCCCAAAAAATGGGACTAAATTATTTTTATGTTATCCTTTCTTTTTTAGTAACTATGCCATGTAGTAAAATTCATTTTCACCTAAAATTTGTTGTAACATTTTATCATCTAACCACCAAATCATAGGTTGAACATCAAAATGGTTATGCCATTTTGGGTTACCATGTTTGTCATATCTGTCGTCAAATGCCCTTTTCTTTTTTAGAGATTCACCAACCATCAACATAAACACAGTTACTTGTGTAAACCAAGATTGTGATGTTACTAAGTATTTTTGCCATATTTCTTTATGTCTTGGTAGTAAAACATTTGTACCGTAATAATTGTCATATAAATCTAGGAATGTGTTCCATAAATCTCTAATTACAATATTGTAATGAACAGAATTTTTACTATTCATAATCTTATCGTACATATTGACATCTGCATTTCGGTCAAGTAACCATTTTACAAATTCTTTCATCAATCCTTGTAATTTGTTGCCCTCAGATTGTAGTAACATTTCACCTATCATACTAGGCATATCACCATCTTCTATGTGCATTTTTACTACTTGTGCAGATGTTAGATCATTCATCTTTTTTTCATTTCTATTTATTCTTCTTTGCATTTTAGCTGTTGTCATTTTCTATATCCTTTCAAGATATTTATTTATTTGATATTACTACTATATATCATAGTTATAACTCTTGTCAATACCTAAATCAACATTTATATAAAATTAGGTACTAAAGTACCGATTTTGTACTTATTTACAGCAATTACAATCGTATGTCTTGACAAAGACTTGGCAAATCACTAATATAGTTTAGTAACGCAGCTAGATTATACTGACGACTTATACGCTTCCAAGCGATTAGTTATATTTGTAGCTGAAGTTAGGCATAGTGTCGGACAACATTATGCCTAGCGACCAAAATATAGAAAGGAGTGCCAATGAAGAAGTATGATATTGACATTGAAAGGACTGCGCAACAATTAGTTACTGTTGAAGCAGAATCTTTAGAAGACGCTAAATTAATAGTGGAACACATGTCAACAAAACAATTAGATGACTGTTATGCAAACAATACCAGTAGTCTAAATTTTACTGATTACCATGAAGTGTTAAATCATGATAAACAGTACACAGTAAATCATAGTGATGTTCACAGAACTGGAACACACAATAAATAAATATAAATCCCCTAGTGCTACTCGTATCGTGCTAGGGGGTAATAGAAAGGAATACAGTATGGATTTAAAAGACATACAGGATAACGACAGGCTTATAGCAGAATACAAAAATGCTAAAGAAGAAGAAAGCAAGTGGCGACAATTAAAAAACGAACTACTTGCACAAATGCACACTAAAGCAGAAGTTATAGGTGCAACAAAACTATCAGGTGAGAAATACGAAATAGACTTGCCTAAAAAGTGGCGATGGGACATACAAAGGGCAAAACAATACTTTGGGGAACACCCTGTGTATTCTACGATCTTTGACCAAGCCTATACACCGGAAGGTGAGCAAAAAATATGGGTTGATGAAAAGATAGATGGCACAAAACTAAGGCAGATTGTTAATTATGGTGAAGAAGCTAAACAGATGTATGAGAGTTGCAAATTGCCTGACGACAAATATGGGACACCTAAGATAAAGGAAAAATAATGAAAAAATTATTATTACTGGGGTTGCCCATACTAATAAGTGTGTTAGCAATATTCAATAAAACAAAAGGGGGAAATTAGTGGGAAACATGAAAGAATTAATACATCAAATGGAATTACAAGATAAAAATTTACAATACATAAATCATGTATTTGAAAAACTATACAAAAATAAAAACAAAGAAAGGAGTGACAATGGCAAGACCTAAAGGTGCAGAAAATAGTCCAAGAAACAGGATTATTGTAGATCTAAAGAATAAGGGATTATCATACAACGCAATAAATAGGGAACTAATGAAAAGTGGTTTTTACATTAGTGTTCAAAGAATACAACAAGTTGTAAAACAAGGTTTATTAGAAAAATAAAAAAAGAAAGGGAACGACATGACAAACCAATACAATAATTACGAACCTGATTGGAAGGTTGCAACTACCAAAGATGGCAAGGAAATTATAAAAAAAGACAAACAAGGTCAAGAACATAAAACTTATGTTAGTGACGAACTAATTTTAAGGGTGAAAACACTAGGACAATATGGTGGATCTTGGCTTTTAGAAAAAACAGATGGGCAAGGGTTAGAAGGTTTTTGGTCTAATAACTTCTTGACACTATCGGTAGGCAAAACCTACAAAATGGTTTTAGGGTTAGGTATACCCAATGCTAATGGCAAAAGGTATAAAAACATTATAACTGCTTATGAACATCAAGAAACACAACAACCGGAAATAACAACTAAAGAAGAATATGTTGTGCCGGAAGAAGTACAAGATGAAAAAACACCTTATCAACATGAACAAGACAAAAGAAATGAAAGTATAAGAGAACAAGCTTTTTATAACAACCTTAATCCGGAAATACTAAGTCTATTACCGGAAGAAAAACAGGCAGCATTGTTACATGCTTACTTTGATACTGCCATGTTAATGCAACGTCCTGACGTTAGAAAACGTAGTTTAAGTATTATGAATGAAATAATAGAAGCTAGACAAGTCGAAGAAGAAATGCAAGAACAACAGGTTTTAGAAAAAGATGACACAACAGAATCTACACAAGCCGACATGGTTGCAAAGGCGGTAGAACTTGGTGGTAAGATAATAGAACAAAAAGAAGAAAAAGAAACAGAACAACCTACAAATACTGATGACAATGAAGAAGTTACAGAATTGAAATGGTAAGAAAGGAATTAAAAAAGTATGGCAAAAATAGACATCGCATTAACTTATGCAAAAAGGGGTTGGTCGGTATTAGCACTAACCCCTAATAGCAAAATACCTTTGAAACATGATTTACAAAAAAATGGTTCAAAAGATGCAACAACTGATGAAGAAAAAATTACAATAATATGGGCAGAATTTCCTGATGCAAACATTGGAATTGCCACAGGTAAAAACAGTAATCTAACAGTTTTAGACTTAGATGATAAAGCTGCAATAACAAACTTAAAAGATTTAGGTTATAAAATTCCAAACACATATATTGTAAAAACTAAACGTGGTTATCATGTTTATTATCAATACGATGAAACCATACAACAGTCACAAGGTCGTGTAGATAAGTGTGATATTCGTAATGATGGTGGTTATGTAGTTGCTGCAGGTTCTACAATTGACGATTTTGAATATACCATACATGGACAGGCAAAAGACTTATTAGTTTGTGATCTACCGGAAATATTTAAAAAATCTGCACAACCTGTAGATAAAGATTGGGTAAATAGTACAGGTAAAAAAGTTCCAGAAGGTAGAAGAAATGATGCTTTGTTTAGATATGCCTGTTTACAAAGAACTAACAAAAATCTATCAGAAACAGATATTGCTGCATTGGTGAATAAGTATAATCAAGAACATTTAGTGCCACCTTTACCAACTAATGAAGTTATAGCGATAATACAAAGTGCAAGTAAATATTCTATTGGTAGTGAAATGAACTTAGCACAGGCAAGTATACAACCACCTATGATAGAAAAACAAACTGATAGAAAAGCAACTTTTTTTTGGCAAGATGAAAATATAAAAGTAGAAGTCACTAACATTAATTATAGATATAACAATATTTATTGCAGGTTAGAGATAAAACAAGATAGTAGAACAATATTAAATAGTAACTATTCTTTATATAACGAAGACAGTAAGTCAAAAGTATGGAAAATGTTAAGGGACTTAGATCCTACAAAAAACTGGTTAGGCATATTGCTATATATACAACATCATATTAGTGAACATACAGAACGTGATGGTGAATTAGTTGATTTAGTAAGGCACAAACCAAGTAGTGATAATCCATATTTAATATTTCCTTTAATTAGAAAAAAACAGGCAACTGTAATATATGCAGATGGGGGTAGTGGTAAGTCTACAATGGCTTTGACCATAGCAAGTAGTTTAGCAACAGGTAAAAGTCTAATAGAAGGCATAGAACCAATAAACAAAAATGGTGTAAATGTTTTGTACTTAGATTGGGAAACTACAGAAGATGACCATAGTATGTTGATTGATGCAATTAGTGAAGGTGCAAAAATGCAGTTTCCATTTGACAAAATTATTTACAAAAATATGTCAGGTGCGTTTATAGACAGAGTTGATTCAATTGTAGATGACATAGTAAAAAATAATATTGAATTAGTTATTGTTGATTCTATTGTTGGATCTGCCGGTAGTGATGTAAATGAAGCCGAAAGTGCTAGATTGTATTTTCAAGCTTTACGAAGTTTGAATATTGCAAGTCTTGGAATAACACACACTAATAAACAAGGTGGATTATTTGGGACAACATTTTTTAGGAATTTGGCAAGACAGGTTTATGTATTAGAGAGTGTGCAAAGACATGAAGAAAACCCAGTAGTCGCTTTGATACACGATAAACATAATATGTCGCAAAAACAACCCCCAATGGTTTATCAGACACAATACGAAGGCACTAAACTACATACAACAAGTATCAGTTACAAAAAAATAGATATACAAGAAGTCCCTGAATTAGCAAAACATATTAATACAAGGGACAGAATTATTTATTGTTTGAAGAAAGGTGATAAAGATGCAGAAGAAATATCAAAAGAACTAAACTTAGGTATTTCAGTCATTGAATCAACTTTGCGTGTTTATACTAACAACTTTAAAAAAGTTGGTGATACTTGGACTTTAGAAAATGTTTTGTAAAAAATGTAATTCAATAATGGTTAAAAATTATGAAGATGTTTACTGTCCTATGTGTGGGTACAGGGACATTATAGTTGCAGATACACTTTTGATAACTATAGAGATAACTAAAGGTGTTTATAAACATTATGATCTTGAAAAAGATAAAGACTTAAGATATGTCAGTAAATGGGTAAAAAGGTGTGTAGGTAGTGGCAAAATAGGTAAAAATTTAACAGAACATTCTATTATTTGTATAAATTGTTATAAATATTTACCACCTACCAAAAGTGGACGTGTACCAAAACATGTACCTATGGTTTGGTTTGCAGAAAAAGTATTAGTGCTAATGAATTTAGCTAGACAAAAAAAGAAAGGTTTACAAAATGTTAGAGAAACAAAATAAACAATTGCAGATGGACTTAGACAATGCAACTCCTTTTGTAGTAAATGAAAATGACTACATAAGATGGAATAAACAAATGAAAGCAATATATCAAGTATTACAAGATGGTAATTGGCACACTAGGGAAGAATTACAAATTGCTGCAAGTGCAAAAGAACCTGCATCTAGGGTTTCAGAATTACGAAAAAAAGGTTTTATTATAGATTGTCAACGCATTACTGATACAGGTGCTACAGTCTACAAAATAGAAAAATATGTAGGTTACGATACAACAAAACAAAAACATTGTTATTGTTGCAGATTTAATGACGATTATGTAGAAAATTATACAGGTTAAAATTATGAAACTAATAAATGATAATTGTATTGATGCAATACCAAAAATAAAAGATTGCAGTATTGATTTAACTGTAACTTCCCCACCTTATGACAATCTTAGAACATACAATAACAAAAATGCTTTATTTGGTGAACCTGTTTGGCAAACAACATTACAACAGCTTTACAGAGTAACAAAACAAGGTGGTGTTGTTGTTTGGGTTGTGGCTGACGCAACAATAAAGGGAAGTGAAACTGGCACTTCATTTAAACAAGCTTTATATGCAAAATCTTGTGGCTTCAATCTGCATGACACAATGATTTGGCATAAACCTAATGCTATGCCACAAATAGATAAAACTAGATATACACAATCATTTGAGTATATGTTTATATTAAGCAAAGGTAAACCAAAAACAACAAAACTAATTAAAACATTAACTAAAAATGGAGGTAAATATTTATATAGAGGTGACAATAACCCCGAAAATATAAATAAACGTGGTTTTAATAAAGTTGCAAAAAAAAGAATAGGATTTAATGTTTATAATCTTTTTGTTGGAGGTAAAAATTATAAACACCCTGCAATATTTCCCTTACAACTTGCAGAGTATCACATTGTTTCATGGAGTGAAAAAGGAGATACTGTTTTAGATCCATTTATGGGATCAGGCACAACAGGTGTTGCTTGTATAAACAATAATAGAGATTATATTGGAATAGAAATAAATACAGAATATTATAACAACGCAGTTAATAGAATAAAAAAAGAAACAATGCAAGGGAAATTATTATGAAAATTTTAGAATTGTTTGCAGGATCTAGAAGTTTTAGTAATGTTGCAGAAGAACTTAAATATGAAACATATACGACTGACATACAACCTTTTGATAAAATCAATCAAGTCTGCAGCATATTTGACTTTGATATAGAAAAAATGAAAAGGGAATTTGGTAAGCCAAATATTATATGGGCATCACCACCGTGTACAAGTTTTAGTGTAGCTAGTGTTTACAGAAACTTTAAATTAGAAAAAAAAGTATTGCAACCTATTAGTGAAAAAGCACATGAAGGAATCAAAATAGTTAAAAAAACTTTAGAAATTATAAGAGAATTGCAACCTAAATATTTTTATATAGAAAATCCTCGTGGTATGCTAAGAAAAATGTCAATTATGCAAAGTACAGAATTTTTTAGAAATACAGTTTGGTATTGTCAATATTACGATGGTAATGGTGTCAACAGGGCAAAACCAACAGATATATGGACTAACAACCTTACTTGGATTCCAAGACCACAATGTAAAAATGGCAATAAGCATTGCGATCATGAACCTGCACCGCGTGGATCAGCGACAGGGACACAAGGTTTAAAAAATGATTATGAACGTAGTAAAGTGCCATACTTACTGGTAAAAGAAATATTAGGAAAGGTATTATGAAAATTATTGGAATAGATGCAGGAACAACAAAAACTGGTTATATATATTTAGAAGATAGGCAACCTTTAGATTATGGTTGGGTTTTTAATGACGATATATTTAAAATCATAAATAAATATAAAGGCAAAAGACCTGACAATGCACACGTTGTCATGGAAGATATACAGTCTTATGGTATGCCAGTAGGTGTTGATGTTTTTACAACTGTAAAAGCAATGGGTGCTTTTGAATACTATGCAACGCAAATAGAAAAATTAAAATTAACTTATGTAAAAAGAAGTGAAGCAAAACTATTTTTGTGCAATAGTCCAAGAGCTACTGATGCGAATATAAGACAAGCGTTAATAGATCTATATGGCGGTGATGAAGTAGCAATAGGTGGCAAGAAGTGTAAAACATGCAAGGGTAAGGGCTACAATGGACGTGATAGGGTTTCGTGTGATTTATGTAGTGGTTTAGGGCTACAAAGTCCCAAAGGGGTTTTACATGGCATATCAGGACATGTATGGTCTGCTTTAGCAGTAGGTGTAACTTTTTTTGAACAACAACAAGTAAAATTTGCAATGCAATTATTAAAAACAACAAAAGGGAGTAATTAATGTGGATATACATACCTACATATCATTGTACACAGGAGCAGGGGGACTTGACGTTGGATTTAGAACAAATAACCCAAGAGCTATCCCACTCTTATACGTGGAGAGAGATTTTGAAGCCGCAGCAGTTTTGGTTGAAAAAATACGAACAGGTAGACTGGATCAAGCACCTGTTTGGAGCAATACCGCCACCCTTGACAGCAAACCGTTTGTTGGAAGAGTGGATTCAATCATTGGGGGTTTCCCCTGTCAACCATTCTCACTTGCAGGAAGAAGGGAAGGAACAGAAGACGAACGATGGTTATGGGAAGACATCAAGAGATTGGTTGGCGAGATACGACCAAGAGAGTTGTTCTTGGAAAATGTCACAGGATTGTTTATGGGGGGAATACAAATTGTCACAGGAGAACTTTCCACGTTGGGGTATGATGCAAAATGGATTACTTTACAAGCTAAAGAAGTCGGAGCACCACATAAAAGAGAAAGAGTATTCATATTGGCAAGATCAAGAACAAAACGATTTAACACTATGGCAAACACCGACAACTGCAAGATACCTGCACAGGTCAGACAAAACAGTTCTATTAGACGGTCAAATATTGATGTGGAAAACACCACTAGCAAGGGATTGGAAAGGGAAAAGTTTCGGAAATTCACTTCCGGATCAAGTAGAAGACCAATGGAATTTCCCCCAGCATTTAACGATAAAAGATGGAAAGAAGTTATCCAAGAAAGACCTGATCTCGCACCAAAAATCAAGGATCAATCCAAAGTTCGTGGAATGGTTGATGGGTTGGGAAGAGAACTGGCTAGACGTTCAAAGTTGAAGATTTTAGGCAATGGTGTAGTTCCACAACAGGCTGCCGTTGCATATCATATATTAAAGGATAAATTATGAACAATTATAAGTTACAAGTAGTCAAGACAACTATAACTGGTAATAGTGAAGTAATATTTAGTGAGAGTATAGACAAAGTTATACCTAGTGACCAAATAGAAGAATTGATAAATAGAATTGAAAGTGCAATTAGTAAAGTAGAAACAAATTATGAGATTGTAAAAAATAAAGAAACACCTATATAATTAAATATAAAGTATTCTTACCAAGATATAACAGACGGTTTCATAACTTCTGTGTCCTTTCTAAGACAAACCCCCTAGTTTTTCATACTTCTAGGGGGTTTATTTTTTTATTTAGTTTTTTATTTTTTTTATTTTTTCTACACCGTTTATTCTAGTGTAGAGATAAACAAGTTTTGGTCTACCCATATTGTTCCTTTCTACTTTTTATTATGTGAATACCTAGTCTAAATCTATCGGTATAAAATAGTGTGTTACATCTAAGGTAACTTGATTTATTACAGTTTCTATTTCATGTACATAAAAATCTTCACAAACATTACAACCTAATAAATACTGACCACGTTTTAGTGAACCTGTCTTTATTTGTTGATTTATAACTTCACCAACTACCCAGTATGTGTCACTATGTGTATATGGACAATTCACTTGTGCATTTGCTAGTGTATGTTTTATTTCTTGTGCCATAATTACTCCTTTCTAAGAGCTATATCTAATTAATCTTAATTGATACTATTTCTCTTGTCAAGTGTTTAAAATAAATAAAATTAGCAATATTAGGTAATAATAACTATTGACAAAGGTTTAGATATAAACTAAAATTCAATTATGACGTTGTAATTTCAACGTAAATAGTTCTTTAGAAAGGAACAGTAAAATGAAGCTAGAAATACCAACAAGGTTATTACCTAGATCAACAAATTGGGATAGGGAAAGGGTTTATGTACAGGCAGACCAATGGACATGTGGGACTGGTGACATAAATAGAGAAATCGGCAAAGTAAATTATTTTGTCACTAAAGATTTCAAAAAACATTCCGGTACATGGGTGTATGCCTTATTAATGCAAATGCATTCTTTTGCAAAAATGAATTCACCTAAAAATATTTCGGATTTTTTACAATTCTTATGGTTTGAAGGCAAGGGTAATTTTAAACTAAAAAGTTTTAAACCGATAACCAATAGACCATTAACGGAACATAATGAAGTAATAGACAAAATTTCCGATAAAATATGGAACAATTGTCTACCAACGATGGGTCGAGGACAAATAAATTTTGTCAGAATAATTGCAGAAAATATATCTGATGAAATTGTTTGGGATAAACCTACAAATGTTTTTGCCAAGAATTACAAAAGTAGTATGAGTGGTAACGTTATAAAAAAAGTACTTAAGAATACAGACCGTTTGATGTACTTTTGGATTAGAACAATTGATAATCCTATAACTGACAAAGAATGGGAAACATCAACAAATGTACAACATGGAATATATCAAAATATATTTCATAGTGTAACTAATAATTACGAAACAGAATGTTCGTTTTTAGATGATTCTACTTTTTCTAGGAGAATACTTGATTACATAGAAAAAGACTACATTACAAATAATTTGTAATAAAAGTTAGTTACAAATAACTATAATAGATACCTTGTCAGTAATGGCAAGGTATTTATTTTTTCTTCAGTATTCCTAACCTACTACCTAATCTTGCCCACTCTCCAATAGTTACCCTAGAACCACCATCACCATCATCGTCAAATATTTCCAAAATAAAATTATAAATATTTTTTCGTTGTGTATCATTTTCTATATTCTGAAATATTTTCTGTGATACTTCTAACATTGACTTAATATTACTGGGTAATAATGCCATCAATAATTTATTCATAAGTTCCCCCTAATTTGTTTTAGTTTATAACAACAAGCCGTTACAAAAGTTTTTAGGTAGTTTACCCCTCATAAAGATTTGCTACCCCCTTAAAACGGCTTGTATGCTATTCATTTTCTAGGACTTTAAGTGAAACACCACCTAAAAAACCAAATATGCCACCTATTACGGCAGTTACTACTTCTGTTGCTAACATCTGATAACCTATCCAAACAGCAAATATACTGAAGATAGTGCCACAGATTATAGAAGCTAGTATTTGTGGTCGTATTTTTTCCATCATAGTTCCCCTTTATTTAACACTAATCGGCACTTCGGTATTGTTGGTCAACGTAGATTGTGCAATTTTTACATCTGCAAGAATTTTAAAGTCTGCACTATCTATACCACTACCACTACCGATAGATGAATTTTGTATTGTCAAAGTTCCTACTTTTAAGTTACTTAAGACCACACCTTCATCGTATGCGTTTAGATTTTTTATATGCAACTTGCCAATCTGTGAATTTGCAGAAGCAGTTTCAATTATAATTCGGTCATAGTCAGATCCTGTAACTGCCGGTAGATCTATTGCACCACGTTCACTAGCAAGAACAACATCTACAATGCCATTAGTTAGTGTTGGTGAAAATGAGTTACCATCAGCTTTATTATCTTTTACTACTAAATTATAAATTTCCGAATTTGACAATACTAGGTCAGGTGCAGTCAAATTATCTATTAATAATTCGTCTACTTCTATCCAGTAATTACCAGTTGCAAATATCTTTAATGAATCAGTAATAGTTGTGCTACCTACATTAATGTCGTCTATAATCAAAGATTTTATTCTTGAATTATTTAGATTTAACTTCAATGTTTGTGTCACTTCTTGACCTTCCTGACCTACAGGTACGTCAGTCGTGTTTTGATTCATTGTGTACGTACTTGGCTGTGGGAATACACTTGCTTGATTAACACCTGCGATAGCAAAATATATTGATCCTGCTACTATTACACCTGCTAAAGACAAAGATATGCCCATTAGTTTCTTAAAGTTATCACCTAGACCTAACTGTGTCTTAATTCGTGGTATAGCCATTTGCAATACTGGAAGACTGAACTGTGCCTTAATTTTTGGTAAATATAACTTAGGAAACCGAAATGTTTTTGACTTAAATGTTATTTTCATTTAATCATCTCCTTTTTTATTTTTTCTTTCTTCAGATTCGGCAGAGTACGCTCGGAGCACATCTGATAAGCCGGCTGCGACTGGGATTGAGAGAACTGACAGCGCGAGTAACAAATTTTCAATATTTGCTAAAGTTTCAGGATTACTTGATGCACTCCATACTATTCTTGCTGCTAGAAAAAGCCAAACAATTACAATTGGGAAAAAAATTAAAAAAGTTATAAGTTGTGAACCAGTTAAATTTACGTTGCCACTACTATCTTTTTTTTCTTCTTTTTCTTTTTTATCTTTTTTATCATCAACCAAGTGTTTTACTAACCTTTTCTAATGCAGGGTATCTTACCAGCATCTGATCATAATTTAATTTTTGTTCCCCATCGTATGGATAAGCCATACCCCTGTCAATTAATTCAAAGTTTACATTGATGCCATCTGCATAAACAACGCCTAAAGCTCTGCCGTACTTTCCGACTTCACGAACTTCTATTATTAATTCTTTGGTATTAGTAAGAATGTCCCCAAGTTCTTTCTTTGCCCTTAATCCATGTTTTTTTTCATCTAAGTTTCTAGTTCTGCTTTCAGGAGTATTTATTCCTGCAAGTCTAACTGTTTCCTTTCGATGCGTGCTAAAGCCCAAATCTATATTAGCAACAAAAGTGTCACCATCTATAATTCGGACTAAACTAGCAAAATATTTAAACATTTATCACTTCCTGTAATTTATTTAATCTTGTTATGTTTGGTAATTTAGTTATGTTTTGTAACCATGTTTGTAACTTTATATTTTCTTCTTTTGTTATAGGTGTCATGTCACTATGGTGTACAAAAAATTGTGCAAATCTTTTATCATCAAATTCTAAATAATCTACACCATATTCTTTCACTTCAGGTCTACCAAAAGCCTTTTCTATTTGTTGTAAACTTGTGTTCTTTAAAACTTGTAAACCTAGAACTGACATTTATGTTGTCCTAATCTCTCTTGTAACAGTTACCCTGTAGTTTACATTTCCTGTTTCTGTAGCCCTGTAATCGTTTTCAAAAACAGTAGATGATGCTGCTAGTGCAACATGTAAAAAATCACCTGCTAATATTACTGTAGCATTTCCTGAAAAACTAACAGATAATTCCCTTTGTTGTGTACTATCTTTTTCAAAGTTCATGTAAAAAGTACCGGATTGATTATTAGCATTTGTATAAATAACAGAAGCGTAATGTAATATTGCAAACTTTTCACTTCCTGTACTAGAAGTAGGTGTAAATGTAACTGATTGTTGTGCTGAAGCACCTGCATAGGAAGTTGCAATTGCAGTTGATGCTGTTGATGATGTTTTTGTTTGTGTGCTTTCTGCAACTGTATGTGTGTGATCTGTAGTTGAAAAGGTCAAAGCAGAACCACTAGCACCTGCCCTCATCTTCAAAACACCACCTTCACTAAATATAATTACCTTATTACTGCCTGGAGCAGATGGTGTAGAACCTGCGTCATCTGTAGTTATAGAATCAACACCACTTAATGTTGCACTTCCATCACCTGCC
>CERH01077838.1_pt1 | contig 13681 bp, 7 predicted proteins | sample 530991 | NCBI WGS metagenome assembly CERH01 (sample SAMEA2621191, study PRJEB7988) | marine metagenome | biome: marine biome (ENVO:00000447); feature: mesopelagic zone (ENVO:00000213); material: "saline water (ENVO:00002010), including plankton (ENVO:xxxxxxxx)" | depth 800 m | reverse complement strand
AGGTCGAGGCCGCCGTAGCCGCTGAACAGCGACCCGATCCTGAGTCGTGGTTCGCCGCTGATGTCGAGGTCGTGCATAAAGTCTGCTCCGGTGAAGGTCGTCCCCGGCATCCGTGCCTCGTTGAGCACTGATGCCGAGCTGGCCAACTGTCAGGTGCACAACTCCGGCACGCCCGCAGCTCGTCGAGCCACGCGAGCGACACCGCCCGACGCCCCCATCTCCGGCCTTCGCTCTGACCGCCATCCGAGGTCACACGCGTCTTGCAGGTCGAGGTAGAAGAGCCGGGCACTACCGGCTCAGAAGTCACCGGGTGCGGGTGCTCACCTGCTCGCCAGGAACGGAGGTGAGCATGACGGTTTCGATGCGCGTGATGTCGGCAGGTGATGGCTACAAGTACCTGCTCAAGACGGTCGCGGCAGCCGACGGCAACAGGCCGCTCTCGACGCCGCTCACTCGTTACTACATGGAAGAAGGCACACCGCCCGGCCGCTGGCTCGGCGCAGGCGTAGCGGCCCTCGGCAAGGGCGAGATTCAGGTGGGCGACCGAGTATCAGAAGACCAACTCCAGCTCCTGATGGGCACGGGCTGTGATCCGATCACCGGCGACAAGCTCGGCCTGGGCTTCCCTGCGTACAAGAGCCAGGACGAGCGGATCGAGGCACGGATCGCCGCTCTTGACCAGACGCTCACACCTGGGGCCAAGGGCGAGGCCATCGCGCAGATCGTCGCCGAGGAGACAGCTCACAGCACACGGCGTGCGGTCGCAGGCTTCGACTTCACCTTCTCCATCCCGAAGTCCGCATCGGTGCTGTGGGCAGTCGCCGACGCCGGGGTCCAAGCACTCATCGGGGAGGCGCACCATCGAGCGGTTGCGGAGGTGGTTGCGTTCATGGAACGTGAAGTTGCAGCCACCCGCGCGGGCGCAACCGCCGGAGACGGCGCGGTTGCGCAAGTCGATGTCACCGGGCTCATCGCCGCCGCCTTCGATCACTTCGACTCCCGCGCCGGCGACCCCCACATCCACACGCACGTGGTGATCAGCAACAAGGCCAAGACCGTCGTCGATGGGAAATGGCGCTCGCTTGACGGCAGACCGATGCACGCCGCCGTCGTTGCCCTCTCCGAACTACACGAAGCCGTGTTCGCCGACCATATGACGCGCTCCTTCGGCGTCTCGTGGGAGGAGCGCGAGATGGGGCGGGACCGGAATCCGGCGTGGGCTATCACCGGCGTGCCGGAGGAACTGGTCGCGGAGTTCTCCACCCGCGCTCGCCACATCGACGCCGAGAAGAACCGGCTCATCGCCGAGTACGTTGCCCATCACAGACACCAACCATCGAACGCGACGATCCTCAAGCTGCGAGCCCAGGCCACGCTGGCCACGAGGCCTGAGAAGCAGGTCCGATCCTTGGCTGACCTGACCGCCGAGTGGCGGGATCGCGCATCCAAGACTCTCGGTCGGGACGCGACGACGTGGGCACGCGAGATGACCGACAACGACAAACCGCTCCTGCTACGCGCCGACGACGTGCCACTCGACGTGATCGGCGAGCTCGGGCGCTCGGTCGTCGAGGTGGTCGGTGAGAAGCGCTCGACCTGGCGGCGATGGAATCTCATGGCCGAGGCATCCCGGCAGACGATGGGCTGGCGGTTCGCCACCACGCAGGACCGGGAAGCCATCGTCGCGATGGTCGCCGACGCCGCCGAACTCGTCTCGCTTCGGCTGACGCCGCCCGAACTCGCCGCGTCCCCGGTTGTGTTCCGTCGGCCCGACGGCACCTCGGTGTTCCGGCCGAAGAGCTCGACCGTGTTCACCTCCGAGTCCCAGCTCGCGGCGGAGGACAGACTCCTGGAACGAGCAGCGAACCTGGCCGGTCCGACGGTGCCGCTGTCAACCATTGAGAAGATCACGCGCAGACCCGATGCGGACGGTCGGATGCTCGGCGACGACCAGGCCGACGCCTTGACCCGGATCGCGGTGTCGGGACGGATGCTCGACGTGCTTGTCGGTCCCGCCGGGGCGGGCAAGACCACCGCCATGAATGCGCTCCGTCGCGCTTGGGAAGCCGAGCACGGCCCCGGTTCCGTCGTCGGCCTGGCCCCGTCAGCGGTTGCCGCCCAGGTCCTCGCCGACGATCTCGGGATCGAGACTGAGAACACGGCGAAGTGGTGGCAGAACCACCTCCTCCACGGCACCACCTTCGAGGCGGGTCAGCTCGTCGTCATCGACGAAGCCTCCCTCGCCGGCACCCTGTCACTGGACCGCATCACCCACCTCGCCCAGGAAGCGGGCGCGAAGGTGCTGCTGGTCGGCGACTACGCCCAACTGCAATCCGTGGACGCCGGCGGCGCTTTCGCAATGATCGCCAGAGACCGGGCCGACACCCCCGAACTGGTCGACGTCCACCGCTTCACCCATACCTGGGAGAAGACCGCCTCACTCGAGCTACGTCACGGACGCACGGCGGCTATCGACACCTACCTCGCCCACGAGCGCATCACCGACGGCGACTCCGAGGCCATGACCGACGCCGCCTACAACGCCTGGCGCGCCGACCGCGACGCCGGACTCGTCTCGGTGCTGATCGCCGAAACCCACGAAGACGTGACCACGCTGAACCGTCGCGCCCGCGCCGACCTGATCCTCAACAAGACGCTGAACCCCGACCGCGAAGTCGAGCTGCGCGACGGCACCGCCGCAGGCGTCGGCGACACCATCATCACGCGACAGAACAAGCGCGAACTGCGCACCCTGGCCGGGCGGGACTGGGTGCGCAACGGCGACATCTGGACCATCACCGCCGTCGGCGACGACGGGACCATCACCATCGCACGCGACTACGGAACCGGCACCGTTGTTCGCGACGACGGCACCAGCAGGGCTCGGAAGCGAAGGAGCAGGTTCGGCGGCAGCATCGTCCTCCCAGCCTCGTACGTGGCCGAGCATGTCGATCTCGGCTACGCAGTCACCGCCTACCGAGCGCAAGGCGTCACGACCGACACCGCACACGTGTTGGTCGAACCGACCTCGACGAGAGAGACCTTCTACGTCGCGATGACCCGAGGACGGCACTCGAACCACGCCTATGTAACGCTGGACCGCGCCAACGACCATGCACAGCCTCACCCTGGCGACGATCGCGATGCCACCGCGCGAAACGTGCTCTACGGCGTTCTGCAACACAGCGGAGCCGAGCTATCGGCACACGAGAGCATCGCCACCGAGCAGGAACAGTGGGGCTCGATCGCCCAGCTCGCCGCCGAGTACGAGACGATCGCTGCCGCTGCTCAGCATGACCGCTGGGCCACCCTCGTTCGAGGCTCCGGACTCTCCGACGAGCAGGCCGAGAGTGCCATCGAGTCCGAAGCGTTCGGCCCGCTCGCAGCTGAACTCCGCAGGGCTGAAGCGAACCATCACGATGTCGATGAGTTGCTGCCGCGCCTCGTCGCTGCGCGCGGGTTCGGCGACGCGGACGACATCGCCGCCGTCGTCCACTACCGCGTCGAACGGGCGACCGCGCGACCCGCAGGATCAGGCCGGACCCGCAAGCCATCGCGACTCATCGCCGGCCTCATCCCACAGGCGCACGGAGTCATCGACACAGAGATGCGAGCGGCCCTCGACGAGCGAGAGGAACTGATCGAGGCGCGCGCTGACGCCGTACTCGACGACGCCCTGACCGAGTGCGCACCGTGGACGAAGGCTCTTGGAATGCCGCCCAACGACCGACGACGAGCCGCGACCTGGCGCAAGGCTGCCCGCGTGGTCGCTGCCTACCGAGACCGCTACCGCGTCACCGACGACGCACCCCTCGGCGCCCCACCCGAGTCTGCGGCCCAGAGGATCGACGCTGCGCGGGCGCGTACAGCCCTGGACAGAACGATGAACCTCGCTCGCGTCGAACAAGATCAAGAACACTCCCGACACTCTCGGACCCAGCGAACCGGGCCGTCGCTGTGAGCCAGAACGAGCTTCGGAGCGCCGCGGCCGCTGTGTCGTCCGGCCCGACCCCCGACTCCTCAGGCATGATGGACAGCACCATGACAGTTCGAGCTGGATCGGCGACACGTATCTCCTGACACCGTTCGCCAGGACGGAGGCAGACGTGGCAGCTGAAGAGGTCTCGGTCAACTTGGGAGACGCGACGCCCCGACGCTTGCTCGTGGGTTGGGCGAACGGGCAGGACGCATGGGTGCGTCAGATCACTGCCGAAACGATCCTCTCTCGCCAGGCGCCGAGCGATGCCCTGCTGGACGCCGCCTACACCACCTTCCTTGCGGAGAAGGGGCTTGGCGATGGTGAGGCCCCGGAAGTTCCGAAGCTTGAACTCGTCGCCACGGATGCGGCGGAAGAGGAGACTCTTGAACTCGTCAGTCTGGCGAGCATCGAAGGCGTCAATGCGCTCGCCGCTGACCAAGAACTTGGCTTCGACCCGGAACTGACCGTGCTCTTTGGGCAGAACGGATCGGGGAAGACCGGGTATGCACGAATACTGAAGCGCATCTCGGCTGTTCGGACCGCTGAGGACATCCTGCCGAACGCGCACACCGCCTATCTCGACAGCCCGCCGTCGCCCAGCGCCACCATCCAGTACCGACTGTCTGGCATGGACTCCTCGGTGATGTGGAAGGACGCATCCGGCCTTGCGCCATTCACCCGCATCAGCGTCTTCGACGCGAGCGCAGTCTCGTTGCACGTTGACAGCGATCTGGGTTACGTCTACACACCGGCCGAACTCGCACTGTTTGGTCACGTCGCTGCCGGGCTGCAAGGCATTCAGCAGCGGATCGCAACCGAGGTCAAGGCCTTGGCGCCGGGGAGCAACCCGCTGTTGTCGAGGTTCACGCGAGGTACGAAGGTGTATCCCGTGATCGAGACCCTGGGTGCCACCACAGACCTCGCGGAGCTTGACGCACTGGCAACGCTGCCTGACGGTGCCGAGGCCGACCGCGAGCGGCTCGAAGGTGAGATCGCGGCGCTCCGTTCCAACTCGCTCGACGCGATTCTCTCCAGCACACAGGAGACGGTACGTCACCTCAATCGGCTGCACGGCGTGCTTACAACGGCGATGAACTTCGATGCGGTCGTCTACGAGAAAGCCCGGGTGAAACTCCAGGAAGCGGAAGGTCGAAGGACAGAAGCGCGAGAGCAACTCTTCAGTCAGGATGAGCTGCCAGGCCCCGCAGATGGGGAATGGCAGGAGTTCATCGTTGCGGGAGACTCGTACCGCCAACACCTTGACCGCGAGCACTATCCAACTGCCGGAGACAAGTGTCTCTACTGCATGCAGGAGCTCAGCCCGACGGCCTTGAACCTGCTGACTCGCTATCGCACGTTCCTCGATGAAACGCTTGTCCGTCAGGTCGCGGACGCGAACACCGAGGTGCGCAACTCCAGCCTCAGGTTCGACGAAGCCGAGCTCACCCGCGCGAACGAGTTCGCCACAGAACAGCGGGATGGTGAAGACCCACCGGTATGGGCGAGCCAAGCATGTGACGTGCTCGCGGCGGCCCGAGCCGCAGCTCAGGACACCGCGAATGGGAAGCCCGTGACCGCAGGCACCCTCCGAGAGAGCGCAGAAGCAGTGGCCTCCAAAGTCGGAGCCGAACTGGCGACTGCACGGGCGGCCGTTCAGCGGATGTCGGAGGACAAAGCAAATGCGGCGAGCGCGCTCACCGGAAAGCAGAAGGAGCTTTCAGAACTCACGGCACGCATTGAATTGAACCGGAACATCGCCGCAGCCCGCGAGTACGTCCGACGTGCGCGAAGAGCGCAACAACTTGACAAGCTCTCACGGGTCATTTCAAGCGGCGCGTCGAAGCAACTCACGGTCCAGTCCAAGCTTGCCAGTGAAGACCTCGTGAACAAGAACTTCGAGACGCTGTTCGCCGAGGAGTGCGCTCGTCTTCGAGCGCCTCAGGTCGCACTTCGATTTCAGGGGCGTAGCGGACAGGCGCAACGCAAGAAGGCGGTCGCCTCCTACAAGCCCTCTGCGGTGCTCTCGGAAGGTGAGCAGAAGGTGTTGGCGCTGGCCGACTTTCTTGCCGAGAGTCGGATGCGAGGGACCAAAGCACCTCTGATCTTCGATGACCCGGTCACAAGTCTCGACTACCGCAGACTTGATGAGGTTGCTGCACGCATCCAGAATCTCGCCGAGACACATCAGGTTGTTGTCTTGACCCACAACATCATGTTCGCGTCAGCGCTGATGGCCGCCAGGCAGAACAAGAAGCTCAGGACGAAAATCTACGAGGTGCGCGACGGTGGAGAGGCCAAGGGAATCCTGGCTCCGGACGTCGAGCCGAGGCTCGATACGCCGGCCGATCTAGCCAAGCGGATCAACGTCAAACTTCAAGAGATGACCAGCGCGGAGCCCGTGGTCCAGGATGCACTCATCAAAGAGACCTACGACCTCATTCGCGCCTGGTGCGAAGCATTCGTTGAGCAGGAACTCCTGCAGAACGTCACACAGCGATATCGCAAGAACATCATGATGACCCGCCTGTCGAAGATCGACAGTTCTCGGCTCGATGCTGCCATCGCAGTCATTGAACCTCTCTTCGATCGTGCTTGCGAACGGATGACCGGACACTCTCACGCCGCCGAGTACATGAGCACCAAGCCGACTGTGAGCGAAGTGCAGGAGGACTGGGAGAAGGCGAAAGCAGCGCGCTCGGCATACATCGCCACCTGAGCGGCAGATCGTAGAAGCGGCTCGCAGGCAGCTACAGGGCGCGGGTGCTCATCGACTTCGTGGCTGTTGACGGCCGCCCTGAATCGCGGAAAGCCGCAGATGCCCGGATCGCGCTTGCGCCGTCACGTCCGCGTGGAGAGAGCAGGTCCGCGGCATCCGTCACCAGTGACGCGCCATCTCGCAGGAGTTGGTGCGGCCCGGCGCTCGCTGCGCTGGTCACCGGGCCGGGAACAGCTCCGACAGCGCGGCCAAGCTCGTGCGCACGCCGGGCGACGGTCATTGATCCAGAGCGAACGCCAGCCTCGACCACGACGGTCGCTGTGGAGAGCGCAGCCATTAGGCGCGCCCGAGCAATGAAGCGATGGCGCGTCGGGACTGCGCCGGGTGGCATCTCACTGACCATGAGGCCCAGGTCGGCCACCCGCTCAAGCAGTTCACGGTGACCCATCGGGTACATGCGGTCTGCGCCGTTCGCCATGACCGCGATCGTGTCGCCGCCGGATGCAAGGGCCGCTCGATGGGCCGCTCCTTCGATGCCGTATGCACCGCCGGCCACGACAAGCCGCTCAGCGTTGGCGAGGTCGGAGGCAAGCTGCCCGGCCACATGGTCGCCGTAGGAGGTCGAGGCCCTCGCGCCGGTGATCGTGACGAAATCGCTGAGCGGTCGCGCGAGGAACGATGTCGTGCCGCGAGCCCACAGGACGTATGGCCGTCGGTCGCCAAGATCGTCGAGCGCGGAAGGCCACTCCTTGTCGCCGGGGACTAGCGCGCCGATACCAGCGCGCTCGGCTTCGACGACGTTCTGCTCAAGTGTCCGAGCGTCTGAGCGCTCGAACTGGGAACGCCACACCTGGGCGTCAACGTTACTGAGGCCCGGCACCACGTCGTCACGTTCGGCGAGTCGGAGCAACTCAAGCGCTCCCAGCTCGCCCAGGAGTCGGCCTGTTACCGCGTCGTCTGGTTCGACGATCATCGACAGCACCATCCGTGCTGTGCGCTCGTCCTGGACTACGTCGCTCAGGTTCGTCATCGTCGGGCCCTCTCACTCCTACAGAGAGGTGCGCGCGGCAACTCGGGAGCGAAGGGTTCCGTGAACGCCGACCCCGGCGTACAGTGGATGGTGAGGCAGGTTCTCCTCATATTGCGGGTCGTCCGGGACGGCCTTCGGGCACTCACACACGTTCTGCCTCCTCGACGGAGTAACACGTGTGACGAGAGGCCCGCCATGTTCCGCCTTATCTGGACGCTCAGCGTTCGCACCCGCGACTACCTGCACCGCTACATGCCGAGCAACCGCCTGCTCGCTGGCATCCGCACCCGCCGCGGACTCAAGTGGGGGATACCCGCGATGCTGGTCGCGCTTCCGTACATCCTGATCGCCAGCATCTGCTCTGGCTCGGCAGCCGACGGCGGCCCCGGCTGGCTCCACCTCATCGTGCTGTGGGCATGCTGGAACGCGCTCAAGTTCATCATCATGGGACCCCTGAGCGTCGCTCTGCTCATCCGTGCGCGCCTGCGCGAGGCTGCGGTCCGTCGTCACCGGCGCCACGACTCGCGCGTCGAGGCGAGCCTGCGTGAGCCAGCCCTTCGTGTCTAGGCTCAACCGCCCACGGCAGTGGATGCCGTGATGCGAGAACCACAGCGCCCGCCAGGCCGGATCACGATGCCGTGCGAAGCGAGCGCTCGCCGGACAGCCTGAGGCCCCGCCCCAACCTTCACGCCGACCTATACCAGCGTCAACCCGCTGAGGTAGAGGTCGGCTGCTTCGTGGATGCGGGAGGGATCGAACCGTCCACGGCGGATCGTCACCTCCCGCCGGGTGAGGTGGGTGGCGACTGTGCGGCGGTTCACGCCGAACACGGATGCCAGTTCCACGAGCGTTGCGCCCTCGCGGTACTGCGCCACCAGATCGTCGACCTGCTCCGGGCGAAGGAGGGTTTGAGCCATCCCAAGTGATCGCACCACTCGCCCCCTGGAGTCGGACACAGTAGGCTCAGAGGAGCGCTGGTCGTGGTTGTAGAAGCCCCGTGACCTGCGCAAAGACAGAGTCTTCAGGTGTGGGCAGGGGTTCTCAAACTCTCTACGGAGGTCCACCGTTCGAACCGGACTCGGTTTCTCATCGGACGGAGAGGAGCGGAGCCGTGAATCCGGGTGCAGTCGTTGCGCTGGTGATTGCGGCGACGCTGTGGGGCACGACCGGAACGGCGGCCAGCTTCTTCCCCGAGGATGTGAGCCCCATCGCGGTGGGCGCGGCCACGATGGGCATCGGCGGCATGCTGCTGCTCCTCTTCGCAAGGCGACGCGCCCTCGCGGTGCTGCGGCATCGCGCGCAGCGACGCTGGGTGGCGCTCGGCGCGCTCGGCGTCGTCGTCTACCCGCTCGCGTTCTACAGCGGCATGGATCTCGCCGGGGTGGCGGTCGGCAACGTCGTCGCCCTCGGCTCGGGGCCGGTGTTCGCGGCTCTCCTCGAATGGCTGCTCGAACGGCGCCCGCTCTCGCGGCGCTGGGTCATCGCGACCGCGTTCGCGCTGCTCGGAATCGCGGCGCTCGCCACGAGTCGCGCGATCTTCGGCGACGGAGCATCGGAGGAGGGGCGCCCGGGCGACGCCCCGGTGCTCGGGATCGCGGTCGCTCTTCTCGCCGGGCTCGCCTACGCGCTGTACACCTACGCATCCGGCCGGGCGATGGCGACGGGCGGCACGAGCCGCGGCGTGATGGCGGCGATGTTCGGGCTCGGCGGTGCGCTGCTGCTGCCGGTGCTCCTGGTGACGGGGGCGCCGCTGCTGCAGAGTCCCGCCACGGTCGGCATCGCCGGCTACCTGGTGCTCGGCCCGATGGTGCTGGCCTATCTGCTGTTCGGCCTCGGCGTGCGCGAGCTTCGCAGCTCCCACGTGACCACGATCACGCTCCTGGAGCCGGTCGTGGCGACGGTGCTCGCGGTGCTCGTCGTCGGGGAGCGGCTCGCTCCGCTCGGCTGGGGTGGGGTCGTGCTGATCCTCGTCGGACTATCTGTTCTCGTGTCGGCTCGTCGTACCCCGTTTTCGAGTGAGCGCCTCTAGGCTTTTCCTATGACCGACGCTCCATTCGGCAATGGTGGCGCGGAGCCCGACTCCGTGGAAGACACTGCGCCGACAGGCAAGCGCCGATCCACGTTCACGCCGCTGCCGCGTGACGTGGGGCCGGCCGCCACAACGTCTTCGTCGGCCGCGGATGAGCAGAGTTCGCGCGACGCCGAGCCGGCGGCCGCGCCGCCGCAGCCGGAGCTCACCGACGACGATGCGATCGCGGAGGCGCTTGCGGCGCAGTTCTCGACCTACACCGCCCCGGTGTCGGTCGTTGCGGCGGGGCCGCCTGCTCCGATGATCCCGGAAGCGCCGGAAGCGCCGGAAGCGCCGGAAGCGCCGGATCTGCCGGATGTGCCGAGCGCGACCGCTCCGGCCGACGACGAAGAACTGCCCCTCCCGAACTTCGAGCCCGAGCCTGAGCCCGCCGCCGACGAAGCGGAGCGGGTTGCAACCGCGCCCGAGACGGGGAGTCTTGAGCCGGAGCCGGAGCCGGAGCTGGAGCCCGAGGCGGCGTCGTTCGAGCCCGAGCCCGAGGGGGTGCCCGTCGAACCCGCGCCGGCTGCGCCGCGTCCGTTCGACGAAGAGCCGGACTCGTTCTCGGAGGAGCCGGACTCGTTCGAGCCCGACCCGGACCTGGTGGAGCCCGATCCGAGCTCGTTCCACGACATCCCGATCGCCGAGGAACCCGTCGCGCTGGTCGAGCCCGACCCGGCGCCGACGCCGCCCGTCGCGGGTGACGAGAGCGACCTGGACACGGTGATGGGGGAGAGCTCGACGCTTGCCGCGATCGAGATCCTCGAGCAGCAGCTGCGACTGCGCGAGGAGGACCCGGACGCGTTCCGTGCCTGGCAGCAGGCGCTTGCCACCGGCGCAGTCACGCTCCCGGGCATCTCGGGCCTTCTCGACCAGGGCCCGGCCGAGCAGAGCGACGCCGCCCCGGAGTCCGAACGGACCGCGGACAGTGAGCAGCGGTCCGCGGAAGAGCAGTCGTCGGAAGCCGAACCGCCGTCGTCGCGGTTCGGCCCTCCGGCCGAGGCACCCCCGACGCTGGTCGAGCCGCCCGCGTTCCCCACCTCCGGAGAGGTGCCGACTCTCCGTGCGTCGATGCCGCCGCCGGATCCTGAGGCCATCGTGCGCGACCCGGAGCTCGTTGAACCCGTGCTCGCGGAGCCGATGCCCGTCGAGCCGATGCCGGTGGCGCCCGTGCCCGGTGAGGCGATGCCGGTCGAGCCCGTGGAGCCCGTGCGCACTGACGAAGGCGCGGAGCTGCCGCCGCTGCTCGACTTCAGCTCGATGCCGCCGCCCATCGGAATCGAGCCGGCAGACCTGCCTCCGTACGTCCCCGACGGCGACGCGGTCCCCTCCGAGCCGGCGCCGAGCGAGCCGCGGCCGGCCACTCTTGAGCCCGCGTCTCACGACGTCGATGACCGCACGGTTCCGCGTGCGTTCGTCCCTCCGCCCGCCGCGGTGGGGCAGGATCTCGACCTCGACCTCGAGAACGATGACGTGGTCGACGAGGTCGATCGGCTGACCGGCTCCGTTCCGATCTCAGTCGGAGCGGCCGGCGTCGCGGATGTGCTGGCGCCGCCCTCGGAGCCGATCGCCGTGCAGCGGGTCGCCGATGATGACCCGTTGCTGGCGGCGCAGGCGCGCCGGATGCCGCGTGCCCGCGAGATCGAGGCGACGGGAATCGAGCCGACGCCGCTTGATCGACGCGCGGGTCGCTCGGTGCGGCTGTTCTGGCTGTGGTTCGCTCCCAACGCCTCGGTCATCTCGATCGCGGTCGGCGCGATCCTCGCCGCCTCCGGCATGAGTCTGCGTCAAGCGATCGTGGCGGCACTCACCGGAGTCGCGGTCTCGTGGATGCCGCTCGGATTCGGCACCCTGGCGGGCAAGTGGACGGGACAGCCCGTCATGGTCGTCTCGCGCGCGGTGTTCGGCCACCTGGGCAACCTCGTCCCGGCCGCTCTTGCTCTCGCCACCCGCGTCTTCTGGGGTGGAGCGCTGCTGTGGCTCTTCGCGGCCAGCTCCGCGCACATCGTCGACCTCGCGGGCCTGGATCCCGGTCTCGGGGTCGAGCTGGGGACCTTCCTCGGCATCATCATCGGGGTGATCGTGATCGCCACCGTCGCTGTCATCGGATACGGTCTGCTCGCACTCGTCCAGCTCGTGTCGACGATCGCCTCCCTGCTGCTGATCCTCGGAATCGTGATTCTGACGGCGCCCCGTCTCGACTTCGGCACGGCGCTGACGAACGGCGACGGATCCTGGCTGCTGGTCGTGCCGGGTGCGGCGCTCGTGTTCAGCGTGGTCGGGCTCGCCTGGGCTCAGTCCTCCGGCGATCTTGCGCGCTATCAGCGTCCCGACGGCTGGGGCGGCTCCGCGATGGTGTCGAGCTCGCTCGGCGCGACGCTGCCGCCCTTCGCGCTCATCGCCTGGGGGGCGCTGCTCGCGGCGTCCGACCCGGAGCTCGGCGCGGCGCTGATTCTCGATCCGGTCGGCGCGCTCGCCTCGCTGCTTCCGCTGTGGTACCCGGTGCCGCTCGTGCTCGCGCTCGGGATCGGGTTGATCTCAGGTGCGACCCTTGCCGCTTACTCGGCGGGCTTCGCGATCCAGTCGCTGGGGATCCGAGCGCCGCGCACGTCGACGGCGATCGTCGCCGTCGTGCTGGTTGCCGCGGTGGCCGCCGTTCTGGCCTTCGTCGCGCTCGAGCCGGGGGAGATCCTGTTCGAGCTGATCATCACGATCGCGGTCCCCGTCGCGGCGTGGGTCGGGATCCTGGCGGCCGAGATGATGTTCCGAAGCACGCGTCTCGACGCCGCCTCCCTGCTCGAGCGCGGCCGCCACTATCCCGACGTGCGCTGGGGCAACGTCGTGATCCTTGCGGCGGCGACGGTGATCGGCTGGGGATTCACCTCGGCAGATGTCGTGGGCCTCTCGTGGCAGGGCTTCCTGTTCGCGCCGCTCGGCATCTCGGCGACCGACCTCTGGGCCACCAGCAACGTCGGCGTCTTCGCCGCGCTCGCGGTGGGGCTGATTGCGACGCTCGCGACCGCGTTGCCGTCGGTGCGTCGCCAGGAGCGCAGCGTCGCCACCGATTCGGTGATCCACACCGGCGCGGTGAGCACCCCGCGCGGCGGCGCCGGCGCCTGACCGGCACTCGTAGACTGGGGGGATGCCTCCCACCCTCGCTGATGTCACGGATGTCGTCGAGACGCTCTGGCCGATCGGCTCCGCCGAGGGCTGGGATGCGCCGGGACTCCTGGCTGGCGACCCCGCGACCGAGGTCACGCGCATCCTTCTCGCCGTCGACGCGGTTGTCGACACGGCAGACGAGGCCGTCGAGTCGGGCGCGCAACTGCTGCTCGTCCATCACCCGCTGTTCCTGCGCGGGGTCACGACGGTCGCCGAAGACACCTACAAAGGTGCCGTCGTGTCGCGACTCATTCGCGGCGGATGCGCGCTGATCGCCGCCCACACCAACGCCGACATCGTCGATCGCGGCACCTCGGCCGTCCTGGCCGGACGCCTCGGCCTGGTGGAAGCGCGCCCGATCGTGCCGTCGGCGTCCGACGCGGATCTGGGTCTCGGCCGGGTCGGCAGGCTGGCCCAGCCGATGACGCTCGGCGCACTCGCGCGTGCCCTCGCGGATGTGCTGCCCGCGACAGCTCAGGGCGTTCGTGCCGCGGGCGACTTCGACCGCACGATCGAAACGGTCGCCCTGTGCGCCGGCGCCGGCGACTCCCTGCTCTCGGATCCTCAGGTGCGGGCGGCTGACGTCTACATCACGAGCGATCTGCGCCACCACCCGGCTTCGGAGGCGCGGGAGAGCTCGCGGCTGCGCGGCGGCCCGGCCCTGCTGGATGTCTCGCACTGGGCGAGCGAGTGGTTGTGGCTTGATACTGCGGCGGCGCAACTGCG
>CERH01012706.1_pt1 | contig 13720 bp, 20 predicted proteins | sample 530991 | NCBI WGS metagenome assembly CERH01 (sample SAMEA2621191, study PRJEB7988) | marine metagenome | biome: marine biome (ENVO:00000447); feature: mesopelagic zone (ENVO:00000213); material: "saline water (ENVO:00002010), including plankton (ENVO:xxxxxxxx)" | depth 800 m | reverse complement strand
CCATACAGCAAAAGACAAGAGCGCGGAATGAGGACGGGTAAAATTACCCAATCAACTATGCAACCACCTAACACTAACAAAACACGGGCCACTAACCGTACAAAACCAAAGAAACGTAAGAAATGAAAATAAAACTAGACTACAAACTAGACCCCGACAAAGAGTATACTGTAAAAGATATTAACCTATACCTCTACGCTTACTGTGAAGAAAAAGATCCAGAGGTAGCACAGAAACTATACGAGCCGCTCTTAACATTGGTAGCCCACGCTATGCACTTAGGTATGCACTGCGATATAAGCGAGGTACTTGTAAAGTTGCCAGAGTTTGGGCGAGAGGTGCAGGAGCTACGTGAAAAACGACAACGCTACATAGAGAAATGAGTGACGCTAGAAAATACACAAACAAACTACTAGAAATGGTAGACGATGGTAGGATAGATAAAGATATGCTTATCATGGCATTTGCTAAGTACCTTAGCGAAGCAGACGTAGAGGATCTTATGCACATAAACGAGATCATACCTTGGGACGATGAAGCCTGAGCAGATACTAGAAGCACGTAACGCTTACACCACGGTGGATAACTATATGTCCACCGTGGTGAATAAAGCTACCACGTTATCCTTTCGTAAGGAACCTGTGCTTATCACAGGTGAGACGGGTACGGGCAAGGAGCTTATTGCACGTATCCTACACGGTGCTAACCATAACAAACTTGTTACGGTAAACACCACAGCCGTAACAGATACACTCTTTGAGAGCGAATTGTTTGGCCACAAGCGTGGCGCATTTACAGGTGCGGTAGCGGATCGTGAAGGTCTTGTTGAATACGCTAGTGGTGGCACACTCTTTCTCGACGAGATAGGTGATATGCCACTATCGTTACAGCCTAAGATCTTACGTCTCATACAGTTTGGGACGTATCGTGTCGTAGGTGACAACGAAACACGTACGACAAACTGCCGCATTGTAGCAGCTACCTGCGCAGACTTAGAACATAAGATCAAACTACAGCAGTTTCGTGAAGATCTCTTCTACAGATTGTCTACGTTTATCTTACGACTGACTCCGCTTAGAGAAAGAGTGTGCGATGCTGTGTTATACGTACAAAACAACAAAGAAAGGTGTGAGTTAGCAGATGCTGACCTCACAAATCTTCTAAACTACGTATCATCTAGCAAATTAAGTGGAAACTATCGTGAGCTAGAACAAATTATGTTGCGATATGAAGTTCTAAAAGAATTACCATGTTAATGTTAGCGTATAGAAAAAAAGTTTTAGAAGATGCAAGACTTGGCATAGTTCTTGCTCTTATAAAAGTATCATGGCTGCCATTTTGCCACGTAAAAATGGAAAAATAAAACCCCTATCGTATCATGGCGCAATATATAACGCAAGAATACAAGGACGGTGACTGGAAAGGTTTCAAGTTTACCGTAAAGCAGTTCGACACTTCTGCTGAAGCCGTCGAATCACTAGGAGAAGATAACGTACTAGCGTTACTTAACCAGCAAACCGCATCCCGCATACGTGCTAAGGTAAAGAACTCTTTACCAAAAGGTTTGAGCGGCGAAGGTTTGGCAGATGCTCAAGCTAAGCTAATTGAAAAGCATAGCGACGGTGTTCTGTTTACCTCAGACGATGCAGATGCTTGGAAGCCTGACCAGCGTGAGCTTACGCCAACAGCGTTGTTCAAGCTAGCGAAGGAAGCATTCAAGGCTGGCGATGCAGCAAAGGGCGCAGAGTTGCTAACGCAGATGCAGTCCCTTATGGCACAAGAATAGTTCTTGTACTTACGAGAGAGGCTAGGCGTGATTGTCTAGCCTCTCTTTTTATCCCACAAACGATAACCTATTAACATTATCCCTTATTCTTATGTCAGAAGATATAGATATAGTAGTTGGAAAACTTAAACGTAAAAATTTAGAAACAAAACCAAAAGTAAAGCGATCATCATACAACGCGCAGACGGCAGAGATGGTCAAACCTATCGTAGATAAACTCCTAGCAGAACCAAAAGATGTTTTCGTACCATGTAGCGGAACAGGCTACAGCGCATCTACGATGTATGTTAAGTTAAACGATGGGCTAAAGTGGCTCATGAACAACGGAGATCCTGACGTAGCAAACACTTATCGTCTGTTACGCACACAGATTTCAGTACGCAAACTAGAAGAAGGTTGTCTTATCTTTTTCAAAGAAGGTATCAAAGCCCTACGCGCACAAGATCTTAAAGTCAAAGAGCTGGAGATTGCCACAAACGATAGCATAAAATGGCGACACGACATTCTAACGTGGTTACAATCCGCGCAGTCAGAAGAGATCTTCACACGTGACAACATAGCAATCAGCGAAGATGACAAACGCTGGGTACACGATACGCTAGCTACGATGGCTCCCGATGCGGAGGTTGTTTTTTCCGATATTAAAATTACCATCATACGCTAATGCTTGAAGATATCTTTCCTTTTTTATATATCGGAACAGTATTGCTTATGATGTTTGTAGTAGATTATATACGTAAAACACGAGGATGACTATAGAAGAACTTTTAGATTGTAGCGTAGAGCAGCTTGAGGCTATGACAGATGATGAGCTATCTACTCACTTCGCACCGTATCTTGTTGTGTGTTCGCCACCACCTAAAGAAGCCGATGTAGTTACCATACAAAAACCAAAACGTAAGAAGCGTAAGACAAAAAACCAATCTCTTATAGAACAAATGCAAGAGTTAGCAGACTTACATGACGTAGACTTAAACAATGCTAAAAAGCTACCAAAAAACCTACAATGAATCTAACCTTATTTAAGACAGAAGATAACAGATACGTAATTAAATTAGACGCTAGCCTGTACAGTCAATCAGCATGTCCTCGCAGACTGTTCTACTTAGGCGCACGTGGTTTGGTCTATGATACCAAATCATATAAGATGGAGTACGGCACAGCTTTCCACAAGGCTTTGCAGGAATACTACACGACTGGCGATACAAAGAAAGCTCTTGCGATAGCACTTGAGCATTATTGTCAGCCAGATATTCACATACCGGATAGTGACTTTCGCGATGCCGGTCATCTCGCAGCTACGCTAACACAATACTTTTCAACATACGAAAAGTTTGACGGACTCAAGCCAGATATGTCTGACGAAGGCCCGATGTTAGAGCAACGCTTCGCTATACCATACGACACAGATGGCGAGCGTATTGATGTTGTGTTGTGCGGTACGATAGACATGATAGGTACACTTAACGGTATGCCTGTTCTCGTAGATCACAAGACGACATCACTAACAGCAGTTGATCGTTACCTAGATAGCTACTATAACTCACCGCAGATGATGATGTATACTATGGTATACAAACACTTGTTTCCCGACGAAGATCGTTCGGTTGTTATCAACGGCATCTTTCTGTCGCGTAGTGGGCGCAATAAGTTTCGTAGGTCAACGCTTATTACGTTCCCAGATCATGTGCTTACCGAGTTTGAGAATCATGTGCGTACGGTAGTTAAGTCTTTTATGGCTGGCATACGCCGTGTCGTAGATGATGGTGAAACGCCAGAGAATGTGTTTCTTCCTAACTTTACTTGCTGCGAAACTAAGTTCGGCACTTGTAACTTCTCGCCGGTTTGCACTACGCCACGGGCAGAAGATCGTGAGACTATCATAGGCACTACATTCACTACAAGAAACACGTACGACCCATTACAATTCCAAACATGATAAACGATGAAGAAATAAGAGACGCTTCACACGAACGTTTCAATAGGCTAGCAAAACTAAAGTTTAATGCTGGCATGAAAGAACACAATCCAGACGGTACTAAAGGCTTAGATCGTATGACGGCGGCTCAGTTGCTAGACTGTTTTGAGGAAGAGATTATAGATCAATGGCACTACCTTTTTGTACTGCGTAGAAAAGTTGTTGATCTTATGGTAGAAAACCAAAGGTTGAGAGACTACATAGAAGAACAAGACACAAATGAGTAAACCTATTATAGGTGTAGTAGGTGCTAGCGGTAGCGGCAAGTCCACATCGTTACGTAACCTACCACCAGAAAAAACCCACATCATAGACCTAGAGCGTAAAGGTCTACCGTTCAGAAACGCAGGTGCTTTTAAAGTAGCAAGCTGCGCTACAGTAAAAGCCTTCGATACTGCGCTAGACGCTGCGTTGGCTGATGAGAAGTGCGAGGTGATCGTAATTGAATCATTCACAAAGTACGTAGAAGTATTGATTGCCTTAGCGCAATCATCTTTCAAGGGCTTTGATGTATGGTCTTACTATAACCGCACGATACGTATGATGCTAGACAAAACAAAGAACAGTCGCGCAATAGTAGTCTTTACAGCTATTGACGAGATCGTACAAGTTGAACAGCCTAGCGGAAATGCGTATAACGTACGTCGCGTAAAGGTTCAAGGCAAACAGCATGAAGGCTGTATCGAGAAAGAGTTCCTTATGGTACTTTTCACAGAAGCCAAGGCAGATAAAGACGGTAAGATATCGTATATGTTTCAAACGAATACTGACGGTATCACATCTGCTAAGACTCCTTTGGATATGTTCAAAGATCAGTATATACCAAACGACTTGAACAGCGTTATTGAAACAGCGAAGAAATACTACAATGACAAATAATAAAAAAGCGGTAGACGAATTGTTTGTTGTATTAGAGAACGCGATCTCTGAACTTAATTCAGCAAAGCGTGACATAGAAGTTGCAATGGATGATATGCCAAATATTGTTGATGCAGTAGAACTTAAATGGCCAGCAGGATTATACTTGCGCGACATTATACGAGACTTACAGAAAGCCTATGGTAGGCCGATGAATGAGTACGAAACAAATATGAACATTAAGCTAGGTCGCTTAATAAATGTTTTAGCAGTAGCTAATATTGACACGGTAGAACAACTAACAGAATACATCGAACGATGAGTAGAAAAAAAGAATACGAAGAGTACAAGCAGTTCATGGCCAAAGTTTGCACGGCAGCGCATGATGAAACGGATGAGTTATCAAAAGCACTTGACGTAAGTAAGTCAGAGGCTATCGGACTCTATATAATTGTTATGCTAGACAAGTTATCTAGCGCAATATTTCCCACTAATGATGCTACATCGGATGTAGCAGCTAGCAGCACGGATTTGGCTAGCGGAAAAAACGAAAAGAAATCCTAGTTAAAAGTAAAAACCTAAAACGTTATGGCTATTATTAACCTAGACGAAGTATCAGATGGGGGTCGTCCTTATCTGAAGAAAGACACATACTCAGCTCGTATCATAGAGGCTGAGTTCACCAACAGCAAAGCCGGTTCGCCTATGATCGTACTGCAATGGGAGTTAGTAGCTCCTGAGTCAGTAGACATTGACGGTAGCAGCGTGCGTATCGCAGGCTTACAGTTCCGCGAATACTGGTCATTCAGCGAAAAGGCTATGGATATTACGCTGAAGAAGATGAAGAAGCTACACAAGGTTCTTAATCTGCCGTCTTCTATAGACACAGACGATCCCAACGTAGATCAATATGCCGGTCTGGCAGCAGACATTACGTTAGTAACGGAACAGCGAGACATGAAGTCTGACGATGGTACTCCTATCGTAAATGACGACGGTGAAGTCGTACAATCGACTAACTATCGCCTGTTAGATGTGATTCGACCAAACGAAGAGCATACAATAAGCTAACGTAATTGTAATACGTAGGTACACACTACCTATTAAGATGGTAGGAGGGTTTATGTTGAGTTAGACCTGCATTTGATCGCCTACGTATTACATATTTTATATTCTAATATGCCAGAGACTGTACGTTTTCAAGAAGCCAAGCTACCATACAAGGGGCTTACCATAGTTCTTGGCAAGCCGTCGCGTTTTGACCGCGCACAATTACTCAGCGGATATGCTGGGCAGATTTTCAACAACTCACTTACGATACCAAGGCAAGCCTGCGATATAGTTCTGGCAGATGCGCTCGTTAACGGTGAGTTAAAACTACGTCCTGAGACTCGCGTAGTTTTATTACTAGGCCAGAAAGCTCTGGAGATATATAAGACAGGAGTTTCCATACAAGAACAACGCGGTTGCCCGTGGGTAAACAACGGCATAACATATATAGCAACGTTTGAACCGCAAGAAGCTATCGACAGACAAGCATACTTTAATCCAAACGATACGGCAGACAATAAAGCTGGTGATGATAAAGGACGACACGGTCACACCAAGCGACCTAATCGTAGGTTTTGGATGGCAAGAGATTTGAAAAAGGCCGTAGGCTACTTAACAACGCCACCCATAATAGTTAAGTCTGAACATATCTTATGGCCCCGCGCAGATGAAGTTGTCAAAGTTTTAACTGAGACAAAAGACGAAAATCTTTTCTTTGACATAGAAACAAACCGTAACCTAGAGATGACCTGCTTTGGGTTTTCGTTTGACTACAAACGCGCATGGTGTGTACCTATGGTAACATCTGCGTTTGCAGGTTACTACTATGAGGACACACCTAGAATACTTCGTGCGCTAGCAGTTGCCTTCAGAGATAATACTGTAGTAATACACAACTCTTTGTTTGATCTGTTTGTCTTAGCGTACAAGTACGGCATCCCTGCGCCTCGTCGCGTTTATGATACAATGCTAGCGCATCACAGGCTATTCCCTGAAGTAGAAAAATCACTGGGGCATTGCATATCTTTATATACAGATCAACCGTACCACAAAAACGAAGGTATCTTTGAGCCAAAGAACTACGATCAGCAGAAATCTCTTTACGAATACAACGCTAAGGACGTAATTACTATGGCATTACTCATGCCTAACATAGATGAAACTGCTGAGAACTTTCGTGCGACTGAGAGTATCGAACAAGTAAACGCTAGTGTTGTACCGTACTTGACTGCGATGCTTCAAGGTATACGCTATGATGAGGACAAACTTATAGACATCATCAAGCACAACGACCGTTACCAGATGCAGTTGCTACGTTTTACAAAGCTACTGACTGGCGATGAGTTAAATCCTAACAGCCCGAAGCAGGTATCACAATACTTATATAACAGACTAGGCTACAAAAAACCAGACAAAGATCCTACAAATGAAAAGACTTTGTTGCAAGTTCAGTTGAAGCATCCAGAGAATCCTATCATAAGTATCATACTACGCTACCGCGCAACTGCAAAAGAAAGTGGGCAGCTAAAGTTTCCTGAGTGGACTGGCTTAGAAAAGAAAAAGCTAGACCACAAGCGTATCACAACTGCATACAATCTAGCTGGCACGACATCGTATCGCTTGGCATCTCGTAGGTTACTTAACAAGTGGGGTACGAATGTGCAAAACTTTCCTAAGAAGCTACGCAAGTTGTTTGTAGCTGACCCATGTAAGGTTATAGTGCAAGCTGACCAAGCTGGTGCAGAGGCACTTGTCGTAAGCTATCTTTGTCGCGAAGGTAATTTTCGTAAGCTGTTCTTAAATGGCGTAAAGTCTCACGTATATGTAGCCATGCGCCTGTTTCAAGAGGTATGGGAGGCAGAGTTAGGCGAAAGCATTAAAGACTACTGTGAGGCTCCTGCGGCTGATCTAGTTAAGTTACCACGTTGGGAGGAACTAAAAAAGGTTATTTCCTCTAGCGACAACTGGAGCGCAGACAAACGCTACTACTTCATGGCCAAGATGGTATGCCACGCCAGCAACTACGGTATGAAAGCTCCGACCTTCCGAGTCAACGTACTCCAGAAGTCGGGCGGCGCAGTTAACCTTACGAACAAACGCGCAACGTATTTCCTTGAAACATATCATGCGCTGTTTCCTGAGATCAGAAAGTGGCACAACGATACCATAGCTGAACTAAAGCGCACACGTGTATTGCGTAATTTATTTGGCTATCCTCGTATGTTTACTCAGCCGATTGAACCTACGATGTTTAAGGAAGCCTACGCTTTTGTCCCTCAGTCAACCGTAGGTTGCATTACCAACATAGCTTTTACAGATTTGTACCACAATCCGCGCATTCGTGAGCTAGGCGCAGATGTATTACAAAATAATCATGATAGCGTATTGCTGCAATGTTATGCAGATTGCGCTGACGAAGTCGCTCAGATCGCTTGTGAGGCATTAAACCAAGAAATGATCTCACCATATGGTGAGAAATTTAAAATGCGCTCAGAGGCTATGATAGGCCCAAACTGGGGCGATATGAAAGACGTATGATACCACAACGAACCAATGACAAATATAGAAAAGTGGCGACACTACTTAAAGGACTTAGAATCTCCAGATCTTTTTATAGACTGGGGCTTTTACAGTATGATAGCAACAGCACTACAGCGTAGAGTATGGCTTTATCCAGATACATTTACATTATATCCTAACTTATTCGTAATGCTTGTCGGCCCACCGGCAGCAGGTAAGTCGCGTGTCATATCACAAGTAAGTGAGTTCATTAAGCATCAGACACTTATAGAAAAGATACCGCTAAAGAAAAGGAATGAGGTAAAAGTAAAGCCGTACTATCCGATAAGCGCAGACACAATAACGCAAGAGGCTTTGATACGCTATATTGTGAAAGAGTGCGGTAGGGATTTTACATACAAGCGAGACGGCAAGGATATAAAGTCAGCGCACTTTTCTGTTGGCTTTATGATCGAGGAGCTTGGTGTATTGCTGAGAAAAAATACAGAGAACATTGTTAATATGCTTAACCAGTTCTACGATAGCAGAGACTTTAGTTACAAAACAAAACACCAAGGCACGGACGTAATTAAAAACGTGTGCGTAAATATGCTAGGTGGCACAACCCCTTCGTTTATACGTGAAGCGTTTAGTGACAAGATAATATCACAAGGTTTCACCTCACGTGTGATTATGATATACGGCCCCGGCCCAAGATTCCTTCGACAATTTCCCGGCGTAGACGATGAGCAAAAGCAGATGAAAGAGGACGTAATAAACCATTTAAAAAACTTGCATAAGATGGGCGGCCCGTTATCATTCACCGAAGAAGCCGAAGAGTATCATAGGCAAGTTTATGAAAGTGGTAAGCTAACACAAGAGGTAGTTAACAAAGATCACCGACTCGAAACATACTATGGCAGAAAGAACGTACACCTACTAAAAATGTCCATGATAATGCACTTCGCAGATCAAGCAACCTCAAGCATTATTGAAAAGCCTACAGTAGAACGTGCGCTAAGATTTCTTGCACATACGGAAGCGCGGATGCACGAAGCCTACGTGACGGCAGGACGTAACATTCTTGCTGAAGCACAACGCAGACTTATGCAATATATCATAGACGCTAAGGATGTAGTCAAGTGGAAAAAGTTATGGGTAACATTCATAGACGATATGAACAAAGACGAACTAGAACAATGTTTAGAATTTTTACTAGCGACAGACCAAATCAAGAAAGTCAAAGACGGCTTTGTTGCGCTAGTAGATGAACCTGCAACAGCGTGTAACTATTTGTAGTCGCCTTGCTTAATCGTTGTGGGGCATAAGAAGTTTTGGTTTCCCTTCTTATGTAGCAGGGCGGCTACTCATAAACTAAAAAATAAAATGATTAGAAGAGATACTTGGGAAGTACGGTTTGACTTGAGTAACGAACCAACATCTAAAGATAACGTGTTCTTTGCTGAGGGTAGCGAAATTGTTTTTGACGCTAGCATAGATAATGGCGGCCCAGCAAACGCTACAGTTAGAGTAGTAGCATCGTCACACGAAATGGAGTTTGAAGATGAAGACGGTAACGAAGTAGAGTTAAGTAAAGAAGAGATAAAAGAAATAGAAGATGCTTGTTTTGCTGAGAACGAAGAAGATGCTATAGAAAAAGCATGGGAAGAAAGATACGATGACAGATGAAAAACAACATACGGGCTATCTTGTGGATGTAAAGTCTAAGCTAATAAGTTTAGTTAAGGTAACGGACTTTGAAGATATACTGAAGCACCTAGCTTGTGACATATTCACTATTGCACATACAGATAGAAATACTGGTGATGTGCTATATGTCGATGATATGGGAAGACTAAAAAAAGGAGATTCGACAAACTTCTTTATGTTTTCAGATTACCCAGAACCGTTAGCAGGTAATGGATTGCTTTTAGGAACGTCGCCTGACGGAGAAAGTAAAGATTGTGAAATAAATCTATTAGACTTTGCTGTTAAAGTATCGTTCCTAGAAAAACTATAAGAAAAATGAGTAACAAAAAAGAACCGCTTTCAGATGAACTGAAGCGAAAGATAATGAAAGAACGTGAAACGATAGCATTAGGTGAAATTGCTCTCGTAGAAAACACAGAGGCACACAAGAGCGCAAATGATGAATACTATCTTGTGTATCTGGACGGGCTGTTTGCAAAAGCGAATGGCGATCCCGCACCTTATATGTTTACGGTAGCTGACTTGTCTTATGCAAGAACCCGCGCTGCCAAAAACATAGAGGATGTACGGCCTATGAAAACAATAAAGTGGTGGAAGTTTTGGTAAGATGCGTAAAATAGGAGAAATGAAGTGTAAGAAGTGTAACAATGATAAATTATACACAAAAAGTCCGCCTAATAGCGGTGGTGGTTATGAATTACTCTGCGCTTTGTGCGACGAAAAAGAAATCAAAAGAAGAGACCACAATGGTATGTTAGGATATGGGGATTTAGACGACGAAAAACAAGAAACATTACGTTTTATTTACCATGAAATCAGAAAATAAATTATATCATTACAATGCGGAAGTTACTAGAGTTGTTGATGGTGATACCATTGATGCTTTTATTGACCTTGGTTTTGATATGCATTCAAAGCAGCGTGTACGTTTATATGGTATTAACACGCCAGAAGTGCGTACAAGAAACTTGGAAGAAAAGAAAGCGGGCCTAGCTGCATCGGCTAGGCTTAATGAACTACTAAGCGCAAATAAAAATCGTTGCGTTATACGTACATCACTTGATAAAAAAGGAAAATACGGTAGAGTGCTTGGCACTATCTACGTTGAAGACATCAACATAAATGAAATGCTTCTGTCAGAAGGACACGCAAAAGAATACTTCGGCGGTAAGAAATAAAACCTACGAGCCTTTGGCTTGTTTATACAAAAGCTCTACGTAACCTTTTACTAGGGCTTTTTTTGTAGCTGTTAACTTGTTGTTCCTTGCCCATTGATCTAGGATTTTATCCCAACGACCGCCTCCGCGCTGGCGCATAATGTAATCTCTATAGCGCAAAAACTCTTCAACACCTTCCGGTGTTTTTATTGACGGCATAGTTTTGTCAGGTATCGTATACAAACCTGTCGTATAGTTTTTCAGCTTGTCTGCCCTGCCGTCGGCACGTTCTATTTGCTCATCAAACGCTGCTGGTAACGCATCAAATGCTTCTTGTACCGTCTTGCTTTCCTTAAACTCTCTGGTGTCCGGACGCATATAACGATTGCCCACACCTGCTGGCTGAGACTGAGGCCGTATGCCTTCAAACCTACGAAACATACGCAAGTCGCGCCGCGCGTTTTGGTCTTCCAGATCTTGCCGTTTAAGTGTTTGGTTAGATATAATACGTAGCGTTTGTGTAGTAGATGTTAGTATGTCACCCACAGCTTTCAAGTACGTAGGCCAAAAGTCTGCGCCTTCTCTTACTGCATCGTTAGCATCAAAGAGTGTTTCGTTTAGCGTATTGGCAAAGAAATCAAACGCGGGGAAGATAACACCACCAGAATCCAGACGCTCACCTTTAAGGAATCCTACTGCTACATCGTTCATGACCGCAGACGCTATACCAAAGTAACCCACTTGGTTCATAGTGTCGGCCAAGGCGTACATTGTTTCTTCGTTGTCGCCTTCTTTTACACTCTCAAGTAACGTAGGATTATAACTAAACTTGTTGTTGACAAACTCTGCAATCTCTTGCAGCAAAACGCCAGTAAATACAGTACCAAGCGTCGCCTTAATCAGCGGCCTAAAGTCACCTTCTTCTATGGCAGGAGCCATAACATCCTTACGCATACGGTTCAGCTTTTCAATGTTCCATCTAGCGAGTGAGGTAAACATTGACATTGGGCCATATAGCGTATAGTTAGGAACACCCCTAGCATCATACGTACCTTGGTTAAGTTCTACCCAAGCGGCAGCTAGCTTATTCAGCTCATCATCTGACACAGAGTTAGATCTTCCGCGAAGTTTTTTGACATCCACACCAGACATCTGCTGCAATCTTGCCAGCGTACGATTTGCCGTAACGTCATCTGCTCTTGCGGCCAACTGTTGCAAAGCTACCATACGACCCAGACCAAACTGAAACGCACGTGTAGATCTTTCCAACGGAGATCGAAGACTAGCAACAGACATCGTATCAGCCCATCTGTTAAAGAAGTCTGCTACCTTATTAGATGTTTCTGTAGCAAACTCTAGTCTGTTAACATTTGATTTATTTACACCATATAGATGGCTGTCTTTCCATGACTTACTGAAGTCTTTCATGGAAGTTACAATAGCAGGTATATCTTGAAGCCTCATGTATGGTAAGGCATGAATATACGCAGACATGAAATCTCGTATACCAGACATAAGACCTAACCAATGACTAACAACAACTCTGTTCGCCGTTCTCCCAAACAACTCTTGGCCTTCATAGTAGCCTAAGTATGCACGCAGAAAGTCACGTACGTTTTTGTCTGTTGTTTTGGACTTCGCCTCCCAGTTGCCTTGCTCTGATAGCTTGCGCGGTATTTGAAATGGGTTTATCTTCTGGGCTTCTTCTGCAATAACAGGTGGATTGCCGTCTTGATCTCTTATTCCTAAGAACATTCTAACGTCACCCTTGTCTTCTACGTTCTGGAAGAACGCAAAGTCGCGAGAGAATCTTCTCATATAGCGCGTGTATGTATTCGCCGCGCTGTTGTCTATCCAAAGAAACTTACCATCTTCTATCGTGGGCGGCAAGCCTATGCCCTCAGCCTTACGCAAAGCAGCAAAGTGCGTTGACCCAATGAAATCACTACTGCCTGTCAGCTTTGAAACATACGCAGATGCAGCTTCTATTGTATCAGATTCAGATAGTATATTATTACCATTTTCATCTTTGCCTTGATTCTTAAACCAATAATCCGCTAGCTCTTTCTCTCGCTTCTGCCTCTGAGCAGCACCAGCTTCGCCAGATAATTCCCTACGCATCTCTTGATTTATCATCTCAGGATAGTAGTTAATATCTTGGCCAAGTTCATCTACAGTACCGTCAGATCTGGTAAGTTTCATACCAGCCTCTTTTTGCCGCTTACGAACTTCTTTGTATTGACTTTTAAAATATTCTACATAAACTCTGACTGGGCTGTTAGGCTCGTTGTATCTAGCTAGCGTATCAGCAGGAATCTCAGAAGCCCTTTTGCGGCGAGTAAACACCATGAACTTTGCTACGTGTTCAGCATCCTCCTTAGAAAGTTTTATATCACCTTGACGGTATATATGAAAGCCCTCTATAAACTCACCTTCTAATCTGTTAGCATCTCTCTGCGCTGCGTCAAAAGCATCGGCAACTAAGTTAGTTGCAAAGCGTTCCTCCTCGCTTTTCGCCATGCCCCGTATGCGATCTATTATGCTATCAGTAATCCACACACGCTTGGCAGATGGGTTGGTGGAAAAATGATCCGTGAATGACGTTATTTGATAGTTACGAATTTGCTTAAAGTAGTCGTCTACACCTTGCAGTCTTTTGCCGCTAAAGTATTCTGTAAGCTG
>CERH01015630.1_pt1 | contig 13968 bp, 11 predicted proteins | sample 530991 | NCBI WGS metagenome assembly CERH01 (sample SAMEA2621191, study PRJEB7988) | marine metagenome | biome: marine biome (ENVO:00000447); feature: mesopelagic zone (ENVO:00000213); material: "saline water (ENVO:00002010), including plankton (ENVO:xxxxxxxx)" | depth 800 m | reverse complement strand
TATTAAAGAAGCTACAGGAGAAGGTTACGAGTATTATTTACAAGGTGTAATTATGAAATACTTGTGGCGATACCGATATAAAGGTACACCTGTAGAAGATTTACAGAAAGCCGAATGGTATCTAAAGAGGCTTATAGAAGTAACTCAACATGCAAAAGAACACAGATAAAGTTGTTATTAAGATTATAGCAGATGTAGAAACAGAAGAATTTGTTCTTGACAAAGAAGAACTGCCATATATTTTGGAAGATATACTAATAGATTTATTACACGAAATATCAGGCGTAAAAACAAAAGATGTAACAGTAAAGGTAGCAAAATGAATATAACAAATCTCCCAACATATTATCAACAATTTATTCACAAATCTCGCTATGCTCGTTGGATAGATAGCGAAAATAGGCGTGAAGAATGGGATGAAACTATTAGTCGTTATATGGCATTTATGAGTGCCCATCTTATGGAAAAGCATGATTATAAAATAGATAATAAACTGTATCATCAGTTGTATGAAGCTATTGTAAAACAAGATATTATGCCATCTATGCGTTGTGTTATGACTGCAGGTAAAGCTTTAGAAAGAGACAATACTGCAGGATATAACTGTTCATACCTTCCCGTAGATGACCCTAAGTCATTTGATGAAGCTATGTATATATTGATGTGTGGCACAGGTGTTGGTTTTTCTGTTGAAAGAAACTATGTTAACAAGTTGCCCGAAGTGCCGGAACAACTGTTTAGAGCAGAAGAAACTATTATAGTTAGCGATAGCAAAGAAGGTTGGGCAAAAGCATTACGTAAGTTATTAGCTTTATTATGGTCTGGCGAAATACCAAATTGGGATTTAAGTCGTGTACGTCCTGCAGGTTCTATACTTAAAACATTTGGTGGTCGTGCATCAGGTCCTGCACCTTTAGAAAGTTTGTTTAATTTTATTGTAATGACATTTAAAAATGCAAGTGGTAGAAAGTTATCTAGTTTAGAATGTCATGATATTATGTGTAAGGTTGGTGAAGTAGTTGTATCAGGTGGTGTAAGAAGGTCTGCTATGATTAGTTTATCTAATTTATCTGATGACAGAATGCGTCATGCAAAAACTGGCGAGTTTTATAAATTACAACCACAACGTCAAATGTCTAATAATTCTGTAGCTTATACAGAAAAGCCTGACATGAAAACATTTATGAGAGAGTGGCTTTCTTTAGCAGAGTCAGGCACTGGCGAACGTGGCATGTTCTACAGAGGTGCGGCACAAAACAAAGCTCAAGAGAATGGCAGAAGAGATAGCACTTGGGACTTTGGTACAAACCCTTGTTCAGAAATAATATTACGCCCTTATCAGTTTTGTAATTTATCTGAAGTTATTGTAAGAGGCGACGACAGTATAGATGATATATCAAAGAAAGTAGAACTAGCTACTATACTTGGTACTTTCCAATCAACACTCACAAACTTTCCATATTTAAGAAAGATATGGAAAAAGAATACAGAAGAAGAAAGACTTCTTGGTGTATCATTAACTGGTATTATGGATAATAGTATTATGAATGGTCGTGAAATAGGAAACTTAGACGAAGTGCTAAAAGAGTTGCGTGCAGTTGCCGTTGATACAAACAAAGAGTTTGCCGAAACACTAGGCATAAATCAATCTACTGCTATAACTTGTGTTAAGCCAAGTGGTACAGTTTCACAACTCACAGATGCTGCATCAGGTATTCATGCACGACACAGTCAATATTATATTAGAACTGTTCGTGGTGATAAAAAAGACCCAATCACACAATTTATGATGGAAAAGAATATACCTTGGGAAACAGATTTGTGGAACAATAACAATGCTGTATTTAGCTTTGCTATTAAATCGCCTGAAGGTTGCGTAACAAGTAGTGATATGACTGCTCTTGAACAATTAGAGTTTTGGAAAATATATGCTGATAATTGGTGTGAACACAAACCATCTATTACTGTATCAGTGGGTGCAGAGGAATGGTTAGAAGTAGGAGACTGGATATATAAAAACTTTAATATTGCATCAGGTCTTTCTTTTCTACCAAGAAGTGAACATGTATATCAACAAGCACCATATCAAGAATGTTCTAAAGAACAATACAATGACTTGGTTAAAACTATGCCAACAGAAATAGATTGGACAGAATTGACAAAGTATGAAAAAGATGATAACACAGTTGGGTCGCAGACACTTGCGTGTTCAGGCGATAGCTGTGAAGTAGTGGATATTACGTAATGGCAACAGTAGATAGATTTTTTAAAGAAGGTCAGTCTGCTTTTTATAAACCTAAAAAGTACGGAAGGTTTATGCATCATGCTTGTAATCCGTACACAAGTACCTCGTTTCGTGGTAAAGAATGGCAAAGAGGATTTAACAACAGTTATGGCAGAAATTTGAAAAAACGCCATAAATTTCCGGGTACAAAGACACACGGGCATGTCGTTTCACCCCTCTGACGGGCTTTAAAACGAGACGTTTTTTTTACAATATAGTCGAAAAGGAGCAAATATGCGAGAAATGTTAATTGGAGCTGCAAGAACCTATTATATGGGTATGATTAACAAACATATGGCAAATATGGAAGTTTTGTTAAATAATCCTACAGGAATAGGTGAAGATGCTCACCAAGATATCCAAGCTGTTATAGAAATAGAGCTTGGCAAGATAGCTGATTATCATGATAAGCTAGAGATGTTACAAAAGTTTTTTGTAAAACCTCAAAATCAAGAAGAGAAACCTGCTGAAGAAAAATCTAAAAAGTGAAACCTTCAGTAAAAGACAGAAAAAAGTTTGACCTCGATTTACAGTACGGACAGGTTCGTGAGGACATGGTAGCAGAGATGTTACAGGGCTGTAAAATCGAGGTTAAGTCTGAAAGAGATTTGTGGCAGAAAACAGGAAACATTGCTGTAGAGTATGAATCATATGGCAAGCCCTCTGGCATAATGGCAACGGAATCTGAATACTGGTTTCACAATCTTTGCATGGGCGACACTACATATGTTACCCTTGTATTTAAAACACAAGTATTAAAAGACTTAATAGAGTCTTTAGATTATATTAAAACGGTACGTGGTGGTGATAACATGGCATCTAAAATGTACCTAATTAGTTTGCAAAAACTCTTTTCGAGTGATGCAATAAAAACATTTGGAAATAAAAATGACAAACAAAAGGCTTGAATTGTTGAATGAATTTGATGTACATGTATCACCAACTGTAAAAGGTGTTGGTATAACTATTATGGGTCAAGAAACTGACCCTTCTTTCCATGAGTTTGCATGGCATAATTTAATAGATGATTTAGTAGAAGAACACACTGTAACAGTATTAAAGACAAGTGATGTTCGTGTTACTAAAGATAGCAAAGAAGCCTTGCTACGAATAGCCGCAGCTTTGCGTTTATGTTCTTATACTTTAAATAAAAAGGTTCGCCAACTTAACGTGGTTGATGTTTAAGAACCAAGTTGAACATCTAAAAGCCCCATATTCATAAACATTTTTTGTGAAGGCGAAAGAGGACTAAATATAGTTTTCTTATTGTTTTCTTCTTCTTTAGAAACTCTAGGTAAAATACTATTAGTAAATAAATTAGTTTTATACTCCTGTAATTTTTTTATGTTTTCAGGAGTAAGTTGTATTCTTAAAAACTCTTCTACAGTATCATCTGTATATTCTGCTTGTCCTGCTATAGACATACGAGGAACTTTAATAATTTCTGTTTCTACACCTGCCTGTTTAAATAAATTAGGAATTGTATCTGTATATGTTTTTACTAACCCTCCATAATTTGTTTGTTTATATCCTATAGCCATGTCTTCTTTAAAAGTAGGACTAAAAAAATCATTTCTCGTTAAAAAGTTATGTGCCGTACGGTAATAGTCTTGTAATGTATGTAATTCATTTACGATTGACTCCATATCTTTATAAGAGGGGGTTTCTCCTTCAAAAAGTTTATCTAAGTTATCAGAGTGATACATATATGGACTATCAATAGCTTCTACATATGGTTCATATTTAGATATTTTAATTCTTTCAGCATCACTTATAGATTTTTGTCCAGCAGAATCTATATTTTTTTGGTCTCGTGCATCTAACAGTTGTTCATATTCTTTCTTAACATTTTTGTTAAATGCTTTTAAATGTGCTTTTTTACCTTCAAATATTTTAGACATTTCTTCATATATAACTTTTGGTTCATGAGTATTAAAAATAGTTCTTAGTATACCTATTGTAACATGTGTATCTAAACCTTCGTTATCAACTTTATTAGCAGAATGAGCACCAAGAGTTAAAAGAAACTCAGGGTTTTTAAATTTTTCCCTTAAATTTTCTGGTATTTCTAAATAACCTCCTCTAGGCACGGAATTAAATATATTTAACTCTTTTTTACCAAACTGGTCAATAACATTAACATTGTCAGTTTTTCCCATAATAATAAAATGTTTAAAAACTTTATCTATAGATAAATCAGCAGCATCTGGCATTTTATTTGACGCAATTAAATTTAAATACTCCATTTCAGAAATAAGTTGTCGAGCAAAAGATTGAGTTGCTATAGTTTCTAAATTTGCATAAGTACTTTTTACAACTACTCCGTCTAAGTATTTATTTTTATCCATCTTATAAAAAAGTTCTATATCTATTTCTTGAGGTTCTTCTAATCTGCGGTCAGGCAACCCTAATCTTTTTTGCGTACTAAAAGCAGTGTAATCTTTTTGTTCAACTATATCAATCATACTATTAAAAATACTTTTGTCAAACGCATCTATACCTTTTCCATCATAAAGGTTTACATAGTTAAATCCTGTTGTTTTGTTGCCTACTCCAGATAGAAAAAAATCTTTAATATAAGGTTTTGAATTTTTTGTTATTGCATTATTATATTTGTTTAAATTTGTACCCTGTAAAGTCCATGATTGTAATTTTTCTGCACTGTGTACGGTTGGAAAAGCAACATACTTATCCCCCTGTTGAATTGCTTTTTTTATTGCTGCTTCTATTATTAAACCTGTAGCAATAGTATCTTTATTTTTACCAGATACAGAAATTATCTTTTCATTTAAAGTTAAAGGGAACTCTTGTTTTAATAGATTTGATTCTACTTCGTTAAAAAAAGAATATGGGTCTAGCTTATTTACCTCTTCTATAAAATTTGGATTAATGTATCCCTCATTTGGATTAACTTGTCCCTCTTTAAAATAGTATTTAGAATATATTTTTTCTCTAAAATCATCCATAAATCTTTTTATACTCATATTAAAAATATGAGATGGTTCTGAAACTTCTGCTTCTTTTATAATTGTTTTCATTTCTTCCTGCAAACCATGGGCACTATATGCATCACCATCTTTAGAAGATTTAATATATTTTCTTTCAGGTTTTATGTCTCCAACTATGCTTTTCATTCTTTCATTAAATTTTGTACTAAGTGCTTTATTAAGTAATATATACACTTGTGTTTCTAATGTAGTAGGTGTTGCATATACAGTTCTACGTCCTGTAGAAGTTTCTACAGCAAGTTTATAGGGCTTAAATAAATCTTGTTGTATTTCAAATGCAAACATTGTTTCTGCTATCGTGGGATTGTAAGCCTCTAATTTACTAGCAACATCTTCCTTAATGTTTAATTTTCTAAAATGTCCAAAGTATCCTAAAGTGGGTTCTATTTTAGGAAGTGTTTTAATTTCAGAAAGAAATTGTGGAAATTCTCCTGCTATTGCTGTATGTTCAAACTCATCTCCCATACCTTTTGAATAGTAAAATGGATGTACGCCTTCATATCCAACTGCGATTGCCGATGGATTTTGTTCTATCGTACCTGCTTTAGAGGTAAAATTTTCAACTTTACCTCCTGAAGTTACTGCCATTGGTTCAAAAACTAAACCCGTATTTGTTAAATAAGATGTTAATTCTTTATTTGTACTTATAGAAGGCGACATCTCTGCTTGTAAAGCTGCTATTCTTTTTAGTACATATTGTTCAAAGTCAGCCCCAGTAACTTTTTTTTCTGTAGGTTTAATAAATCCTAAATTTTCAAAAAAACCTGTTGCTGCTTTTCTTTCAGCGGTAAAATCATCTATAAGTTTTTGTAGTATTTCTTTCTTTTGTTGATTTTTAGATATATCTGATGTGTTTAATAAACTTTGTATTGAATTTGCATCAAATTCTCTTTCTAAATTGCTCTTTCCTGAAGTCTTACTTTTAAACCAATTAGACAATATAGGACGACTGCCTACTGCACCTGTAGGTCCGGGAGCAGGTAAGAGTAAATCTATTTGTGGAACTTCAAAGATAGCAGGAAAAGCTAACTGAAATTTTTGTGCAAACCCTTCACCTTTTTTATATTTTTCAATTAGTTTCTGTTTAGCTTTTTTAGGTAGATAGGGATTATCTATATTTTCTAATTTTTCAGGGACACTTATTTTTAATTTTTCTACTTCTTCTTTTTGTGGAATTTTACCGGGTACAATAGTAAAAATACCTTTTTTCTTTGCTTCTTCATAATAAGCAGCTGGATTTGTAAATCTGTCTATCATAGAGACAGCCATGCTACTTGCAGGGGACATAAGACCAGGGGATTGGTTTTCTTCAGCCATTAGTTACTATAAAATCTTGATACAGAAGGAGCAATATCTTGAGTATTTAACACCTCTTCTGTTTGGTCATCTAAAGACTGTGCTGTTGTTAGAGAAAAAGAAGCAATGATATTTCCAAAAGCACCCCTTCCAAAAAACATTTGTCTTAACTTTTCTGCTTTAGATAAAGGTTTTCCTGTTCCTGTAACTGCCTGCACAAATCTTTTATTGGTAAATAACCTAGCTACTCTGCCTTGTGCGTGTAGTCGTGCAAGACCATCAACAAATTTACCGGGGTCAAGAGTAAATAAATTACCTATAATTTGTGCACCTGCTAATGCTGAACCTGCGTCTGCACCAGAGGACGACGTTGTTCTAACATATTCTACCATTCTTTCAAGCATTTTTTTGTCATTAAAAGTAAGAATAGTTGATACGTCGTCTTTATTTTTACCAAAAGCATTTGCTTGCTTTAGAAGTAACACCAAATCACCAAACTTTTCAACATTAATGTCGAAATCTCCTACATCACCATAAGGACTATTATCTTTTATTTCTTCAAATACTCCACTTTTAGGAGATATTATGTAATTTAACAATCCAGACCTTAAATTCTCTTTGTCTTTCTTTGTTTTTGCATTTAACATTAAGTTTTTAAAATTTTGAGCTACGTCAACAACATCTGTATCTTTTAATGTTTTTTGAAACATATCGTCCATGCCAATTTGTGCATTTGACCTAACAGCAGACTTTTCTAAAAATTTAGTTTCTTCAAGCCTTTCCAATATAATTAAATCTTTATCAATTCGTTTAAATGTTTTGTCATCTATACCTAAAGCTAGTCTTTCTTCTTTAGTAAAACTATTAAGATAGTCTCTCGCATTTTTTACAGAGCCTAGTTTAGTGCCCCCCATATCTAATGAGCCTTTCATTTTTTGGCTAATAATTTCTGCAAAAGCACTTTGTAGTCTTTCTTTTGCAAGAGGGTCATCTGCACCTATTTGTTTTAAAACTGTTTTATTTTTTAAAAGATACTCACTCATTGCATTTATATTAGAAATTGTAGCGGCAAATCTTTGTTTAGGTCCTGTAGCTCCTGCTGCTGTAGGGGCTAAACCAAAAATCTGTGCAAATTCAGCTTTTTCATAAGATTCTCCAACAAGTTTTCTTTTTGTTCTTTGTTGTATTTGTATTTCAGAACCAGTTAAATCAAAACCTCTTTTATAGTGTTCGTTGGCTGTGAGTAAATCCTTTGCAATTTTATCATTGTCAAATACAACCTTACTTCCTTTTGGTGCAATAGGATTAGATATTTTATTTAATAAAGATTCTCCTAATTCATAAGTAAACGTAGCTAAATCTGAATTTGGTGCAGTGCCTATTTCACTGTATATATCACGTGACATTTCTCTTAATTTTGAAGAATATAATTGTAGTATTTTAGCAGGGCTATCGTAGTATTGGTTTTTAAAATCTTTTCCAATAGATTCAGGATGGTCTTTCTTAAACTTGTTTATTGCAGCGGTCAATGCGGCAGGACTTAATACTTTATCCCCATCTTCTAAATTTTTACCTAATATCATAATGTCTTCAAGAATAGAGTTTAATTTTACATTACCCTCTGAAGCGGCTTTTGCCAGTGATGCATCATATTTAACATCTCCTGTTTTAACCACTCCTTTAGGCGTACTAGGAATTATTACTTCGCCTCTGTTTTTAATTGTAGTAACAATATCTGTTAAATTGTATGATGCATTTTTTACTTGGTCAAAAACTTTATTGTATAAGGCTAAACTTTCAACTCTATATACATCTTTAAATACTTGTTCTAATTTTGCAATAGATGTTCCAAGTCTTTCAGGAGTTTCCCCTGTTTGCGTTATTTTTGTTTTTAAAGAATCTATTTGGTTTCGTATTCCTAACACAGACTTACGAAATAAATTAAAGTCTCCTGTGCCTACTTTTTTAGCTTCTTTTTGTAAAAAGTTTACAGCAGACTGCATTTGTTCTTTTAATTTGTTTGGGATAATTATAGTGGTCTGTTCTGATAAAGAAGTTAGACGTTGAATAATTTTGTTAGAATTAATTTGAGATAAAATTAAATCAGAAAGTCCGTAGCGTTCTGCTGTTATTTGAGAACTTACAGCACTTTTGTACGTTTGCCCAATTTTACTTTTTCCTCCTAGTAATCCTGCTTCTCTAGCTCTAGCCATAGCTAATATTACATTATCATATACAGCACCCGGAAAAGAAAAACCAGTTCCTAAGAAAGCTTCAAAATTTTCATTCCATTCCTGTTCATCAGCATCACTTTGAAAGAATACTCTTGCACTTGTTGGGTCTATAACCTTTCCAAGTCCTTTCATAGCTCTAATAAAACTATTTGCTTCATCTTCTTTTAATTGTAATTCTTCTCTAAGAAAATTTTTACCTTTTGCTGCTCCTTGATTTAATGTATATAGGGTGTATAAAAATGCGGCAGGTCCTGTAACAACTCCTGCAGCTCCTGAAGCACCTCCTACATAAGCTCCTGCAGCTAACGCTGTTCCTACAGCTGCTGAGTCTACGGCTATATCCAAACCGTAAGCAGCTCCATATCTTTTTACCTGTTCTTTAAAAGACGGTGTTACAGGAGAAAATTTACTAAATTCTCCAGTATCATCTATAACACTAACATAGTACTTAGGGCTAAGAAAAGGTGCGTCTTTATCTATGATGTATCTGTAATTACCTTCTCCTAAAGTAGCATTAAGTCCATTTATAAACTGCTCATCATTTTGTGCAAAACCTATTCTAGCTAAATCTTTAAAACCAAGTTTTTCTGAAACTTGCGTTCCTTTTATATCTATATCATCTACAGTATACCCTGCATCAATCGCTGCTTTTTCTGCACGAAGTTGTTGTCTTTCTTGTAGTGCTTGAGAATAGGGTGTAACAGCTCCTCTATCTACATCCTCTAGTATTCCAAAAAGATTTTTAAAAGACGGTTCAGCAGGAGGAAGTTGTGAAGCTTTTTCTGTATCTAAAATTTGTAGCTGTCCGTCCATAAAGACAGGAACTTGACCAAACTTTTCTTCAGGTTCAGGAGGTTGTTGTTGAGAAGGTACGGGCGTACCGTAATAATTTGCGACACTTTGTGACGACATTTTAACTTATACTCCCAGTACCAGTTGTTACATAAGTTGCTTTATATGCTTCTCTATCTGTTCTAAATGCATACATTGCATCTGTAGATAAAAGAGCACGTTTTACAAGACCACTTAATTCTCGTTGATACGCCTCTCCAGCAGCACGATTATTTGCAAAATTTCGATTATATTCTTGTTGTGTTAATATTTTACCTGTAGGAGAAATACCACTAGCTAATACCATCTTATTTAGTAAATCACGTGCTATAGAATCTTGTTCAAGGTCAATACCGCCATATCTATCTTTAACAATAATAGTTTTATTTGGCATAGTATCTGCTAATCCAACTGCTATTGCAGTTGTAAATATTCTTTCTAACCCTACTAATGCAGCTTGTGCAGCACTTTCACCAATAGAGTTATTTTCAATAATTCCAATATATTGTTTTACTAACGCTAAATCTTGGTCAGATAAACGTGGGTCTTTAAATAATCTATCTTTAACATTACTTACAAATCCAATCATTCGCTGTTTAGCGTCTTGTTGTAATTGTGTTCTTTGTTGGTTTAACAACTTTACACCTGTTATTGAACCAAAAATATCGGATAAATTACCTAGTTGTAATCTTGTATCTCCTATAATGTTATATGCATTTGGATATTTCTTTAATAATCCCATTAAAAATGCAACATCTTCTAATGCTGTCATACTAGAATTTAAATTTTTATTGGCTTCTTCTAATTTCTCAGGAGTAAGTTCACTTACTACTCCCGGACCAATATTAATTTGTTCTACAAAAAGTCTTGCTTGTCCATCTTCATCAACTACTATATTTTCTTTAAATAGCGAACCATCAAGAACAACGCTACTCGCAATAGCAAATTCATTCGCTTGTTTCCTAACTTCTTCTGCAATTTGTTTAAGTGTTGTTTCATCTCCTAATGCTGAATTAATTTTGTTTGTATAATACTCAGATTTAATAATTATATTATAGTACATATCTGATTTTATTTGGTCTTTCATACTAAGTGTTTTTTCATCTTCTAAAAATGTTGGCTTTAAATTTTTAGCCATTAAGTTAACAACTTGCCAAGCTTCATCATTTTTAGGATTTTTTTCTGCATTTAATAAAGCATCACTTAATTCGCTTATTTTACCTTCAGGATATTCAACCCCTTTATTCAAACTTTTATCAATATGTTTTAAAGCTAAGTCTTTTATAGTTTTTTTGTAGGCTTCTAATTCATCTTTATCGTCTTTTTGTGTTATTACTTTATTTTGTGTTATATCAAAATACAACTCTTCTACTTTTTGCCAATCTTCATCTTTACCACTTCCTATAGCCTTAGCTTGTGCTTGAGATAATGAAAATATTTTTGCATTGTCAAAAGTTATATCTTTATTATTTATAACAGCTCCTAGTAATGTTTCTGTGTTTTTAGACAACGTATTCCATTTTGTTGGTACTTTTGCATCTTCTGGTTTAGATATAGGTGCAATTTTATCAACTCTGCCACTAATTAATGCCATACTAACTACATCATCATTTTCCATAGCAGTTATCATGTTATTTATAGCTCCTTGGGCAAACTTAACATCTCCTTCGTTGTATTGTCCTTGATTATCAGGACTTAGAACACGATTAATAACAGTTTTTACATTTGAAAACATTTGTCCGGAAGCAGTATCTGTTGAAAATATACTCTTATCATCTTGTTTTTCTAAAGCGGCTAACATAGCTTCAGGAGCAGGTTTAACATCATATTGTGCTTCAGGTATTAAATCACCAAATGTTCCTGATAATATTTTTTGGGCTCTATCTACTGATATATTTTGTTTTTTAGCAAATTCTTGTAAAACTTGTTCAGGTCCATAATATCTAAATAGTTTAGCAAAATCTTGAAACATATTTTTACTAACGGCTTCTTTAGGTGCTGCATCTACCTGCATTTGTTCAGGTAAAGTTGTTGATTTAGTAGGTGCAATAGGCACAGTAGGAATAGGTTGGTCGCCATATGTATCTATTATATTTTTTAATTGTTCTCGTGTTTTACTTTCATCTCCACCATTAGCTGCATATACAGAATTTACTATACCTGCCTCTATACCAAAGTCACTAGCAATACGTTCTATATTAGCAATATTAGCTTCAGCTACTTTTAAAGACTGATTAAATTTTTCATTTTGAGCATTGTATAAAACACCCATTTCTTTTAAGTCGTCTTCTAATTTAGCAGGAATATTTTCTAATGTTGCTCTTGCAGTATCTGCTGCTGCTCCAATACCTGCAAGAAATGCTGTAGGTAACACCATTATTTAGTCTCCTTTTTAGCCATTATACCTTTAGGTTGTTCTTGCTCTTGAGGAACAGGTTCTTGTTTAGGCATTGGCATAGTACCACTTTCAAATTCTTTCTTTTGTTTTTTAGCTCTGGCTAATTGATGAAATACATCTTGTACATCAACTTCATTTTCTTTATCTGAAACTTTATATTCAACGCCTGCAGAGTCCCCTAAATACATTATTAGCATGCCTAAATCTTCTGCTGCTAGAATTGCAACATCAGGTGTAAACATACCTTCTGAAAAACCTGCTAATAACATAGAATCAACTATATCATCAACAGCTATACCTGAAGATAATAATCCTATAAGATGTTGAGCAGAATCTTCGCTATTAAATTTTCCTACAAAATGGTCCATTACTTCATCTGCAGTATTGAACATAGGAGGTTTATCCCATGGATAAAGTCCGGGTTCTTTTGTTAAAGATTGTCCGGGAATATTTGTATCAAATGCAGAGCGTTCTGCACCACTTGGTAGTGTTATCATATCATCTAGAACTGGTTTCATATTAACTATACTTTGTTATGTTGAGCATTTTACGTAAAATAGAATTGTATTTTGTTGTAGGATTTAATGCTGAACCTACAACAGGAGCGGGTCTACTTTTAGGACTAAACCCTGTTCTTTTTTGGCTTCTTGCCATAAAAGGTCTTAAATTTAATTCGGGAGGTTTAGGTACAGGTGTTGGTTTAGCTGCCCCCATTAGCTTATCTTTTGCTATACCTAACATCATACTTGTTACTATATTTCCTAACATAATTACTCCTAACTAGGTGTTGGTGTTTTAGCTTGAATATTAGCTATACCTAATGCTGTTAAAAAACTTCCTATAGAAGATGCCGCTGATGTGCTGACATATTGGTCATACATATCTTTATTTACTTTTGATTCTAGTATAGCCATAGCATAATTAAATGTTCTGTCTTTTTCATTTTCTGCAGCTGAATATGCATAGTCTGCTTCATCTCTATATTGTTGCCATACATTATTTAATGCAGTATTTGAAATAGATAAGTAGTTTGTAGCATTAATTTGATTAGCTGCATTTATAGCAGCAGTATTAGCTGTATTAACATTTCTACGCCAAGCAACATTACTTTGTTCTATAGCTACAGCATTTTTTACATTAAATTGTTCTCTTTGATTTTGCATTGTAGCTCTAAACTGTTGTAGTGCATTAGCCTGTCCTGCGTTAAATTGTTCTCTAGCATTTGTTTGTGCCGAATTAAACTGTGATACAGTTGTAGATAAGTTGTCATAAAATTGGTTAACTTGATTTTGACTTGTAGCATTAAACTGTTCAGCGGCATTTATAGCACCTTGGTCAGATAATAATCCTTGCATACGTGACTGTTGTTCTATGATTGCACCTTGTTGTCTATTTGACAAGTTTTGCATCTCCATATCCATAAGATTTTTAGCTTCCATAACAGCCGCTTGTTGTCTGTTATTTAAGTTTGCCATATCCATTGATGCCATACTTGCAGCGTTTTGTAAAGTAGCCGCTTGTCTATTTGATAAATTAGTAAGATTAACTGTTTCTACCATTTTTGAATTAGTAAATACACGTTGTTGTTCTTGCGTAAAAGTTAAATTGGCAGCTTCAGCAAATCTCTCAGCTTTGAGGACATTTACTTGTTGTTGGTTTGAGAGGGATTGTCCTGCTAAAGCTGCCTGTACCTGCATTTTTGCTAATGCAGTTTGTTGACGATTTGAAGTATTCGCCAAATCTATATTCATATTATTTTGAGTATTTGTCAACTTTGCTTGCTGTTCATTATCCATTATTTTAACAGCAGTTTGATAATAGGTTTGTGCATCTTGTACAGCTATCGGTACAGAAGCTTCCATAATAGCTTGTGTTATTGCAGCTCCTGCCATTGAAGAAGCAGATAGTCCCCTTGCT
>CERH01008409.1_pt1 | contig 14020 bp, 20 predicted proteins | sample 530991 | NCBI WGS metagenome assembly CERH01 (sample SAMEA2621191, study PRJEB7988) | marine metagenome | biome: marine biome (ENVO:00000447); feature: mesopelagic zone (ENVO:00000213); material: "saline water (ENVO:00002010), including plankton (ENVO:xxxxxxxx)" | depth 800 m | reverse complement strand
GAACCCTGTCAGTTGTGATTCAGGGATATTGTGAAACCAATTCTGACTTTGATGGAACCATCGATGAAATCTGCAAGGAAGTGGAAACCGCATTGGCAAGTGACAGAACAGTGAACGGATTAGCAAAGGATTTATTTATTGAATCAACTGACATTACATTCAGTTCTGAATCAAACAAAACAGTGGGGTATGTGACCATGGTTTTTCAGGTCCAATATTATACGGATGCACAATCCCCAGATGTGGCAAGGTGATGCAGATTTCAGTAAAATCAGACATTCAGCAATTCAGCAAGTGGATGAATGCAACCCAGAAGAAACATCTGAAATCAGCAATCAGAAACGGGCTGAATGAAACGGCATTTCAGACCATGAAGGGCATGAGAAAAGACCTTCCCAAGTTTGTTGACAGGCCCACTGATTTCACAATAAAGGGGCTTCAATATTCAAGGGCTGAAAAAACCAGACTGACTGCTAGGGTTGGATTTGTTTCTAGTAATTTCGGAAAGAAAAGGGGATCTGCTAAAACCTTTCAAGCAGATTATATGTCAAGACTTGATACAGGTGGAATCAGACTACCAAACAAAAGAAGCATAGCTGTTCCAGTTGTCAAAAATTACAAAACAAACAAGCATGGAAATTTAAGAAGAAATGCCCTTGAAAGGTTCTTTTCAAGCACTGGTAACAATGCTGGAACTTTCTTCATTGGCAGACCCAGGGGGGCAAAAAGGCCAGGGGGTGATGGTGTTTTCAGAAGGGGTGGAAGGAATGGCAGGGGTGAAATTAAAATGCAAGTAGTCTTTAAAGATAATACTAAATATTCGAAAAGTTATCCCTTTCAAAGACAGGTCAAGGATCATGTCAGGCAAAAATTCAGGAAGTCTTTTGAAAAGCAGATTCAGGAAGTGATGAACCGAAAAGGCATTCACTATTTTTCAAAATACAAACTGGGGAACATCCTATGATGATGTATTACAAAGGAACAAAACCGATTGATGTCCATCCAACCAAAGTTGATGAAATGCTTAGGAAAGGATGGTCACTGGAAGACCCTAATAAAAAGGGCAAAAAATCCAGCAAAACTGCTGGTGATACTTCTAAACCCGTAGGCAAAAAGGAATAAAATGGCTACACACAAAGGAAGTGAAGGTTTGGTGAAAATTGGAAGCAACACAGTTGCTGAAGTCACAGGTTTTTCATTCGATGAAACCTGCGACACCATTGAAGACACTCAATTGTCTGATTCTGCCAGAACCTTTGTTGCAGATTATACCAGTTTTTCTGGTTCAATAGATTGTATGTTTGATGAAACGGATTCGACTGGACAGGGTGCCATGACCAGTGGTGCTTCGGTTGCCCTTGATTTGTTCCCAGAAGGGGATGGTTCAGGTGATACTTATTTTAGTGGAACTGCAATTATTACATCAATATCCAGGGCGAATGCCCAGGGTGCCATGGTGACTGCATCTTTCAGTTTCCAGGGAACTGGGGCACTGGGTACGGCAACAGTCTAATCATAAAAAAGGGAAGGGAATATGAACATCTTAGAAAATGCAAAAAATCATTTTCGAGATAAGCTTTCAGGGGATCTTCAATCAGTTGAAGTTCCTGAATGGGGTACTGATGGAACCCCTGCAAAGCTTTATTTTAAACCAGCGATCAATTTCCAAAGTCAGGAAAAAATAATAAAACTTTCTGAAGAAGGAAAGAAAGCTGAAGCAGTTGTTCAAGCCCTGATAGAAAGGGCATTAAATGAGGAAGGACAAAGAGTATTCAAGCAAGTAAACAGGCTTGAATTGATGAAGTCAGTTGACCCTGAAGTGGTTGCCAGGGTTGTTTCTGAAATGTCAGGTGATGAATATTCCATCGATGACATTGAAAAAAACTGACATCTGATCCTGAAATCTTTTTTCTGTTTCAACTGGCAGAACATCTGCACTTATCGGTTCAAGAAGTGATGCAGTTTTCCATTTTGGAAATCAAAGGGTGGATTGCATATTTCAGGATCAGGGATCAAAAAACAAAAGGTTAGAAGGTGCCCAGTTTAAACATTCCGATAACTGCAGAAGACAGAACCAAAAGGGCTTTCAGTTCTGTTCTTAGATCCACTGAAAAACTTAACAAATCATTTGGTGGTTTGGGCAGGACCATTCTGGGGATTGCTGGGGCTGGTGGATTTGGTGCCCTTTCAAAAAACTTGATTAATACTGCAGATCAACTGGGAAAAACTTCAGCCAGGTTGGGAGTCACCACCAAGGAACTTCAGGCATTAAGATTTTCTGCAGAACAATCAGGGGTGGAAGTCAAAACCTTTGACACTGCACTTCAAAGATTTACCAGAAGAAGTGCAGAAGCTTCAAAAGGAACTGGTGAAACAGTCAAAGCCTTTCAGGAATTAGGCATTTCCCTTTTCAAAAATGATGGGTCATTGAAGTCTAATTCTGCCCTGCTTTTAGAAGTCGCAGATGGATTAAAAAACACCACTAATCAGGCTGACAGGGTAAGGCTTGCATTCAAGTTTTTTGATGCTGAAGGTGTGAAGGTTGTGAATATGCTTCAAGGGGGAAAAGAAAACCTTCTGGCATTACAGAACCAGTTCATTGAAGCAGGGGGTGTGATTTCAAATGATTTCATTGTTGCTTCTGAAAACTTGAATGATCGGTTGAATCTGTTTTCAAAAATACTAAAAGGGAACCTAGCAACGGCAATCACAGGGTTTGTGATTCAAATGCAGGATGCTGGGGGTTCAATGTCTGGGATCAAGGATTTTTCTGTTTTGATTGGAAAAGCAGTGAATTTTTTGATCATGGGTTTCAGGGTTTTGAAAACAGAAATTGTTTTCATCATCAATCAGCTTACAAAAGGATTTGCTGGTTCTTTTGATGTGATACTGGCAAAGGCTAAATTAGCATTTGAAGGTTTGAAGTTTGGCTTTGGTGACACAAAAAAAGCAGAAGAAGAACTTCTGAAAGCACAAACCAAACTTAACCAGGACATTGCTGATGGAATGAATGCCAGGAACAAAAGTCTGGATTTAATAAAAAACAGTTATTTAGAAGGGTTGAAAGTTTTAGATGCTGAAACCCAGGTCACTGAAAAAATTAAAGAAAAAACCAAAGTTCAGGATGAATCAAAAGCAAAGATTATTGAAATTGCAGAATTAGAAGCAGATGTTCTGGATTTATATGAAAGGGATGTGAAGGTTTATTCTGGGCTGGTTGATCAACAAAAAAAGGGACTTGATCTAACTGAAGAATCACAGCAGATTTTTTCAAATGAACTTGATCAGAGAATGAAGTTTTTCAAGGCTTTTGATCAGGCATTGGCCCAGCAAAGGAAAAGATACCAAGACATTAAAAAGGTCACTGACACCATCTTTCTTCTGGGGATTGGTCCAACATCTTCAAAAGGTGCAAAGTTTCTTCGGGAAATGGTTGGGCAAGCCATGGATCTTGCTGGTTCCCTTGGTGGATTTGTAAACAGGCAAGGTTCAGCAATCATGCAAGCAGGGGGAGCATCAGGCCAAAGGGCCATGCAAGTTGGAAAAGAATTTGCCACCAAGGGGGTTGAAGCTGGGATCATGGCTTTGGTTCTGTCCAATGAAAAGGTCCAGGAAGCACTTGGGAAAGTCTTTGATGCCCTGTTTGAACTGATTGATCCAATAATTGATCTTCTGGCCCCTGTCATCGAATCCCTGACTGAAATCCTGGTGGAATTGAAGCCACTGTTTGAATTACTGATTCCAGTTCTTAGGGAAACCATGGTTCCGATCAAGGGCTTGATTCATGTAATGAAACAAGTGATTGGGCCAATTGTTCATCTGATAAAAGAAATTGCAAAGATTTTCACCCCAGTTGGAAGCTTAACTGATGCGCTCAATGCGCTGGCATCACCACTAAATGCCCTTAAAAATGCAATTGAAAAACTTTCAAAGACTTTCAGCCTTGGTGGTGGTGGTAGTGGGAATCCAGTTACTAATACAGTCAACAAAGTAATCAATACAGTAAAAAAGATTTTACCCTTTGCAGATGGTGGAAGGGTCAGGGGAAACAGATCAATTCTTGTAGGTGAAGAAGGTCCAGAAGTCTTCACCCCAAATCAGAATGGGACTATTATTCCAAACCATGATCTGGGTGGTCAGACAGTGGTGAATGTATTTCTGGACATGGAAGGACAAGTGAAACTACCACTTCATCAATATGTTTCCAGTGTGCAAAGAAGGGCTGAAAGGTCTGGAAATCCGCAACTGGCAGGGATTCTGGCAGGATGACTGAATCCGTAATTATCACAGTTCAAATGGAAGTCGCATCAACCCAGTATTATATGGCAACACAAGGGTTTTCTGGTTCGAATTTCTATAATCCATTTGTTCAAAGTCTTCCATCCATTGAATGGTCTGGTGAAGGGTTCCTGAAAACAGAAGCAGGGCAGTTGGTTCTGACAAATAATCCAGATAATGATGACCACCCATTTGCCTATGCAACAAACTGGAATTCATTAATCACAAACCCTGACCAGCAATTCTTAACCAGCATCAATCCTGGTGAACCTGAAGGGGCCAAGTCTGCATTATGGCATGGATATTCAGTTGTGAGATCAATCAGTGAAGATGCAATCGAATTTGACCTGTTTGAATTTGCTAAATATACGGCATTGGATAATCAAAGGCTGGTTGGAAGTTATTCAGTTTCATCATTTACTGCTGGAAACCCAACAATCCTGACAATAGACAATAGGGAAATGGGTTCAAACACTGCAGAAACCTGGATTGAACCAGGGGATCTAATTGAAGTCAATAACACCTTCAGCCCTGTCATTGCAAACACTCAATATCTGGTGACTGCAGTATCATCAAATAATGTCAGCATCGATTTGGATTCTTCAGGGGCAACCTTTGCCACCCCAAGGGTTGTGACCAACACCCATGATTCAGGATCAGGAACCCAGTGTGTTTTGAACAAAGTTTTGACTGTTCCCTATGTGGCTTTCGCAACGGGTGCAACTAAAAGGGAAATACCCAGGGACCGATTTTTCCAGGATGGATTTTTTGGTGCGTATTTTTTCACTGCATTTCAGAACTGGTATCCATCACCAGGAAGCAATTTTAAAATCTTCATCGATGGGGTTGATGAAACTTCAAATTTTACACTTGTAACAAAATCTTACAAAAGAACAGACAACGCCAATTATGATGGAACTATTACAGTTCTGACCACCACCACTGATCAAACAGTTTTTGATTTGGTTGATCTTTTATATTCCCCATGTGATAAGACCAAAGCCCCAGATTCTGATGACAGTGTGAAGGCTGGAATCATGATTGAATATTCCAATGACACCACCATTGAAGATTTTCTGGATGAAATCTGTAAAAACACGAATCATCAGTTTTTTGTCAGATATACTTCTGCGACGGATTCAGCCCTGAATTCATTCCTGATTGAAAGATCCAATGCACCAACTGCAACAACCCTTGATGATGGGCAGATTGTTTTTGCTACTTATGTTTTCCAGAACCCTGTCAAAGCAGTTTCCTGTTCTTTCACCACCAGAAACGAATCAGGAAGTTTGGCAGGGGATAATTATCAATTCATCGAATCAACCAAAAATCTTTCAATCCTGAATTCTAATCTGCCAAGTGGTTCAGAAATATCAGTGGACCAGATCCATGATCAAACAGGTCAGCAACTGAATTATTTGCAAGCCATCTTGGATGTTGAAAAAAAAATCAATGTCACAGTGACCCTGGACAATATCAATACCAGCATCCTCCCAGGGGATAACCTAAATTTCACAAGGGAAGTGGACAAAATTACAGTCAATCAGTTATTGGTTAGAAAGATTCAATATGATCTGAACAGTCAGCAAACCACTTTTGAAGGTGATGGGACTATCACCCTTCTGGAAAAGACCTGATGGAATTCATTCAAGCATCTAAAATTACTTCTACTTCTGCAGGAACGGGTTCAATGAATTCATCCTATGCAATTTCAAATGTTGCAGATGATAATCCTGGAAAGCCCTTTATCAGTTCTGGAACTTCGGAAACCATCACCATCAATGTTGATGCAGGAACCCAGGCATTATTCTTTTTTGGCCTAATGGCAGACAGTGCAATTCTGATAGTTAATGATTCAGTTGGGATTGGTCAATCAAAGGGATTAAATGTCACCCCTTATTCATCCATTGATCAGTTGAACATTGGAACCACCAATCTGATCCCACCTGAATATCTGCCATGTACCCTGTCACCCTATTCAGGGACAGTTCTTTCAAGCCCTTTGACAACCGACACCACTGCAACTGATTCCATCACTGGTGCCCCAGATACTTTGGAACTTCAGGCCAATCTGACCATTGGTGATGGGCAAGCAAATAATCAGGAAGTTGTCATTGGATTAAATACTGATACCACTGTTCAATTCAATTCCAGTGGGGTTGCCCTTAATTCTGCCACTGCAACCATTGAATTGACCACATCAACGGACAGAAAAGATTCTGCAGTCAGTGGGGATAATATTGGGTATTGGGTCCAGGATTCTGGTGCCACTGGGAGATTTAAGGCTAGTTCTGGGGCTTCAGATTATGTCAACACCAATAATCATGGAAACGTCAGGCTTGGTTCCCATGTAACCATTGGGGGAACATCATATCAGATTACCAAGATTGTTGGTAATGGAACCACATCTGGGGCCATAACACTTTCAGGATCTGCCAGTTCTGCCACTGTCACCCAGATGCTGAACCCCATAAAAATTGGTATTTTAAGGATGGGTTCTGTTTTGTCTGTATCGAATCCCCAGGTGGGAGCGCAAAAATCATTTGATGATTTCAGCTACAAAAGACCCCTGATTGATGGGGGTTACACCCAGATTCAAAGAAATGTGGTTTCGATTTATGCAGTGGGTTCAATTATGCCCAGGTCTGAAGCAGAAAACTTCATCAATCATTATCGGGCTTTTAGATCAAAACCATTTCCTGTTTTGGTATTCGATTCAATGCCATCAGCACAATCAGAAAATGTGAAATATAGTGGGTTCTTCTATCTGCCTGAACCACCCCAAGTTAGTTATAGTTTTAAACAGGCAGAATTTCAAAATATCACTTTCAGACTTCGAGAAATAACATAATGGCTGATAGAATAGTAAAACCAGACACAGGGAATGATCTGGTTCTTCAAAATGATGATGCTTCTGCAAAGATAGAAATTAATGAAGATGGGTCAATTCCTGTAACTGGGACAATTGCTGGAAATATAAATGTATCAGGTGGAACTTTCACAACTTCATCAGCCCAGAAACAAGCAATTGTTCAGGCTGGTCCAGGTAGTGGCACACTGGATGTTTCTTCTGGGACATTCACAACATCATCGGCACAAAAACAAACCATTGTTGATGGGGCAACTATTGAAGCCCAGGATCTTGCAAGTGGATCAGGGACAAGCCTTCCAAACAATATCCAAGATGCAATTACAAGACTTGGAACTGTTGTCAGTGGGACATTATCACACGGAACATCATTACAAGGATACGTTGATGCTAGTAATACTGGTGTCGCATTTCCAAATGGTCATGTCATTCAGGTTAAAAGTTTTTCTATGGAAACTGAAGGGCAACACACAGGAAATTCGACATTTGCCCAAACAGGTGTTGAAGTTGATATTACACCAAGAACTACATCAAGTAAGTTTTTTGTTATCGTTAGTACCAGTGGATATGCAAATGGAGGAAATGCACAAGTTGTATATTACACGATTTTTAGAGATTCTACCGATTTAGGTTCATCGAATTCTGCAGGATTTGCCGATTTATATCAGGGTTCAAATTCTCCTGCCAACGCAAATTTGGGGACTTCTGTTTGTTTTTCTACATACGATGCTCCATCAGGATTAAGTCTAAGCACATCTATAAAATATGAACTTTATGTAAGAACTAGCGTGGCTGCGAATTCTGTTTATTGGTCTATGAATGGTTCGGAGTCTACAATCACAGTAATGGAGGTTGCACAATGATTCCAAAAAAATCGGATGCTATTAAAGCTTTAGTAGGTGGTGCCATTACAATGGCTACGGATGGAAGTCATGTTGTCTTTCACGATGGACAAACCCCACCAACTGAAGAATCAATTCAGGCCAAGTTAGCTGAACTAAAAGCTGACTACGATTCTAAATCTTACGCTAGAAACAGACAACAAAACTACCCAAATGAACATGATTTATTAATAGCACTTTGGGAAAAAGTAATGGAAGACAGATCAGAATCTGCAGATGCTTTACAAGTAATTAGAACACAGGTTAAAGCTGACAATCCAAAGCCTTGAAAAACCTTACAGCATCCATTTTTTTTGCAGTTCTTTCCATCCCAGTTTGGGCTGACCAACTGATTGCCCAATATTCTGGGGCCAGGGATTTTCACCCAGATCAAAATCCTGGTTATGAATATTCTAGAATACCCCAGAACCAGGGTGATACCACTGACAAAATATTCGATATTATCACTGGATCTGATGCCCCTTTGTTGGCTTTGATTGTTGGATGCCTGGGTCTTTTTATTTATAAGAATGAACAATCAGCCAGGGCTGACAGAACAAAACTTTCTGACAGACTTTTTGAAGTCATTAAAGAATCCCAGATTGCAATGGATGGGGTTAAAAATGAACTTACTGCAATCAAAATTCAGGATGCTGATACGAATGCCAGGGTAAGCAATCTTGAACGTGAAACAGAAGGGATCAAAGAAAGATTAATGACAATGAAAGCCTGATATGGACAGAGACAGACTTTACATCAGGGCTGGTCTTTCATTTCTTCTTCTTCTGATTTTTTGTGTTTTGCTGATCCTGATTTTTTATGTGGAACTGCCTTCATCTGCAGAAATCACTTCAGCAACTTTATTGGGTGCCCTGGTTGGGAACCTGACAAGCACCCTTTCATATTGGTTTGATTCAACGGAACATTCAGAAAACAAAGGACAGAATGGAAGCACTGGTGATTAAATTGCTGAAAGCCTACGGGTTGGGAGTGGCTTCAGATATTGTGGATTTTACTTTGGATAAGGCTGAAGATTTTTTGAAGGAAACACTTGATGAAGATGACTTTAAAACCCTTGACAAAATAGTGGACATTGATGAAAGTCAGGTCCATTCAACTGTTCATGATCTTTTAAAATCAAATATCCAGATTCCATTCTGATGAACATTCAGGCAGTAACAACCCAGATGAAATTTTATGGTCAGAAGCTTTCTGAAAAACTTAATGAATTTTACTGGGTGGTTTCCCAGAAAATCCACAAAGCTTGGAAGAAGGGACTTTCTAATTTTAACAGGGGGGATGTTTCTAATGGGTAAATATTTAAGCCCACATTTCACTGCATCAGAATGCAACTGTAATGGAACAGGAAAGCTTCCCTGGGATGATGGCCTGGACAAAGATCAGTTCATGGCATTCCTGGAACTTCTGGAAGCAATCAGAAAGGAATGGGGATCAAGACCCATTGTGGTCAACTCTTTTTACAGATCCCCAGAATATAATAATGAAATTTCATCTACTGGACCAACTGGACCCCATACGGGCAGGGCTGGTGGATTTGCAGTTGATGTGGGGGTTAGTGGTGGATCTGCTTTGGATCTGGTCAAGGTTGCCAGGGAAGTGAACCTGACCAATGTTCAACCCATTCAGGGGATTGGGATCAAAGGAACTGGACCCCATGCAAAAAGGTTTGTTCACCTGGACAACCTGCCCAGGAAAGCATTGTGGTCCTATTCCTGAACATCAAAAAATGTGAATGAATAAAAATGCCTTCCTTTTTTTTTCTTCTTAATTTTATCTGATTCAATTTTATCATCTTCTATGTCTGGCCTTAAATCATAATTTGGACGAAAGATCATTTCAAAACCAAGAACTTTATTTTTATCAATTCCTTCCTGATCCACCCCTTCCAATACACTTTCTAAAATTACACCAGCCTTTTCCAAGGGTGGTCCTTCTGAATAGAAGTCTGTTCTGACTCCGAATTTTTTTGTATTTGACATTTTCAAAAATCTGTTTTAGTTTCACTTGAATAGTGGAATTTGAGGAATATGATTATTCTGACAGAATCAGAAATGAATCAAGCCAATTCATTGGCAGACATCAGGAACACTGGCATGACACAATACCGAAAGGAACCAGGGCTGAACAGGCACCAGCATTTCATTGGGGCATTAGGTGAAATTGCTTTTGGAAGATTATTTGGTCTGAAAGTGGAAATGATCCAGAAGCCTGAAGGGGATGATGGTGTGGATTTTATCCTGGATGGTAGATCCATCGATGTGAAGACATCAGAAGCACCATATCCAAAGCTGATCAGTCTTAAATCAAAGATCAGGGCAGATATTTATGTTCTGGCACACACCAAAAAAAACAAGGTTGCATTCTTAGGATGGATCAGAAAACAAAACTTTATTGACAAACACCAAACCCTGATTGGGGTTCAGGGTTCACCCTGGTATGTCACAAACGAATGTCTGAACCCGATCACAACTTTATAGATTTTGAGTCAAGAAGATTGCTGAAGGAATCAGAAAGCTTAATCCAGAAATCAATCCTTGAATGGCTAAATTATCACTCTGATGTATATGCCTTCAGGGTAAATGTTCAGGGTGTGCCTTTACACAACGGAACTGGACGTTTCAGACCTTCCCCAAATCGGGGAATTGCAGATATTTTGGCAAGTGTAAAGGGCACCTTCTTAGCCATTGAAGTCAAATCAAAAACAGGGAAACAGTCAGCCTATCAAAAGACCTTCCAGGAATATGTGGAAAAGTCTGGGGGTCATTACATCATTGCCAGGGATCTGATCACTGTCATGAATAAGGTTGATGAATTACTGAATGCAACTGATTGATCTGTTTTCAGGCTTTGGTGCTTTTTCACTAGCAGGAAAACAGGTTTGGGGTGATGAACTTGAAATTCTTGGTTTCAGTGAAATTGAAGAATATCCAATCAAGGTTTATGAAAAAAATTTTCCTGGGGTCAAAAGCCTTGGAGATATAAAAGAACTTGATGGCAGAACAATTAAGTTTTCTGGACCTTCCATCATCACAGGTGGATTCCCTTGCCCACCATTTTCAAACGCTGGGCACAGAAAAGGCCAAGCAGATGACCGCTTCATCTGGCCTGAAATGGTCAGAATTATATCAGAAGCAAAGCCCACTTGGGTTGTTGCGGAAAATGTTCTTGGAATCATCAGCATGGGAATCGATGACTGTCTTGCTGACCTGGGATGCCAGAACTACGAAACAGAACTATTTGTACTTCCAGCTTGTGGTCTTGGAGCCATCCACAAAAGAAACAGAATTTTTCTTATTGCACACACCAAGGGCAACGGGGAACCAACTTTGTCCAGATTTTTTGGAGAAACACCCAAAGGGTTCATGGACCCAGCTTCTTCCGACACCAACATCAATGTCAAAGAAATGTGGGGGAACTTATCAGGAATGGGGTGGGTTGAACAATCCGTTAAGAAATACAGAACTGAAAACATCAAAGATCAACCCAGAATTCCTGGAATGGATGATGGGTTTCCCAATCGGCTGGACCAAGTTAAAGGATTAGGAAATTCCATTTATATCCCAATTTTAATAATGATTTTTGAATGCATTAAACAAATTGAAAACATTAAGAAAAAGGGGGAACCGATAAACACGCTTTTAGATTAATAATCAATAACATTAAAAATGGATTTTAAATGTATAAAAACAGAATAACTATAATAGGTAACGTAAGTCAGGAACCCACTGTCAGAACCACTGGTTCAGGGGTTGAAGTCTGTAACTTTTCAGTAGCAACAAATCATATCTTCTACCGAAACGAAGAAAAGGTTTCACAATCTGAATACCATCAATGTTCTGCATGGGATCGTTTGGTTCCCAGGTGTGAACATTTAAGGCTAGGGCAGAAGATAGAAATTGAAGGAAGGGTGAAGGAAAACAACTGGGAAAAAACCTGTTCTTGTGGTCAGACCATGAAGCAATATCGTTATGAAATCCAGGTCAATTCAATTCTTTATTTAGACAAGAAAAATGAAGACGCATGACCTGACAGGGTTTGAAGTAATTCAGATCCTGAAGAAAGCAGAAAAGAAAGAAGATAAAAAGGGAATATGGAAGAAATTAATGAAGAAACTAAAACTGAAATAAATGTGGGTTCACCACTAAATCATTTCAATATTTTTCATTCAGAAGAACTGAATGAACTTTTTGAAGCAATGGCAAAAGCCCAGGGTGAAATGGGCAAGGTGATCAGCAATGAAACCAACCCCTTTTTCAAAGCCAAATATCCAACCCTGGATGTAGTCATTGATGTCTACAGAGAACCCCTTGCAAAGAATGGTCTGACATTCATGCAATGGTCTTTATCAGATGGGAAAATGTTGAACTGGATGGGGCATTCATCCGGTCAATATATTGCCAATGTGGAAGAACTAAGGATGGAAAAGTCAGGACCGCAAGCCCATGGATCTGCTTATTCCTATTTAAGAAGATATTCAGCAATGGGAATCATGGGGTTGGGGAAGGCTTCCCAGGATGATGATGGGAACGTGGCAAGCGGTTCACCAAATACGGGGGCTTCCAGGGGGTCTGGTGGAAAAACCAGAAAGCCCAAGGATGAATTTAAAAGTCAGTTGGATAGTCAGGGCACCTATCAATTTGAAACATCCCCAGATGACCAATCAAAAAAAGATCATGAACCAACACCTGAACAATTAGACATCATCAAAAAGGCCAAGGCCAAGATTGATGAAGCTGATGCACTTAGCCACTTGGCAAATATCTGGAATAAGCATGGGGCTAATTGGAGAAAGGAACTTCCAGGAAAGCTGATCCTTCCAGTTCAGGAATTCAAGGATCAGAAAAGGGAAGCATTAAAGAAAGCCAGGGATGAAAAGGAACAACAAAGAATTTCAGAAAGGGAAAAGGAAAATGAAAAAGCAGAAGTATGAAATCTATCTGGATGAATCAGGGCATATTGCCTTTCAACGGAAAAGGCCCAGATCAATCATCACAACACTGAAAAGAATCCTGAAGGGGAAGTGATGGGAATTCCAAAAGATTCAAGACTGACTCCAATCAGGTTTGCTGAAAGAAGGAAAGGTCATGCTTTCTGGCTTTATCAATGTTCTTGCGGAACCAGAAAAATCATCCAACAAAGTTCAGTAAATCGGGGCTTATCCAGGTCATGTGGATGCCTTCAAAGGGAAGTGACCACAAGAAGAAACATTGAACAGAAAGGGTTCCAGAATAAAAACAAATCGAACAAAGGTCTGACACCAGCAAACAAAGGAAAGATCAAAATCCATAAGATTCCAAATGATCCATCCAGCCCTTGCCGATATGTGACAGAACATGAATTAAGTCAAATTTATCATGGAGTGATTGATGAAGGATTTTGATATTTATAAAAGGTTAAAAAAACCCTTGGTTAATAAAGGACCATATAAATTAAATCGTTACATACGATTTAATCCAAAAAGCAACTATGAAAAGCAGATGTTTGAAGCATTGACTAAATATTCTGAAGATCATGGTTTGCCGATTAATACTGTAATAAAAGAAATGGTTTTTCACGTTTTAGAAGAAGAAGGAAAGGTTTAAGACTGAACCCAGAATTAATGCAGTTGGTTGGTATCTCCTGCCCATTTAGTTTTGGGCTAACATAGCCAACCCCAGGGGATGATTTCACCCTGCCTCATGACTGTTCAAGGCCAGAACTTCGGCACGCAAAAGTTAAGCCTGTTCTGGGTTTAGTTTTTATCAGGCACGTTTTTTGATATTAATTATATATAATTATTTAAATATATTTAAAATATTAATTATACTTTAAAACTTTTATATATAATTAAAACCTTTTTATTTTTAAAACATATAGTAACTAATAATATTAAAATAAATACTGTAGTTACTGAATAAGTATTAATTACATAGCATTAACAAATAATATTAATAATACATGAAATGACAGAAATGACGATTAATGATCATGC
>CERH01008568.1_pt1 | contig 14021 bp, 9 predicted proteins | sample 530991 | NCBI WGS metagenome assembly CERH01 (sample SAMEA2621191, study PRJEB7988) | marine metagenome | biome: marine biome (ENVO:00000447); feature: mesopelagic zone (ENVO:00000213); material: "saline water (ENVO:00002010), including plankton (ENVO:xxxxxxxx)" | depth 800 m | reverse complement strand
ATTACTGCTATGTTTACCTTGGGTAGATCCATGTTTTGTTTCCAATTGGGGTGTTATGCCGCAGGGTAAGCACCACCGACATAGACTGTTCTATCTGACATGTGGGCTTCGGTTCTAGCAGAACCATCTACATAAAAAACACCTGTTGTGGTTCCTTGCCCTAATAAAAAGGTAAGACCTAATAAACTAGCCCCACTACTATGCCAACCAATACTAAGACCTGCACGAGCAGCATTACTGTTAACATTAGTAAAAGGAAAACCAGTAATACTTAATACTGAAGAACTGCTAGAAGTTCCAACAGTAAACTTCATTCCTATTTCAACTAATTTACCAACTTTTCTGTAAACTCCAACCTCTCCAGTTAAAGAAGGCCCTGAAGTAGTAGGCGTCCAAGTTCCCTCTTCGTAATCATCAAGAGCATTTGCAGTAGCAGTATCTCCGTTGAAGGTTAGGCCACCCCCTGCGAGGATACGCATACGTTCTGTGTTGCCATCACTAAGAAACCTCAAATCCATATCATTAGCAGCGTCAGCAACACCCGCTATGCTAAAGTCAGTATTTGTACTGCCTACTCTTGACCTAAAAAGCAATGCAATCTCAGACCCTGCAGTCGTGCTATTATTGTCAAGCTGAAGCGCAGCATTGTATCCAGAATCTAAATCACTGCGAATATGTAAAGGAGTTTGAGGAGCAGTTTCAGAAATTCCAACGTTGCCATTCTCATCAATGCGGACAGCCTCAGTTAAAGTTCCACCGCTTGTAGCATTTGTATTAAAAGTTAATTCACCGCCACCACCTGACCCTGCATATAAAGTTTCAATACTAGCTGATATTCCTGCACCACCAGAAGAGTCATTAGAAAAGAATTCAATACCACCTATTTGATTTGCGGCGGTAGCAGTGGTGTCTGTGTCAGTTACTCGTATATAGTTTGTTTTTGCACCACCATTATTATCTCCTGCAACTTCTAACTTTCTGTTTACAGTTGTTGTAGAAATACCCACCCGATTAGCAGAGCTATCGATAAACAAGGTATCTGTATCAAATTTTACATCGCCATCTGCATTAGATACAAATGCCGCTAAATCTCTAGCTCTGGTCATGGGTTATCTCCTTAAGATGCGCTATCTTCTAAGTGCTTAGTATAAGCTGCTTTGACATCACTAGTATGTACTTGTGCAGCAATGCCTTGAACGTCTGCGCTTTCTTTTTTTAAATCGTCTGCGCTTATGTCAGGCGATACAACATGGCGGTGAAATCCTCTACTAATTTCAACACCATCTTTCTTAATAACGGTAGCTGTTCGCACTTGAATGTGCTTAAACTCACCAACTACTTCGATTTTGTCTTGTACTGTTTCTTCTGTTAATGCCATTGTTTATCTCCTTTATGGCTGTGGACTGACTACCCAGTAATCCAACTGGGGTAATTACTATATTTCATAGGTTCCTGTTACAAATAAATCACCATTTGGACTAGATTGAACATCAGCCCAAGTAATTATGGTATCTCCAGAATTATCATTATTTTCATAAAAAGCTCCATATGCTTGACCAGAACCAATTAAAAAGTTAATTCCAAAACAACCTGATCCAACATTAATACTATCAGTTCTTACTCCTCCTAAATGTTGACTAATACTACTGACAGTTGCTCCTGCAAAAGGAAGCCCTTGAACATATACTGGATTTCCAGAAGTTAATCCTGAAGTGTTAATATTTGCAGTAATTATATTTACATGAACTATTTGACCAACTTTAGTATATCTTCCAACAACTACACCTACTGTTGATGTATTCCCACCAGATGTTGCATCTGCCAAAACAGGAGTAAAAGTTCCTTCTTCGTAATCAGTTAAATAATTAGCCGAACCAGTGCCGCCAAGGTAAATACCGCCAGAGAGGTAGAGGTCTTTGAAGCGTTTATTACTGTCACCTAAATCAATTACATCATCAGAACTTGATAGTGTAGTTGTATTATATGGATATATTGCATTGTTAGCATCATCTAGCTCAAGACCAACATCTCCATCACCAATATACAAACCATCACTACCACCTCCTGATGCAACTCCAAGTTTACCTATAGTAGAGTCATCTTTTTGAATAACTAAAACATCGCCAGAGCCAGTTTTCTTATTAAGCAAAAGAACACCAGAACCAGTTGAAGATGTATCTCTGCAAAAATGACTTAAAGAATTTGCTCTAGCAGAAAAACCTGTAACATTTGTAGCTTGCGCTATTTGTCCTACTAAAAAATTTCTATCACTGTCTATCCTAGCAGCCTCAGTAGGACTTGTACCATCACTGCCATCGTTAGTGCGAAAGATTAAAGTCCCTTTCTGATCATCAGAAGTGCCATAGTGACTAGCTTGAATCTCAGCAAGTGTGCTAATCTCACCACCCGATTGCTCACCCTGATAAATAATCTTAGAAGCTCGACCACCATCGCTATCTTCTTCAGTGTCATTTTTAAGAGTTACATTATTTTTTAAAGTTGCATCATTAAATGTTCCATTAGATGAAGTAAATGTATCAAAGATAACAACATCAAGAACATCAGAAGCAGAAGCAGCCGTTGTAAGAACTACATCTGAACCATTAGTAGCTGTAAAGTCTGTGCCGTTTATTAGTTTAACACCATTGAGATACACATCTATAAATCCAGCAGTATAACCAATAGTAGGAAACGAAGTTTGGCTGGCAGTAGCTGTAAAGTTTTGCCTTGTCTGCGTACCCTGTGGAACAGGTATGTTGCCAATATATCCAGCCATTTATTAGCCCTCCAATGCGTCTAGTCTAGCTTCAATGCTAGTTAATCTTTGTTCTGTTGCTGCGCCTATAAAAGCTAACAACTCAGGATATCTTACACCCATTCTTGTGCGTTCTGTTGCTCCTTCGGGAGCTTCATCTTTTGTGCTGTAAGTATCAGTGCGTGTATATGCGTCTTGGGCTTCTATGCCTTTCTCTTCGTCTGCCTCAACAGCAGCAACTTCAACATCTTTTTCCCACCAAGTATTAGAACACCAAAAAGCATACTTACTTGCGTCTAAACCAGCGTCTGACATTGCACTTTGTACTTGCTGTGCAATTACACCAGTGTGTGTTCGAGCATTGTCACCTTTAGCTGCTACCTTGTCTTTCCATTTAAAAGTCTTGAATAGCTTGCTGATAGCTGTAGCGGCAGTAATCTCTGCGCTTGTAAGTGATGCAATATTTTGTTTTTCGTTTTCGTCAGATGTTTGGATAGTGCCATTGGTTGCATAGATGTCATCTAAACGAAAACTAACATCTCCTAAATCAACAGTATTATCAATTATTGTTCCTACATCATTACAAGGTAATATTTGATTGCTTCCAAAACGCCATCCAGTGTGATTATTTGCAGTAGAAAATATAGCTAAATCACCGCTAACAGTAGCAATACTCCCCACTTTAGTAGTATCAGAATAAAAAAGAAGCATATCACCTGAATTGGTAAGCCGACCAATAGCTAGAGCAGCAGTTTGGTCAGCAGCATGATTTGATACACCACTAGATTGAAATACTGAACCTGCGACAGCAACGCTAGTAGAAGTTTTACCAACATAAGCGTGTCCTGAGCCATCGATACGCATACGTTCTGCATCATCAGTTTCAAATCGCATACTGTTGTCGGTATGAACATACCTAATTGACCCTGCATCATCATTTGCAGCATCACCAAAATAAATACGTCCTGTTGTTGTAGACAAAATAGATAAACCAGTATCACCTGTTTTTTCTATTACAAAATCATCTGCGTCAGTACTAGCTGTAACAACAGAGCTTTGCTGTAATCTAACTTTACCATCGCTATCAATACGCATACTTTCATCACTTAAACCTGAACCACGAGTAAATCTAAGAGAGTTATCATCTGTTGTATTAATCATGTGTTGATTAACGTCATCATCTGAAAAGACTATGCCACCACCCTTTGGACCATTAAGGGTAAGCATATGAAAGTTTGCTCCTGCATCATGTGGGTCTGCGGTTCCAATTCCAACATTTCCTGCACTATCAATCCTCATAGCCTCAGTTGGACTAGCACCATCGGAGCCGTCATTTGTTTTAAATATCAGATCGCCTTTTTCGTCATCGGATGTACCGTCATGAGAAGCCTGTATCTGTGCTAGTGTACTTTCTTCACCACCAGATTGCTGTCCTTTAAATGTAACCTTACCTTCACGCCCACCATCAGTATCTTCGTGAGTGCTGTTTACTATAGTAACTTCTGGCGTAGTGTCAGTAGCTGTTAAGTCTTGAACTTCAGCAGCCGTAGTTGCTAGTAAACTTCCAGCCCTTGCTCCTACATATCCACCCATTAGGTTATCTCCATATAGCTCATTGTGACTGAAATTTTGTCAGCTAAACTACAGTCTACTTTTATTATGTCGCCAACATTCATGTTTATTTTTCCTTCGAGAGGCGAAAGCATTGAGCCAGCAGGGATTGCTACATCTTTAATTAAATGTGCAGTAGTGTTCTGCGTTTGATTTGTTTGCGTTGTTGTGCTTTCTAAAGTTACAGATGCCGTTACTTGAGCAGTGTGAACATTAGATAACGTTAAGCCAAGCATAACTATTGTGCTGCCTGTTTGTACTGTATAAATTGTTTCGGGAGTACCAGCACTAGCTGGAGCAACGTCCCTAGTTATTAACTTAAATGTATTTGGCATATTAGCCTCCTAAAGCTATTGCTAATGCAGTGGGGTCAACACCTACAACTGAAGCATCTACATAAGCCTTGATTGATTGTTGTGTTGCTAAATGAGTTGCAGAGTCTGATGCCAGATCATCTTCGTCTTTTATAGCTGTTCCAGATACTCCAGTATTTAATACAGCACTTGTAAGCGTTTTGTTTGTAAGTGTGTCTGTCGTTGCTTTACCTACCAACGTGTCAGTCGCATTAGGTAAGGTTATTGTTCTTGATCCATCAAGCGTATCAACAGCTAAGTCCAAAGTATTACTATTTTGATAATATTTAATTGTTGGCGTTGCATCGTTATTAATATCAATACGCTGCTCACCACCAGTACCAAGAATATTTACCTGACCCCCAGCTGGTTGTAAGGCTATATCCCCACTCCCATCTGCTTTTATTGTTAATGCATCATTAGATAATATTCTATTTCCTGCGGCACTTACTCTAAAAGTAAACTTAGTTGTGCCAGCATCTTTTAAATATATCTCACCACCATCTGCATCTAATACAATATCACCAGAAGCATCTACAGTAAAATCACCAGTAGGTGTCATTGTGTTTTGATTTGTTAATGCAACTGTACCACTAGCGTCTGGTAAATTAATTGTTCGTGTGCCTGTAGGATTAGTAACACCAAGTTTTGTAATATTACTATTTTGAAAATATTGCATTGTAGGACTTGCAGCATTGTCAAATAATATTCTTTGCTGACCAGAAGTTCCTAGTATATTTACCTGTCCACCAGCTGGCTTTAAATCAATATCATTTGTACCTAAAATAGTTGCAATAGTAACAGTGTTTAAAACTAAATTAAGATTGCTAGAAGAATCTACAACTATATCTCCATCGGCATCAAAAGATATTAGTTGATTAGCTCGATTTGTAGCTGAAGGCAAAACCATAGAGTGTGAACCATCAGAATCAGGAAGCTTTATTGACCTATCAGCTTGATCTTTAAGATCAGCAACTAAAGCTGTTAAAACATCAAGCTGCTCATTCAAGGCAGGTCTACTAATTGCAGCACCTGCGCTAAAATCAGAAGTTCGTTCGATTGGAACGCTTCTAAAAACTACTACTGATGAGCCGCCAGTTGCGCCTACAACCGCGCTGCCCATAGTTATTGTTCCAGTTGTTCCGTTGCCTCCTGAGATAGAATAGTGAGTTGTAATCGTCTTTAGAGTGCCATCTACATATATTTTAACTTCATCATCATCGAAGAAATCAAAAGGAACAGCAAAAGTAGTCTGGCTCGCTCCTTGAGCAACCGTATAATTTACCCTTGGGCTGTTATTTGCTATTGCTATCGTCATTTATGCTCCTTACTATACATTTTCTTTAATCTGAATCAATCGATCTGGCAACATTATTAATCATTGCACGAGAATCTTCTTTTAACCAAAACAATTCAGAATATGGCAACATTAAATAAAATTCTTTTAATGCACTACCATATTCACCTGAGTAAACATCTATAACACCATCACTAAAATCTTTAATTGTTGAAACACCAGAGCCTAAAATGGTAGTAGCAGCTTCTGAATAACCATCTTTACCATAGAAAGCTAAATTTAGCGGATCGTTATTAGGATCATTAAATCCTGCTTGTGTTACTGCTCGGATACTATTCATTGCCACATCACCATAAACAGATGATATACCACTACGTTCTATAGCTGCTAAAAACTTCTGTTCATTTGTTAATTCATCCCAAACATATTCTGGCGTTCTAATTTTAGCCATTAAATAACCAATGCCTAACATAGCAGCAAAACCACCATATCTATTTTTAATCTGACCTTGAGCCGCAGTGTGTAAAATATTTGTAGCAGCAGACATTGACCAGTTATAAAACTGAAATGGTAAAGTCATAACACCTGATTCTAAACGCACATAGCCTGGAAATTCTGGATCTTCTTTAAATAAAGGAAACATTTTAGTCGCTTGATTAACAGGCAAAAAGATAGAACCATCTGCATAAGTAAACCTAGTTGCAGGAGAAGAGCTAAGTATTGTGTTATTAACTGACTGATTAACAGCGGCTTTAAACTTTATTTGCGTTTCTAAAGAAATGCCGCTGTTTCCCCATTCTTCTAAATTAGAAATTATAAGTCCTTTTGCTTTACCTTTAGTTCTTTGCACTGGAGCTTTAGCAATTTCTTTTGCAGTAATAACATCAATGCCGTGTCTAGCAAGATACTCTAAATCAAACTTAGAAGCAGAGCCGTTACTTACTCTAATAGATGTTTCAACAAACCTATGAACAGAAAGAACACCACTTAAACCTTTAAGACCAACAGTCATTGGTCCTAAACCATTTAAAAGAAACCCACCGTGCTTAACATTATCCCAAAATTTACTACCAATAGTAGAACCAGACTCTTCAAGAATTTGACGTTGTACAAACCCAAGAGATAATTCTAATGCTTCGCCATAAATCTCTCTTACTTGATAGAATTGTTTATTAAATTCTGGATTATCAAATATAGAAACTAGACCTTTTACGCTGTTTCTAAAACCTTGTTCCATAATAATTTTGGGAATATCGCCTAAAGCAGTAGGGCCAGCAGAACCTAAATAATTTAATGAGGTAAATTCTTTTAAAAATTGTACAGAACGATTGGTAAGACTTGTAGGGTCACTTATCGAAGTTGCAGTTACACGCCTATATAATATTGTAAGATTTTTTCTAAGGGCATTTGCTTCTTTTACCGACATACCATTTGTAATTAAATCATCTGTTACTTCATCAGCGACTTCTTTAAATGTTTTGTTTCCAAATTGATTAGCAAAATCTATTTTAGATCCTATTTTAATATTATATTTTCGAATAATATCTCGAACACCAGTATTTATAAAAGGTAATATATCTTTATTAGGTATTGTTAAATTTCTACTAGGATAATGAACACTATCTCTTGTTACACCTGTTGTTCCATCAGGTTCAGATGTAATACCCCTTATAATAGCCTCAACATAAGCACTTTGAGCAGCAGGTTTATTAGAAAAATCTTTTGGCTCCCATAAACCACTCTTTTTATTATACTCAAAACCGTTTGGATTGTTTTTTACATGCTCTAATAATGTTTTTCTAAATATTTTAGGGCCAAGTTCGTCTTTAGCTATAGCTTCAGAGTTAAACTCACGCATAAAAAATGGTTCTGAAGGTCCAGATGTTTTAAAAGTAGCATTTTTTAAATATTCTAGATTAGTAGAAAGTTCACCAAGTTCTTCTTGAAGCCCTTTAACTCTATCTTGCCAATATTTTATTTGATCTTCTCTATCTGCTAATCCTTTTGCACTTTTAGGAGGATCTTTTGCTAAAACTGTTTGTAATTTTACTTGAGCTAAATCAATTTCTGTTTCTTTAGCAACAACACGCATACCCAAAAAAGCCGTTGATCCCAAAACTCCCGAATCTAAACCTTCTTGCTCCATTCGTTTAAAATATTTTTCTATCAATTCGATAGCAGCAGATTCTTCAGTGGTAAGATTGTTAATGTCACCTGCTATGCGTCTTATATTTAAAGCATCAATCCAATCATCTAAGCCAACCCCTTGACCACTCATTTTATGTCGCGTTTCTGGGAAAAACATTGTTTCTTTCATATCGTAATGTTTTTGCCAAAGCGTTGTTATACCTTTTTCAAAGCTATACAAATCTGCTTTTCGTAAATTATTTTTAATTGCAACACTTGCAGGTAATGTAAGGCCAAATTGTGCGCCAGAATATAAAAGTGAACTATCATTTGCTATTAACAAAGCTGTTCTATGAAAATTATTTAAAGCATTTTTAAACTTTCTAGAATCAGTTTTTTTTGCAGTTCTACGCAATATTGTTTTCATTGGAGTTGGCATAAAATCAATAGTATCGTAAAAACTTTTTGCTAAACTGTAAGGATTATCAATTTTAGATAAACCTTTGTCTAATCTTCTAGCAGCTAATTCTGTATTTATTTTGTCTCTTGTATTTAAAAGACCAGCTATTTCTCTTTGCATTGTTTCTATAGCTTTAGGGTTAGGATTAAAACCAGCAACATTCCCTCTTAATGCGGCTTCAAGCTTTTTTTGTTTGCCCATAGCTTGACCATGATTAGCCATAGCTTCCGCTCTTAATTTAGTATCACTATCATTAACAAATTGATTTCTAACTTTTTTTGATAATCTTGGTAAATCTTGTTCTTTTTTAATAAAGATTTCTTGTTCTCTAATTGACTGAGCGTGTAAATTTAATGCTCTATGTGATGTCTCAAAACCATTTGTAATAGCTACTTGTGCGCCTTTTACAACACCACCAAAACCAAAACCAAAAACGGCATTAGACGCGACATAAAAAGCACCTTCACGCGGATCATAATTATCATACACTAAAGCTCTAGGTATTTCCTCAGCAGCAGCTACAGCACCAGCAGTCAAAGAAAAATTAGTCGCACCGCCTAAAATTGTACCTGCTTTTAACGCTCTAAATATAGGAACATATGAAGTTGGGTTTAAAAATGCTGCTGTAAAGTTTTGACCAAAAGTAACATTCTGAAAAACGTTTCTATCTTTAAGATCTTGCCTAAACAATTCTTTTTTCTTATTAAATAAATGTTCTGATTTTGTTTGTCTTAAGTCTTCAGCAATAGCATTATACATAGGCTCTATTGTTCGATCAAACTGTTCTCTTTCAGAAAACCAATCTTGAACAAAATGTGGCATAGCCATAATAGGATCTTTAAAACGACTTATTTGAGAATATGCAGCAGATAATGTAGACGGTCGCGCTTGCAAACGCCCATCAGCTACTGGTGCAAAAGAATAAGTCATCTTAAAATATCACGTTTTGTTAAATCTGTTTCTACTAATCTTGGAATTCGATCTGGACCCAAATAATACATCATAACTGGAGGATTTTTCTTTTTCTCAGCAGCTACTATTTCTGCGTATTCTGCAAAAGCATTTTTAACCCATTCATGTTGTAAAGTAAAAACTGTGTTAGGTATTGGCTGTATTGCTCCTGTTGCTGAAACAATAGCATATAATTGACCTTCTGGACGCTGTGCTGATGACTGAAGTGTTGGCCCAAAAACAACTCTTTTTTGTCCTGCACTTATTCTAGCTGCCAGATCTGTTTCATTATCTCCAATAAGATCGTCAAATATTTGAATTGGTAATATTGATTGTCCTGTTGCAAAATCTTCAACAGTTATATCCGTTTCTGGATCAAAGAAATATTGAGCATCAGGCAAAGCTTGATTAATTTCATTAACTTTTTGTTGAACGGCATAAAATAATGGATCTAAATTTTGTTTCTTATCAGTCCCAAAATCATTAGGCACTAAAGACGAAGCTGTAATTGGCGAATACATATTTGGATGCGTCATAAAACGAGCATCAATCATATTTGTTAAAACAGTTTCTAATGTTTTGCCATAAATAGGAGCTAACAATTCAGCCGCAGGAACAAACTCTTGAATAATTTCATCTGGTATAGTTGATATATTATCAATTAATTCATAAGGACCTTTTGAACCTGTTATTGTTCTAAACTCTTCATTAGTCATTGGAGTTTCATTTGCACTTCTAATTACTTTTAAGATTTCTGCATTTCTATTTGCCGCAGGATAGAAATTATATATTTGATAATAAGCTTTTAGCTTTGAAGCATTCTCTTTTCCTAATAAATCATAGACTGCTCTGCCCATATTTAAACGACCAGAAACATCTGTCATTGCTAACTCTCTAGTATTCCTTAAAAACTCAGCTATTTCAGTTTCATTTAAAATGCCTCGATCAAACTGATTGTAAGTATCAATAAAATGATCTGTTAATGAACCTGAATCTTTTAATAATTTATATTGTTGTAATATTGAATCTCGTTGCGTTGTTGGCATTTGTTGTATTTCTTGCAACGAAAGAGTGTATATTCTTGGATCAATCGGACCGCCAGTTTTTTCTTCAAGATGGTTAATAAGTTCTGCCCTGCCCTCTGCATCTGTATGAGAAGATGGATTATATGTGCCATTATCTAAATTAAAATCTAAAATTTTTGTTCGTTGTATTTTATTATCAACTTCCAACACTTCTTTTGCAGTCGAAAGAGCTTTAGTAACCTGATTATAAACTTTGTCTTTATTTACTTTATAAATTTTACCATCAAGATTATAAGTTTCATTTAAAAGAGAATTAATTTCTTTTCTAATTCCAGAATCAAGTTGAGGAGATACAGTTGCACCAGCAGGATTAACAAAACCTTTTAATGCTGTTAAAAAATTTATTTTTTCCTGTGTTGGTTTAGATGTAAAAGCAATACTAAATCTATCTGATACTGCTTGATCGAATATTTCTTGGATTGCTACTGATATAGCTTCTTTTTCTATATTTAAATCTTTTCCTACTTTTTGCACATAATCAATATTTGCTAAATAATTTGATAAATCAGAATTAAAAGCAATTTGTTCAGATTGTGTACTAAACTCTAATTTTTGAGCAGCTTCTAATTTATTGTTTATTGGTCCTTGTACATTATTTACAGCTTCACCAATCAACTTTTTAATTTTATTAGAAGAGTTTTTATATTTATTTTCTAATTTTCCTGCTAACACATCTATTTCTACATGAGTTGAACTATTACTTGCGGCTAATCTTTTTAAATAATTGGCTTCATTAACTGCTTGTATTTCTATTCGTGCTTCTTTTTCATTGTAAGCTAATTTAACATTATCTTTTGCGCCTGTTGCAATATCTTGGAAAGCTTTTTTATTATCGCTTTGTGCTACTTGATTAAATAAATTAAATTCTAGCGATGGCATAAAATCAACAACTTGTGCAAAATCTCCACTTTCAAAAATATTTGCAATCTGTTCTGCATTTTGCCTTCCAACATTAGTTCTCATCATTTTTACAACAAGACCTTCTGCAATCTGATCTTTTGCATTTTCTATTTCATCTAAAAGTTTTCTGTGTTTTGGAGAATCTCTTTCATCAGAAGACATAAGGAATGTTGGCAAATCATTTAAATACTTTATTCGTTCTTGTATTTGTGTAATTGATCCTTGCGTACCTAAAATTCTATAGGTATCAGATCTAATAAAATCCATTATGTTTGTAGTTGTTTTATCAATACCTAATTTAATAGCGTCTTCTGTTTGCTTTTGTATTGATTCAAAAATATTTTTTAAATTTTCTGCTTTAGCTTTTTCTATTTCTGTATAGGTTGCTCCAATATTTATAGCATTTTGAAAAACTGCATTATTATCATTTGCTACCTCTAAAAAATGATTTGGACTAGCAAAACCACCATATAAATTTTTAATTTGTTTTACAGCATCTTTAGCAGCAGGATTAAGTGTATTGTAATAATGTTTACTCCCCATACTTTCGTAGTATTGAAGTATAGCTGAAGCATTCATTGCAATATCAGGGTCTTCTAATAGTTTTGCTATAGCACCTGAAACAGCAGACTTTCTTAATATTTTTCGAACATCACTAATTTCTTCTTCATCTGTTACACCTATACTTTCATAAACTTTTTGATTAGATAGTTCTTGCTGCAAACTTTTAGCAAATTGAGCATGATCTAATCTATTGCCTATGTTAAAAAAGAGTTTTGATTGTCTTTCAATTCCTTCCTTTTTTTCCTCAACTGTTTCTTCATAAATACGTCTTGTTCTGGCTACTTCTAAATCCGTTCTTTTAGCTTCTAAATAATTACCACCTCGATCAACTATGTATTGTTTATAAAAACCTTTACTATTTTGGCCTAAACCATCTAAAAAACTTTTAAATTCTTCAGTAAATAATTCGGGAGCATTTTTTTCATTTTCATATTTTGCAGTTAATTGAGCAGCTTTACTTGCTATTTTATCTTCAACAGCATTTTTAAACCTTAAAAAAACAGCACCTTCAAAAGCTTCTTTTTGAAATGTGCCTAAATTTATTGCCTGATTTATTATTTCTGATTTACCAGTATTTTGGTCAATATTTGTAATTGATGTTAAATCAGCTTCAGCCGCTAAAAGCTTGCCACTGTTTTCAGCAGCAGCAACAGCTACTTTATAGTGTCTTTCTCTTTGAGAATCAGCAAACCGAACAACCTGCTCACCAACAGAACTTGTTCCAGAAGAAGAAGTATTTATTCTTATTGGCCCAAGAAATGATTTTCTTTCTATTCTTTGTATGCTCATATTATTGCATTCTCTAATTTTTTAACTAACAAAGTTCTTCGTTCTGTATCTTTATAATCTTGATAAGTTTCTAAACCAGTTTGACCCATTGCTAACAAACCAGAAAACAAAGCCTCTTTACCTTTACGTCTTGTAGCTGCCGCTTCTTGTTTGTATCCAAGTGCATTTATGTAAGTCATAAAATCAATATCTGAAACAGCATCCTCAACTTTATCTCTATCTGTTTCAAATGCTGCCTTCAAATCAGGAGTAATTTTTCTGTTTAATTTTGATAAAGTAAAAGCAATATTACTTTTGTATACATCTTCAAACTGCTCTAATAACATACGGCCCTCTCTAAGACCTTGCGCTTTAGCCATTACAGATTCTGTTTTAATATTAAATTCATCAAGTTTAGCTTGATTTTTTGCAGCTATACCTTGAATTAAAAAACCAACGCCTTTCATTGCGCCTGATATTGCCATCATAGTTGTAGGTTCCATTAAACAACTAACTCCGCTACTAGACCATTAACCTGCATCGGTAATGGATCGTTTTGTTCAATAGTTATTTGTGGGTTTCTTTCATACCCCAAAGATCTAAACTCTCTTTTGCCAGTAAAACTTTCTTCAACAATAAATGGCTTGTTATTTACCTTAGCTGATCGAGTGTCTCTAAAATCTACAACTATGTTAGTTATACCTCTCGTTTCTCCTGTCGCTGGTCCTGCGCCTAGAGTAGCGTCAACAGGATTTGTAATAATTTTAGAATCAAACTTTTTACCAACATAAACGTGGGTATAACCTGCATGATTAGTTAAATCTACTTTGTTTGCAGAGTTAACAGTAAATGAACCTAATGAATCAATATTAGTGCCATCAAAACCCAGCACATCTACAACATCATTATGAGTATACAAAGGGCTGACAGTAGCTAAACTAGACGATACAGAAACATAGACATAAAAATCTAAACCAATGTTTTCCCTTAACTCACATAGTTGTAGTTTATTTTCACTATCGTAAGCATTTACAAAAATTCTATCTTCAATAGCTACAACAGATGAAAACAAACCATTAGTTGTAAATGTTGTCCATGCCGCTCGTTTCTCAACTCTGTTCGAAGAAAACACAGCAAGGTCGCCATTTGT
>CERH01001322.1_pt1 | contig 14048 bp, 11 predicted proteins | sample 530991 | NCBI WGS metagenome assembly CERH01 (sample SAMEA2621191, study PRJEB7988) | marine metagenome | biome: marine biome (ENVO:00000447); feature: mesopelagic zone (ENVO:00000213); material: "saline water (ENVO:00002010), including plankton (ENVO:xxxxxxxx)" | depth 800 m | reverse complement strand
GCAGGAGGAGCGCAAGGTGGACAAGGATTACAAGGTAAACAAGGTTTACAAGGTAAACAAGGAACTACTGGAACCGGTACACAAGGAGGACAAGGAAATACTGGAACTGGTACACAAGGAGTACAAGGACCTTCTGGTAGCGGCGGTGGTGGTGGTTCACCCGGTGGTTCTAACCAAGAAATACAATACAATAATAGTTCATCATTTGGAGGAATTAATAAATTCACATGGGATGGAACTAGTCTTAAAATATTAGACGATACTAAACTTAAATTCGGTAACGGTAGTGATTCATTTATAATTCACGACCATTCTGATAATTTTGGTTACGGTGCAGGAGCTACACTTTGGAGACAGGCATCTGATAACGATGCTAAACCACTTGTAATAGAAGCTTTCCGTGATATATTTATCAACATGGATGCAGATACCGAAAATAATGGTGATTTAATTATTGGTTATGGTGCAAATACTGATGCAGACCATGAAGATTTATTAAAGATAGACAAAGATGGAGTAACCTTTGAAGGAGCATCTAATAATATAAATCCAGTAGCAGGTACAGCCGGTATAGCAGCTACAGTAGATTATGTAGAAAGTATAGCTCTTTTAATTTGTGACCCCGGATTTGGAGTACAGTGTCCAGATGGACGACCATTCATAGTAGATGTAATAGCAAATACGAGACAACTGGTATTCACAAAAGGAATACTAACGAGTAACCCATGAGCAAACAAATAAATGTAACTAATGTCCCAAAAGATTTTTGGAAAGACTTGCCAGAAAATATGATGATTATACCAGTCAGTGGTGATTGGAGTCATATACCAGAACATAAAATATATAAAGGGAACAACAACGTCGAACTAGATAAACCTAAAAAATGTCCGGGTTGTTCTGAATGTGGAGGAAAGCTTTAAATATGATTAGAGGTGATATTACATATGGATGATTGGGAACGCGAGGAGTTACTAATCCGCATGGACGAGCGTATCAAAACAATATACAATCGTATGGATAAGTTCGAAACTCTTTTTACCAACCACCTATCACACCACGAAATGTGGGAAAATGATATAAAAGCATCTTTACAACGTTGGTTGGCTGTAATAGTTACAGCAGCTGGTGGTGCAGGTGCAATGGGGATGATGTAAGATGGCAATAACAGCTATATCAAATTTAGATGATTTAAGAACGCGTGTACGTTTAATGGCAGGCATAGAGCAAGTTGAATTAGATAATGAAACTCTTGACCTTCTAATTAGTGTAGCTAGTGATTGGTTTAAATCTCAAATTGGAACAGCTTATACGGTCGGTGCAGACGCTGCATATGACAACGCAGTTATGTATTATTCTTGTTACTTATCATCTATCGCACAAAATGGAATGGGCATAGAGCGCATTCAAGTGGGAGATTTAGCAGTTTATTATGAAGGTGACCAATTCATTCATTTTAAAGAATTAGCAGAACAAGAATTGGTAATGAAACAAAGTCTCAGTATTAAGACAACTACTTACAACGCTGACCCATGGCTTGGCGATGTTAACTGGAATAAAAACGTTACTGGTGTCGACGCTACAAAGCAAATGTATCCAGTTCCTAAAGGTACTAGAGGCGATGGAGGGTATTAATGCCCGGTTTAATTGGTTCTCAGGGTGTTCGTCCGGGCGCTTTGAATATGAATCGAGTGTTTCGCGCACTGAGATATCGAACTGAGCAAGCTCAACACGTTACATATCATAGACCTGCTATTTATAAAACAGATGATTATGGAGTACCTTCCGGAACTATAGGTTCTGACGAAATTTTATTACCAGATTTACCAGCAATTATAAGACCTACAGTTACAGCAGATTATCAGCAAGAAAGACAAGGTAATAATATCATTGGTGCAGCTAGAATATATACACCTAACATGGAAACTATAAAAAACTTTGACAACTTTAACCAAGATAATAACACTAATTTTAATGAGATAGAAGGTTGGGATAGATTAATTACTAATTATCGCACTGTTCTAAGTATCCCTACATCTGGAACAGGAAATTGGAGTACAGATTCTGGTTCAATTGCAAGTGACGATGAATCAATCACAAATACATTAACAGGTAATGGATATCTAAAATATACAGCTACTAATAAAAATGCACTTGAAGCAGATAGAATTAGATTTAGAATCAAAACAAACTTTACAGCTACACTTACATCAGGAACGTCACTAAACGTATCTGACCAAACGTTAACTTATACCCCATCTTCTTTAACGATTCCTAGTGGTGAATGGTTAACTATAGATTTACCTTACATTTCAGGAAGCACAGCTACAAGTATATACAGAGATGGAACACGCTATGCAACTACTATAGCTGGAACTTATGATTATGAAAAAAATGTAAAAGCGTTTCAAATAAATTACACAGGATTTACAGCCACTACTAACACTATTCAAATAAAAGAAGTAGAATATTACAAATCAGTATCATGGCATGTACATTCTCTAAAAGATTTAACAGATGGATACATAATATTCAATTGTGTTCGCACATCAGGACGCGATGATGCAAGAAGGAGGGCTTACGAATAATGGCAGTAGACCATTTAAATATAGTCGAACGTAAACTAATCGATAATTTACGAAGCGGTACTTATAACACAGCAACAGGAACTAGCACAGCTTGGACCGATAACGACGTTACAGTATTTGGGCAATTTCCAACCACAGACCAAACTAAGTATCCCAGCATAATTACAGAAATGGCAGCTAACGGAATAGAGACTCAATTTATGGGGCAAGACCTTACTTTTGGTGGCTCTAATACAGCAGCAAAAGGGGAGCTCTATGGAGTAGGCTTTAAAATACATGTATTGGTAGATAGAGCTAGCACTATTACGGTAGAAGGGGAGCCCTATAAAGAAAGAAGATTGCTTAATTATCTCATGCTTAATAGCGCTAATGTACTTATGGACGTTAATTATAACAGCACTACGACAGAAGTTGTAGAGCGCCATTTTACTGGTTTCACAGATATCGGATATAATCCTGATTTAGAAATATGGGCAGCCATGGCAACCATGGTTATTGTGTTTAAAAACAATAGGTGATAGATGTCTAATTTTTCTTTGGCAGGGAGACAGTTTCCAACCCAAAATGTTTTTCGTTCTATAACTATAGGTTTACAACCATATCTTCCATTGACCCAAAAATATAAACTAGGGTTGATGCCACCAACAGGACCACAACCCGGTCTTGGTTATTTCAATATGGCACCGCAGTCTGAAGGAGGAAGTATACCACCACAACCGTGGCAAAAAAGAATTAATGAAGGGAATACCGGAGCGTATCAAAAAACCCCTCGTAAGGGTACTCCTAACAATTGGACTGCTGCTAAAGAGCAAGCTAGTTCATTAGGAAGCGCGCCAATAGCAGCTCAAGAATTAGGTTTTCTATTTTCTAAAATATTAGATGGTAAATTAGCTGGTGGTATTCAATCTCGTACTGCTGCTGGTTTTAGACAAACAGATGTTAACGAAATTGAGGCTTTAATGTTAGCTCAAGAATTAGAATATAGGTTAGACCCTAATACTTTTTCAGGTGAGAATAGTGAATTACAAAACGATGCAGTCTTTCAAAAACAAAGACAAGGGATGAGTAGAGAAACTTTTGATATTTCCTTTTCAGAAGCAGGTGGTGGAGGATTAGAAAAGGCCATGACTGATACTTTTGGTAAAAGTATGACTAGAAACAGTGTAGGTGTAGAAATGACAGTAGCTAAAGCTCGAACTCAGGGTGTAAAATTATTTTCACAATTTGGTAAAAGGGATGTACAAAAAGCAGGTGGTTTAGATAAAGCCTTTGAAAAACAAGTTAAAACTTCAGTTAGTAAAATCAATAAAACAATATTAAAAGCAGGTAAAAAGTTAGATAAAAATTTCAGTAGACATCTTAACGTCAGAGAGGCCATAAAAGGAGACTCTATTCATTCAAAATTTACACGTGAGTTACTTGACCGTGTCCAACGATTAAGCCACGTAGACAGTTCTCAAACCGCAGATTCTTTAGCTTATAACTATCAAGTCACACTTGGTGCTCTAGAACAAGGTATGATGGGAATGGTTAGAATTACTGGAGACACAAAAGACGGATGGCCACAAATTAATGTTACAGATATTGCAGTTAGGTTTGTAGGTGGAGAAGGAAGTGATTCTGGAAACATGAGAGACATGATAATACGAAATGCATTACTTAATGACAGTATTGAAAATGAATCATTTATGCGCAGTGCAGCTGCTATTCATCAACTTTCTGCTGATTTATCTGTATCCACAGATGCAAGAATAGCATCTATTGGTGACATTCAATCATCTGACTTAACTCAAACTGCTTTAGGTGGGATAGATATAGCAGTAGGAGTAAATTCTAAACGAGGAGATGGTGTAACAGGTTTGTTACCAGCTGAGATAGCTGAAGACCTACTGAGACAAATTAAAGAATTTTATTCTAATCCCGGTTTCACTAGTGACTTTGCTATGTTTTTTAGTAAATTGATGAAAGAAAGTGCACAATTGTCTGATAAATGGAAAGAATCGTCACGAGGTTTAGGACGAGGTATGTCAGAGAAATTTATATATGGTGACAATGACCCTGCATTCAAGGGATATGGTGTATGGAACCGAGGTCAGTATGATTGGAACGATGAATTGATAGGTCAAAATTTATCTATATCACCCTTCTTAACATCAAGAAGAGCAGGTGTTTATGCGTTTGATGGTAAACAAGCTACTTTATAGAGAAAGCTTTAAATAGTAAGTTGAAGTAATTAAAATACAACGAGTGAAATGTATGTACTGAAAGTCTAGACAAAAAAAGGAGAAAAAAATAATATGACATATTTCCTAGGAAGAGATGTAAACGTATTTGTAACTACGGAGTCGACCACCAACAAAAGTTCGACTACTGATATGGCGCTTATCGTAAGCGGTGATGAGGTTGCTTTTCAAGCAGCAGCTTCAGCAGCTAGCGGTGCCTGTATTCCCCCATTAGCGGATGCAACAGCAGCCAAGGGACAAATAAACGACGTGACAGGAATTGACCTGTCAATATCTGTTAGTGATGAAGATGTTGGACCTTTTCTAGGTAAACCTCAAATAATGCAGAAGGTAGAACTAAGAAAAGAAACCGTAGTCACCATTACGCGCAAAAAATCGAATAACTTTTTCGATGTACTATTTAATGGTCCCTCAAATTCAGGAGACTTTATAGTAGGAGCCCCAAACAACAAAAGAATGGGAGCAAGATTTGGTGTACAATACACGAGCTCAACCGCTGTAAAAATTGCAGACGGTTCATCATGGATGGGAGACACTGACGATGTTGCCGGGGGAGCCAACTGTTGCTATGGATACAGATTACACTTAAGATTAAAACAATACGATTCAGTATCAACTGAGGAAGTATTTACAGTTAGAAACGCAGCTATAACAGGTCACACAGTGACTTTAAATGCAGACGGAGTTACAGAGGAAACAATAGAATTCACTTCTTCAGTAGCACCAATGCCATTTACACCAACAGCAGCGCAACCATCAGCCGGATGGATAGATAAAACAATGACACCACTTTCGGAGCTCTGATAATATGGTTTTTTTCTTAGGTAAAGATGTAACATTTGGAATAACCACAGAGAGTGACAGAGGTATAGGAGTAACTCCAGCAGGACACGCAGCATCACAAGTTGATGTAGGAACTTCACCAAGTGGAGACTTAGTAATTAAAGCTGGACCAAACCAATCATTTACAGAACTTAGTCAAATAACTGCTGTCGATGTAAGTATTGGGGCTATGGATGAAGACATAGCTTACTTTGGTATGCGTTCACAAACAAAAGCAGAAATCAAAAAAGAAACTACAGTTACTATAACACGCAAAAAAGAAAATGAACAATTCGATGTTCTTTTCAACGAAGCACGATATGGTACACAAAACGGCACCAACGCCGTATGGGATGGATTAGAACAACCAGATAAGTACCACGGATACAGACTATATATACAAATAGATGCATCCACAGGTAATGATGAAACTATAACCATTCCGGGATGTTGTATTCAATCACACAGTGTTACTGTTAATACGGATGGAACAATGGATGAGACACTAGAATTTATGTCTTATATCACACCAACATTCGCAACTGATGCAGACGATACTGCTATCGGTACTAACCTGTAGATAGGATAATTTAATTTGAGGGGGGTTTGTACCCCCTTCAGGAGAACTAAAAATGGAAGAAAAGAAAATATGGTCAATGGATGACTTAGTAGCACTCACTGATGAAGTGCAAATAGGTGAGGTTGTTTTTAGAGGTGGAGTAGTGGAGTTCCAATACTGTGAGTTAACAGAAAAAGAAGAACCAAAACTACCATCAATGGCAGACAACACACCAGAAGAAGAAAAAATGGGAATGTATCAAGAACTCGGTTCACAAAGAGTTATGAAAATGATACACAAAGCAAATGAAAAGAACCCCGATGGACCTGTCATCTCAGAGGAACAATGGGCACTTATCCCTACCACGTTAAGATATAGTATATCTAACAATATATTAGGGGCTGAGGAGTTAGCACAAGCAAATTTTCAGAACTGATGCTGGAATCGCCTGATGCGGTACTCCTATATATACCTCTAATGAAGGATTTAGGGATGCAATGGAGAGAAATTAAAAATACGCCACGTCATGAGTTAATTAGTTTATTGACAGCCAATCAAGAATATGAACAATTTCACTCAATGGATGGATATTCAGATAAAGATATTAGTGAAATGGCAAAGGATAGACCTGAAATACGCCCTCAATACGCTAAGTATTTAGAAACACGTAGAAAATATCAGGATATGCTAGGAGAGAAACAGAAAAGACCAACATTTAAAGGACTAATGTAATAATGGGTTTCGCAGGACAAGTATTTGCAGCAAGAGTCGCCATCGGTTTAGCCGTTCCTAGCCCGCAGGCTATGCAACAAGCAGGTGGTGCTTTATCTCAAGGTGCAGCAGGTGTCTTTCAAAAGATTGCTTTGATGAGACAACAAGCCTCAGCTAAAAGTAGAGGACTTGCTTTATCGGAACAACAAAAAACAGCTGGCCTATTTCAAAATAATCTTAAACAAAGTAATGCCCTAATGAACGCTGAAGTTGCTAGAGGGTTAAAAAACTTACAAAAATCTGGTAGAGATGTCGCTGGTTCTTTTGCAGATAGTGAAGGTAAAGTCAAAAAAGGTTTTGGAGGACTTCAACAGGCTACTGCTAAAACACAACTTGGTAAAGATTTATTTGCAGGTATTGAAAAAGGAATAACACCTTTACAGAAAATGACGAGGATGGTCCAAAATTTAGCAAAGATGGATGCCTCAGGACGTAAAGAGGTTTTACGATTACAAAAAGAACAAGAACAAGCATCAAAAGATGAATTCAAACGTTTAAGCGAAAAGGACATACGTCTTAGAAAAGAGCTAGAACAACTCCAAGCAACAGGTAAAGCATCAAAAGATGAGTTAAAGTTGATGGATGAGAAAATCAAAAAGAACACTGACCTCTTAGAAGGTGCTGAAAAAAGACTAGGTCAAGAAGTAAAAAATACTCGTAATTTAAAAACAGGTATAGCACAAGCTGAGAAGACAAGAAAAAAGTTTGATGAGATGACCGCAGCAGCAGCTCGTTTTGGGGCCAAAGTCGCTCAGGCAGCCAATCACATTAGACAAGGATTTAACGCAGCTTTACGTAACTCTGTAGCCCTCGCAACGGCGTTCTACTACAAGCTCAACCAAAGCACACAAGAATTAATTGAGTTTGAGCGTGAATTACTCAATGCAAACTCTGTGTTTAACTTAACTAACAACGAACTTTTTAACGTCGGTGAGACAATAACTCAATTTGGACAAAAATTTGGTATGGAAATGCAGAATGGTGCTACTGGATTGTACCAACTTGCATCGGCTGGTGTTAGCGCAAACGAAGCATTGTCTATTTTACCAGAAACATTAAAATTATCTATGGCTGTGCAAGGAGACCATAATACTATTTCTAAACTTACAGCTCAAACATTGTTCGGTTTCGGTATGGAAATGAGCCAAGCAGCTGAAGTTACTGATAAATTCGCTTTTGCTATTCAGAAATCTTTGATTGAGTATCAAGATTTATCAAGCGCAGTTAAGTTTGCTCTACCTTTCTTTACCTCTACAGGGCAATCTATAGACCAATTACTAGGGGCTCTACAGATATTGACTAATAGAGCTTTAGAGGCTGGTATAGCTGGTAGGGGTCTTAGACAAGCATTGGCTGAATTTGCTGAAAGTGCTATGGATGCTGAGGTAGGTTTCCGTAAAATGGGTGTTGAGATTCTAAACGCTGAAGGTGAAATGATGCAATTGACTGAGATAGCTTCTCAGTTCGCTGCTGTTGTTGGTCCTGAGACAGCGTCGAATACCGAATTATTAACTACATTAATTGAAGATTTAAACGTTAGAGGTGCTACGGCATTTATTCACTTGGTTCAGGCTTCTGACGAATTCACACAAGCTGTAAAAGATACTGAAAATGCTGGCGGACAGTTAGATGAAATGGTTCGCATACAGAACGAGTCTATATCTGCACAAATACAAATACTTAAAAATAATGTTCAGGCTATTTTCTTTATGAGAGATGCTACATTTGAAGGTACTGAATTTATGAATGCTTTTCATAAGGCCGTAGTTGAAACTGTGGCTGCATTAAGAGACTTAATTGTTATTGAAACTGAAAATGGATACGCATTAACGGCGTTTGGTCAACAAATACAAGATTTGGCTGTTAACGGTATATTAGTTTTACAAGATTTGTTAGTAAAATTAATAGATATTGTACAAGAATTTTCTGATGCTGGTCTAGTCAGCGTTGAAATGTTAGAATTATTAGTATTACCTATGAAAATTTTCTTAGAAGTATTACATGCACTAGACCCAGAGTTCCTTAAATTTATTATATACTTCAAAGTATTAAACAGTGTATTACCAGTTACACAATTATTGATGGCAGGTATAGCACGTAGTGCTACTGCGGCTCAGTTCGCTATGGGCGGAGGAGCTCTTGGTGCTGTAATACTTGGTGGTATGATGTTAAATAAATATATGCAAAATAGACAATCTGGAGGATATGTTCAAGGTATGGCAGATGGAGGATTACCTATGAAAGGAACTCCATATATCGTAGGAGAACAAGGCCCAGAGTTGTTTATACCTGATACTTCAGGACAAATCTTAAATACTATGCAAACCCAAGATACAATAGGAAAGGATAGAACTGTTATGAAAAACGTTAGTATAGGTATTGATTCTTTCGGAGGTATTATTTAATGACCACAAAAGTTAAGCGTAACACATATTATAAACGTCAACCAATTACTAAAGGTATACCTTTACATATGGAGTTTAGAGATTTAACAGCTAAAGCTAACCCTACTGCTCCTACTTTATTTACATTACAGGGTGGAGTAATGAGTCAATCTTATATTTTACAAGGTACTGTAGCTGACCAACCTAATTATGGTGATGGTGAATTGATTGGTGGTTTTCTTTCTTTGAAAAATACTAGTGTTGAGATAAAAAATAATCGTGATTTTCCCAAACTTGGAGGATATAGAATAGACCCAGATATAGAAAGTGCTGGTTTAGCTTCCGGAGCGTATTTCCTTGCTAATATTAGTGGAGTACATGGTGATTCTTATGGAAGTCCAGTAGTAGGAGACCGTCTAACTATGGTAAATAGTCTTCCTGTGGGTAGTAATCCATATCTTTTTGAGAATTTTGAAGGTATTTCTGACGTGGGAACTAGGACACTTTCAGCAGGTAACGCTGTAACTCGTTTAGCTTACCCTCGTATTTCAGAAAGTAATTTAAAACAACTATTAGAAGACCACGATATGTATACAAATGAAGATGATTTTGCTCGTGTGACTAGATATTTAAGAAAAGTAAAATTAGCTGTAAATCAAGATGCTGATTTTGGTACTGAATCTTATTATGCCTTGATAAGTAGTGAAGATGGTCAAACTATGAGATTGGATAATAATATTATTTACGAATCTACTAACTCACTAGCATGGCGTAATGCATTAGAAACTTTTGGAGGAGCTTTAACCTTTTGGGACGATTCTGATGGTTTAATGAAATACAAACCACTATATTATGACTTCAATAAACAAGAACTATTTAATAAAAACTATGTAGACTATGCAGTTATGAACACATCTACTGCTGATATGGATAATAATACGCAAGGAAATCAAAGTAACACTATATTTTCAACAGTTGCTAACAATTTAGATAACCAAAATCCTTATGGTGCGTCAGCAGAAGCACCTTTAATAACTTCTTTGGTAGATTTGAGTCCAGAAAAATCATTAGATGGTGGACAATCTATACGATTCTATCATCTGTGGGACCATGCACCCGATAATAATCAAATACAATTCACTGTAGGAGGCACTGATAATCTAAATCCTACATGTACTTATGCTTCTATTTTTAATTTACCTATGCCAACACCACCATTCGATTGTGGTATGGACACATATGATAATACTATAAATGTTAATAATGTGGGTAATATGCAATCTGTTATACCTGAAATAAGAATGGCTATGAATATAAGTAAATTAGGGCCAAACGTTGCTATCAATGGGCAAGGTAATACAGGTGGTACTTCCACTGATATTTCAGGAGCTATTTCATTTTGTCACGAAAATATTCCCGCTCTTGGTAATGGTGTATTAGCTAATAATGATTTAAGTCATTTCGAAAATTCCTTTTTAAGAAGTATTTGTGTTACTTTTTCTAATTATAAACCTAAAGCAGACCATCATACTGTAGATGATTTTATTACTTATGGTCTTGAAAGATTCCACAACGGGGAAGACACAGAAAATATAGTTGGTGGTGTAGTTTTCACTAGGTTTGACCACAGTTTAGTAAATTTAGGTGATTATGCTACAGCTGGTGGTGGTTCAGCTTCGCAAGCCCAAGGTACTTCAGTACCTGATATATATGCTTTTCCGATACCTGTTACTGATGTACAAAGTCAAGTTACGTCTAGTAATGGATTTACTGTAGGTAATACATTAGCATCTGGTGGAATAGCAAAGTTGGTAGGTAAATCAAGTGGTAATTATAAAAATTTAAATAGATTAATATGGGGTAATAGTCCCGTTGTTTCGGGTACCGGTCCTGCCCAAATTAGTATGGAAGATGTAGATGGTCCTTTACGTTTTGTAAAACTACCTGCGGATTCATGGTTTGATATGCGTATATTCACTGATATACAACAAGATAACAGTGCATATGTGTCTTCTAAAGTACCATATGCTGCAAGTAGTTCTGCTAACCCTACAGAAGCTTCTATTAGTGACCGGGGTATACCTATGAGAATTATTTTTGATTTGGAGCAAACCGAAGATGGTGTAACCATTGACAGTAGTGACAGATATAAACCTTTCCTTGATATATGGTTCCCGCAAGGGGTAGTAGGTGGTAGTACTCCTGCATCTTATCCTACCGGATTACAGAATCCTTGGAATTTTGCAGACAATCCACATCTATATCCTAAACATATGACTGTATGGGTACAAAATTATCCATGGTATAGTGGTAATACTGATGGTAGTGTACCTTTCTTTACTGGTGATAATGTATCACAAGGTAATACAAGTGGTAGTAGTCAAGAAGTAGAGCTATTTATAGATAGTATTAGCTTACATAATTATGGTCCGGGTATAAACTCATTCAGTGCTGCTAATGGAAATGCACTTATGGCATTTGCTCCTAAAACGCATAAATCTCCAATGCATGTTGCTATTTCTGGTGCAACTTCTAGTTCACAATCTCCTAAATTTTTCAATAAAAGATGGGTTGGTTCTGCTCCTGTAACTTTAACAGGACAGGTTCAAGTAACAAACGCAAGTAATACTGGAACATTAGTGTCTACTTCTGGTGCTTTTGACTTAGGTGCTCTTGAAAACATGGCTAATAAGACTACTGGATTAGCTGGAGGAAGTGGTTGGTCTAATAAAGGTGATGTAATTGAAGTTGCTGGTACTAGTCTTAGCAATACCTTTGCTAGTATTGAGGACAAATATAATTTTACCATGTTTGATGTAGGTGGTAATGCTGCTAATTATGCTGGTAGTACAGGTATAATTGATGTAACATTCACAACACATGGAACATTACAACCTAGTGTCAACAAAGCAGATATGTCTACTTATGACGTAGGACAAAACGTTTGTATAGGGTTGAATGAGCGTGCGTATTTACCTTTAACTGACGCCGGTGCGATATATACTAGTGAGGCATCTGGAAATATATTATTTAATGACTTTAATACTCAAGATTATGATGCAGTAAAAACTAATCCACTTATACCTAGAAAAATTGATAAATTATCTTTAGCTTATGGAAGTACATCTATATCTGGTGGTGCATTTATGACTGTCGCTGATGGTGTTACTGATAGTGTAGCTATTCCTTTAGGAGGCCAAATGGGAGCTCCTGCTGTTTTTACGAGTGGTACAACTACAGGGCATCATTTATCTGGTTCTCAGTTCCCTGTTAATGTCGGTACTAGTGTAGGTAATTCCAATGCTATCAATGTAATTACAGGTAGTATTAATAATGTACCTACCGATGGATTTAGACAAAAAGGATTCTTAAATTTACGACTAGATGGTGCTGCTGGTGGTTCTACTAATAGGTATGGTGACTGGGTTAAGCGTGAAAATATAGCAGCTAGCACACGTATTATAGGAATACCTCAGTTTGATATATTTACTCATGGTACCAAACTAGGTAAGTTTTCAGAATTAAACTCTAACCAAATTAAAGTTCATGATTCATCTATGATAAACTGGAGCGACCCTGATGAAACTTATATTATATATTTAGCAGGGGCAACTAATGCTACTTCTTTTAAGAAAACAGGGTTACAGTTAGCCCAAGAATCACCTATTGTTAATAATGTAATCTCTTTCAAAGAAGATTTGTTTTATGCGGATGATGATTTTACTGCATTAGTAACTGAAGAAAATCTACCTAGATTATTGTTCTGCCCTGAAAAATTTTGGATGACTATGACATTTGATACCCCTGCATCTACAATACGCAGAACTTATAGTAGTGCTTGTATGATAGTTTCTGATGACACCGTAAATCCTACAGTGGCTACATGCTCAGGAACTACAGTAAATGAATGGTTATTTTCTATGAAGAGTAGTGTTGCAACCACAGGAGGTGCAGCCGGTCTTTATTCAAGAGCTTGGAATATCTACCCCGGAGACGAATCTTCTTCTATTATTACAAATCAAGACTTTGGATATGGTGTAGAAACTGATGAAAATGCGGGAGGAGGGTATGTAGTACAAGGCCAAGTAGTACAAGGTCAATATATGCATTTACCATTAAGAGACGTTTCAAAAGCAGCTTCTATCGAACCCGGTGCAGATATACCTATAATATTATATCCTACCGAAACTAGCCCTCAATCTTCAAGTTATACCTTTACAAGTCCAGACAGCACAAGTGAAACTGCTCAACCAACTTTATTTTGGCAATTCCAAGATTTACCTCCTGTGATAAGTAATTTAGAAGTAAACGGTCCTGTTTCTCTAGATGAAACAAATCTTTACAATTTAGATTCACAAAATTTAAACAGTTTAATATTTACATGGAATGAAACTAATGCTGATGACACGTGGTATAGGATGTTAATTACATCAAACGATAATGTTAACGATAAATATACTCACGCAACTATGTGGGCTCCGCTGAATGAAGGCTTTCCTAACCCCGGTGTTGCTCCTACTGGTTATAAAGTTCATAATCCAGTTTTAGGTACATCTGGTAATATCACCATAGGTAGCACCGTCAGACCTGTAATTTATGGGCAAGGTGGTTGGGCAGCTAAATTAGATAAAACTACCAATGGTTCCTTAACTGTTCCAAATGGTACAAATACTGCTTTAGAAGG
>CERH01045356.1_pt1 | contig 14069 bp, 15 predicted proteins | sample 530991 | NCBI WGS metagenome assembly CERH01 (sample SAMEA2621191, study PRJEB7988) | marine metagenome | biome: marine biome (ENVO:00000447); feature: mesopelagic zone (ENVO:00000213); material: "saline water (ENVO:00002010), including plankton (ENVO:xxxxxxxx)" | depth 800 m | reverse complement strand
GGTATTTTAAAAGAAAATAATATTCCTGTAGCTGATGTTGCTGCTGATATTACAGATGATCAGGCAGTAGAAGCAGCCCAACTTTTTCTAAAGAAGTATCAGGATCAAATGAAAAATTTTTCAAACCGGACGCAGAATCCAGGAGCAAGAGCAAATGAAGTAACTCTTGCTAAAGATAGAATTAAAACAGATATGTTTATTGAAGACAGGAATCTGCAACCACATATCAAAGCTTTACTTGGAGAGATAAAAGATCCGTTGTACAATTACACTAAGACAGTGGACGACCTTTCAAGTTTTCTTGCTACAGATGATTTATTTAGAACTATAAGAAATAACTCTGACCCTGGGTTCAAAGATTTATTTATAAACCCAACCTCAATAACAGAAGCACAGAAAAAGGCTCTTTTAACAAGACAAGAATCACCTTACGTGGAGCTTGGTAGTAGGCAAGGAAACAGTAAAGGCTTAGACAAAGCAGAGGCTCCTGATAGTTCTGGTTGGGGAAGTTTGCATGGATATTTAGTTCCAGAAAGAGTTTATCAAGATTTAACAGTTACGTTAAGAAATCATGGTCTTTTGGGAAACACTTATGGTTATTTTCTAAGAGCCAAAGGTGCATCACAACTTGCTAAAACTGCATTCTCTATTCCCACCCAAGCAAGAAATGTTATAAGTGGTGCTCTATTTGCGTTAGCTCAAGGTAATGTTGGAAGGGGAGTTAATGTATTTGAGTCACTTGAAAAGACATTTGCTAACATACCTTCTTTTAGAAAAGGAGAAACATCAAAACAAAAATTTGATGAGTATCTTAACAAGCTTACAAGGCTAGGAGTAACTGGTACAAGTCCTCAATTCAGAGAAGCCATAGAAAATTTTAGTCTTAATATTAATAATGGTAATTACAAAACAACAAAGATAATTGATGATGGAACTGGAACAACCAGGGAAGTTGAAGTTCCAGCTTTTAGCACTAGCACAAGTGATTTCTTAGGTAACTTTACCGATAAGATACAAAAGGGTAAATATACCTCAAGTATTTCTAAGGTTGCTAAAAAAGGTTTTGATATTGGAACTGATTTGTATCAATCTGGTGATGACATCTGGAAAATATATAACTTTGAATTTGAAAAGAAAAAGTTATTAAATGCTTTTACTAAGGGTGGAGAAAGACAAACAGAGGAACTCGTAGCCTATTTAAAAAGAAAAGGTTTTAATCTGCCCGGAGCTGATGCAAGAGTGCAACTAAATCCTAGTGCCGTAAGAAAAGAAGTTGATGATTTAGTAGATCAATATGCTGCTGACATTGTTAAGAACACAGTTCCTAATTACAACATGGCTCCAGATGCCATCAAGTTGGGAAGAAAACTACCTCTTGGTAACTTTATAACTTTCCCATATGAAATTATTCGTACCGGCTTAAACACAATTAAAAGATCTCTTGATGAACTAACAGATGAAAGTCCACAAATAAGAGAGATCGGACTAAGAAGACTTACAGGAACGATTACAGCTAATTTAGGTATCGGAGCTGGGTTAACCTTTGTAGGACACAATCTAACAGATGTTACAGATGATGAGGTTGATGCGTATAGAAAAGCTTTAGCACCACCTTGGGAAAAGAATTCTAGATTAATCCCGACTGGCAGAAATGAAGATGGTACATTTAGTTATGTAAACTTTAGTTATTTTAATCCATATGATCTTGTTTCAAGCATGGCTACAGCAGCACTTGGAAAAACAAGTGGTTATTCAGAAGCAAGAGCATTAGGAAAAAATAGAGCCACAGCAGCATTTAATTCTGCCGTTGATGCTGGTTCCGTTTTTTTAAATCCTTTTGTATCAGAATCAATTATAACAGAAAAATTAGCTGATACAACTGTTAGAGGTGGTAGAACAAAAACTGGTGCAAAAGTATTTGATCAGCAAGATACTGTGGGAGATAAAATTACAAAAAGTTTTTTTCATACTTTAAATGGTGTTCTCCCTGGTATTTTTCCTGGTCAATTTAGTACTTCAATCCCAGGAAGATTGCCTCTTGTGGGGGATTTACCTGCATCTTTTGAACAAAGTGGTTTTTTGCGTTCTTTTACTAGTCAGATCTTACCCGATACAATAAGTAAAAAAGATAGAAATGATATTGAAAGAAAGATTGGTCAAGAGGTATTTAATTTATTTACTGGTGTAACAGAAAGAGAAGCACAGATACCTAGAGCACTGACCTATAAAGGTTATGAGTTTTCAAAGAATAGACAAGACGCATCTAACTCTTTTAATCGTGTTGCTAGAAAAAGAAATGTTACTTCAAGTGAACTTCTTTCTGCTTTTAGAATAGCAGATGAAAAGAGATATAGAGCATTTAACCAATTTAAATATGTTCTGGATAATGCTGAAACATTAAATCTATCCAAAAGAGAAATTAAAAAAATATTAAAACAAGCTGGTGTATTTGGGGTCGATGAGATCCTTCGAGGACGATACGAGCCACTCAAAATAAGTTCCAGTGTTCTTAAACAGATGAGAAGACAAGGCACCATTGGTGAACTACCTCGTGCAGAAATAAAAAGATATAGAAGAGAACGATCAAAGTTAGAACTTACTCCAGGTATCGATGTCCTAAGCCCATCTTTTAGCACTCCAGTCAGTCCAAATTTAAACATTGATTTAGATTTAATACCACTACCTACAACTCCTAGTCCCTCTGTTGCTTTAGGAACACAGGTAACAACAGCTCCTTCGATAGATAGAGAGGCATTAGCCGGTGGTAACCCAGCCACTCAACAAATTGCTAGAAGATGAAGCTATCCAACCTCTCCCCAGTTATTTCCTAACTCTTGATCCACCTTTGAAGGAACTTTTAGAATATGATCAAGACCTGTTTCCATAATATCTTTTATTTGTTTACACTGCGTATCGTCTTTAACAGAGAAACATAATTCATCATGAACAGTTAACATAGGAACAAGTCCCTCATCATAACAATCCTTCATTGCTTTCTTTGTTTGGTCAGCAGCCGAACCTTGAATTAATTTATTTAAAGCTTTGTATGTAAAGGCTCTTCGTAAATGTGATCCATGTTTTTTCTGGGCTTCTTCCAAAGGTAATGGTTTATTATATTCATAGGTTTTTGGTTCCCATAGATGAAACCTACATTTTCTCCCTAACAATGTTCTGATTAAACCATGAACTTGTGCCTGGCTACTTGCTAAATCAGCTAGACTTTTAACAAAAGGAACTTTCATATGATGTGTTGATAATAATTCTTTAGCTTCATCATCAGATATACTTAATTGATTAGCTAACTTTGCCTTACCCATGCCATACATAATACCAAGGTTTACTGTCTTTGCTTCTTTTCTTGTTATTCCTGCAAAGTCTGCAACCATTTGATGTAAATCAACATCTCCTTTGTTGTACTCTTCAACAATCGTATCAATCATATCATGTCTTTGTGGTATTTCTTTTGGTAAACTAGCAGCAAAATGCACAAGTAATCTAGGTTCTTGACTTGAGTAATCAAAAGATCCCCATCTTTCTCCCTCTTCTGGAATAAATAAACCTCTAACCATCTTCTTTATTTCAGGATCTCTAGCCGGTATCTGTTGCAAGTTAGGATTAGAGGAAGAAAAACGACCTGTAACAGTTCCTCCATCGTCTGATCTTAGTTGATGAAACTCTGTATGTATTCTTCCTTTGTGATTGTGCCTTAAAATTGTTTCAATAAAAGTGCTGTCAGCTTTATCGAACTCTCTTAATTTTACAAGTGCCTGACATACTTTATGTGGATGTGAATTTAAATATTGTTTTGTAAAAGAGGGCGATCCCAGATCTGTTTTTGGATATTTTAATTCTAAAGCATCAAACATTTTTTGAACAGAGGCACTTGCCCAGGGATCCACATCTACTCCTGATTCTTTTTTAATAAAGTTTTTAAGATCAGTTACCTTTTTCTGTAGTTGTTTTTTTACTATCTCTACTTGTTTTAAATCAACACGAACACCTCTAGTTCTCATGTCTAACATCAAAGGTATAAGACCCGTTTCTAATTCAAAGATTGACCATAGTTCTTGTTCATCTAATTCAATTTTTAAACGATCCCATAATCGTAATGTCATCAGAGCATCTTGTTCAGCATATGATCCAACAAACTTAGGTGGTAGTCTCCACAGGTCTGCTTTAGGATCTATGCCCCAGTCTTTTGCAGCAGCCCGTAACATCTTCTCATCTTTTCTCATATCAATGTATGTTCGACAAACATTGTTAAGACTATAGCTAAATCTATTCTCATCAATCAAAGGTGCTGCAATCATTGTATCAATAATCTTACCCTGTACTTCAATACCCTCGGCTCTTAGCCACCCGGCATCATAGGTGGCATTGTGCATAATCTTTTGAATATCTGGGGTCTCCATTTGTTTTTTAAACCATTTTAAAGTCATTTTAGGGTCTAGATTATGTCCGTTCTCATGTCGTATAGGAAAGTATCCTTGATAATCTCCAGCTGCAACGGCTATACCTACAATGTTTCCATCATTTCTTGTCCACCCTGGACCTAAAGATTGTATGTTTGGATCCCTAGTTTCTAAATCAACAGCTATCTTTTTATACTTTGTAAGGTCCGGATACTCATGGGGAATGTTCCAGTCAACATCTAGATAATCCATTTCCATACGTTCTAAAAAATTAATTGTACTTTTGTCATTTAAATCTTTAACCATTACTGCTCTCCACCTAAAGCACCATAGCCACAGATATCTATCCAACTATCTGTATGCTCCGGTGTTTCTATCAATCGACTTAATTTGACAGCTATCATACATTGATATACCTGGCTTACAGTGATTTGCTTGTTCAGTAAAACAGACCACATATCAGCTATTCGTTTGTGATTTTCGTATGCATCCCCGTATTCTTTTGCTCGATCTCCGTTAATCAGGAATTGACTTTTATTTAGTATTTCATCTCTATTCATATCTCATACCTATATTTTTTATCTGTTTCTAGTAGATGTAATGTTTTCTTTGCTCTGGTAATCCCTACATAAAAAGCTCTATGCTCACTATCTTGATCCTCTGAATTTATACAAGCCTGTGTAGTTCCAAGATATACAACACAATTATCATCCTCTCCTCCTTTCATGGCATGAAATGTTGATAGCTTTATTCGAGGTGGCTGAGAAATGTCTTCGCCCCTTCTTTGTAAAGATTTAATATATAACTTTTCTTGATCTCCTAATCTTGCTACATCCATCGCATCTCTTTCAATCGGTGCAACAAGACCACAGTCTTTTTTTAATTTATAATAATCTAATACTTCATCATCTTGATATGCCTCCAATAAATTTGATGATCCTCTTTTTACAACAGCAAGGTTTCCTTGCTTCGAAACACTCTTGTAAAAACTTTTTAGAATATAAACCGGTAGTCGATCTCCTTCTTGAATACGTTTCCATGTTATCATAATCTCTGCAACCTTCTGACTTACAGAGCAGTATCCTTTTAAACTGTACAGATATCCTTCTTCAATCAACTTAGACGCAAATTCTTTTACCATCTTATTTGTTCTTGCCATGATGGTCCATGAACCTTGGTCCAAGGGAATGTCAAAAAAGCTGCCATGATAATGAACCTCTCCTTCAAACGATGTTGGTTTGAATTGTTTAGGCATACGACCTCTAATCCGATTGCAAATATTTCTTGATAAATCATAAATCTTTTTCGGCATACGATAAGATTGCTCTAATATTTTAATGTTATCAGTGCAGTTCATAAATAAATTTACATCGACCCCTGTCCATTTGTGTATTGCCTGGTCATCATCTCCAGCAAAAATAACTCTATCTGCTCTTCCGGACATATGTTCGATCATGGACCATTGTAAAGGTGTAAGATCCTGTGCTTCATCTATGATCAAAAGATCTAATTGTGGAGGATCAATCGTTCTGTATTTATCAATTAAATCTGTAAAGTCATATTTATTTTGCTTTTGTTTGTAGTTTATAATCTCTTTGTTTACTTTTAACATCATATTATAATCTAGATTGTAATCATTAGCATCATTAAACTCTTGCTCTAGTGATACCCCTCTATATTTGGCTCTCATAATAAGTTGAATATACTTTGCTCCATTGTTTTCGACTACAGATGGTAGGAGATGACCATCGTCCGGAGAAACAGTATCTACATTATTAAAAATTAAACCTACTTTAGATCCAATATGAACCCAGTCTTGCTTTCCTAACATATCTTTTGTGTCTAGCCCCAATCCATGAAAGGCAATTGAGTGTAGTGTTTTAAAAAAAGGCAACTGTTTTTTGTCTAGAGAAAACTCTTTACAGGCTCTGTCTAATGCCTCTGCTACAGCCTTTCGAGTAAAAGAAACAAATCCTATCTTGTCCGGCTCAACACCACTTGATAAGGCATCTCTTACGTTCTCAATTAGGGTATGTGTCTTACCACAACCAGGAGGTCCAAAGATCAGTGTTCTCTTATTCACTTGCCTGAACTCCACGAGGTCTATTATCTAACCATTTTTGTATTTCATCTTTGTCCCAGCGAGTAGCTGCACTTGATCGGCTACTTGTTCCCATAATAATTGGCTTGGGAAAATCACCATCCTTCATGTTTGTATACACCCAACTGTGAGAGACTTGTAACCAGTCCGTCACATCAGATAACTTCAACAATGAAGTATTTTTTTTAGAAGGGTATTTCATCAGTTGTCTCCTTTTTTTCTTCTACCTCTTCAAAAGAAGGAACCCACCAAACTCTAATTTGTAAGCTCTTTCCGTCTGAATTTCTAACTCTGTATCTTCCATAACAATCTTTTCCATCGTTCATAGATTTTATCTGCTCTTGAACCTGAGCCCTAGAGTAAGAAGTAAACCCACGATTTTTTAAGAATGTCATAACTCCGTTAATCGTAAACCTTGTTAGTCCGTCCTCGGTCCAAGGTTTACCCATCTCCATTTCTTCTGGAGCCATTGCTCTTATTCTACTTGTGCAATATGTTTTAATTAATTCTTTAAACTGTCCTGTAATTGTCAACTCTTCTGGCACCTCAATGAAGGTAGCTTTCTTCATAAGTTCATTAACAAGAACTTGCCACTTCTGAGGTTTAATTGTAGGAGGCATCATTTGTATTTGTTCCATACAAGCTCTTTGCCAAAGGGTTTGGTTTTGAAGTTGCTCTGTAAATAGTTGAACTCTTCTACCATCTATGTCCATGAAATACAAACGGGGCTCAGATAACATAATTGTTAGTCCCCCTAAGAATGGTGTATCAGGTGCATTACTCCCAACACCAAAAGGTCTTGATTTACAAATGGCTTTATCACAATGATTTTTTAACGGGCAAACGTCACATTGATAAAAGTATTCTTTCTTTTGTAAAGACTCTTGAATAGCAACAATTTCTTTTGCCCCTAGTGCTGGGGTACATAACAACCGATTATATTCTTCATGATGCTTTTTCCAGTCATCTGGATATTTGTATCTACAGTAAACTCCAACGGCAAACATAAATATGTTTCTATTTTCTTTCACTGTGCCCAAAGAAGAGATTACCTCTAAACAATAAGGACCATCCAAAAAGAACTTTCTTTCTCCAGCAAACTGAATCTCATTTAATTCAGATACTGAAACTCTTTTCTTTTGAATTGCTTTTATAAACTCTGCTAACGTCATAGCTTCGTTCTTTGTGTTAAAACAATAACGGGTTGTAAGTTCAGCATGATAGTAAGGAATGTTTATAGAACTACCAACATCTCCTCTTTCAGCTAAAATCTTATCTTGTTTTGGAAAGATTTCACAACCACTATGTCCCAGTGCAATAGACATCTCTATTAAATATTCTCTTACTAAACTAGCTGGTTCCCAATCTTTTAAAAATAAAAAGAGATGGGCACCTCCTGATTTTGAACGACACAGAAGTAAAGGTAGCTTTAGTTTCTTTATTTTTTTATTTAAGGCTACCAAATCTAAATCATAAGTATCAATATCCAAGGCACCAAAGCGACACTTGTTATCCTGTGTTATCGGTATCGCTGAATAGTTTTCCTTCCCACCAATGTGAGCTTCTAACTTATCCGTTGTTAAAGGTTCTCTAATAATAGAATACTTAGCTTCTGTTTTTCCATTTCTCCTGACATCACCTATGATCGATCTACCATGTGCTGCACTAGATCCTTGGAAAGCATTCAACAACTCCTCTGCCTCATGCATAGCTTTCTCCTAAAAAAAAGGAGGGAGATAAACTCCCTCACAAATTAAAATGGGATCTTAGTTTCTTCACCTTGGGGCTCGTCACTTTTTTGCTCCGGTGCTTGTACTTTTATTTCACCTGCTTTACTTGCAGAGAATAAAGACATCGCTTGATTAAACAAATCCTTATCTTCAACTATCTTTTTAAACATGACAGAATAATTAAAGTAAGAATATTGGTCTGCATTTGTTTCTTCAACTGTTTTAATAGTCCATATGTTGGTAAAAATAGGACACTTTATTATTTTTCCCGTCTTTGGGTTCTTTACAGTTTGTAAATTAAGCTGTGTCTTCCAACGTCTTGATATTTTAAGTTGTGTGGCTTTCATATCAAGAATAGCCGGGGTCCAAGAACCATCGCTTGATTTTACCAGGACAACATAGTTATCTGCCTTAACCACTTGATGTCCATTTGGCAATGTTTCTGTAGCCCCTTCTCTTTCAGTTTGTTGAAGAACAGGATCTTTAGGATCTATCTCACCAATAAATCCACCTCCTTCAGTTCTTTTTATCCATTCCGTATACGTTGTTTTAACGTGACAGGGTATAACCTCAAGACTATCAGACCAATATTCTTTTGTAAGATTATTGAATATATCTCCTTGTCCTAAACCCTCAATAAACTTAGCATGAGATTTTTTCACTTCATCATTCGAAGACTGAGCAATACGAATGTATGGCATTTGCATTTCATCACTTGTAAACTCACAACCTAAACCCTCGTTAGCTTCAATCTCATTTAATAAATCAACTGGTAAGTTACCATTTGTTTTCTTTACATCAGTACCCATGATTATGTTCTCCCTATTTTTGCTACGTTCTGAATAAATGCACCAAACGTATCCAGATCAATTGGTATGTTTTTTTCTAAGCAATCTTTAACAAACTTCTTTAGTGTTGCCGGATGAATATTATTCTTTCGAATAGGATCAAGTCCCTTTGACTTTAACTCTTCTGTAATATTACCGGCAATATTATCTTCACCTCTTGTAAAGGATAAGATTACTTCGTTCTTTATAATATCATCGTAGTTGTTTTCACGAAGCCATTCATAAGCATCTTCCCTTTTATCTACAGGAATAGACGCATGAACAACAACATTGCTTGATACTTTTACACCATCGTCCGTTTTAAATTCTTTAACACCCATTTCATCCATGAGCTGTGGTATTTGCTCCGTGGACAGTTTGTGTTTAGCTTTCTTTAATTGTGAAACAAGTTCTTCAGCTTCCGTTAATCTAGCTTCAGTATCTCGCAAACTTTTTACTAGTGAACTTAAATCTTTAGATGTGTTAACATTTATATCTTTTAATGATTCTGATTCATCAAAGATCTCATCGAATATATTTTGTTGTGTCATGTAAGTTTCTCCTTCTTCAAGTTTGACAAATATTAATATTGTGATTATAGTATATTAATATATATTAATGCATAATAATAAATGAGAATCAAATGTCAACATATAAATTTAAAACTAAACCATTTAGACACCAAGTTGAAGCACTTAAAAAAGCAAAAGACCTTCCAGGTTTTGGTTTTTTTATGGAGATGGGAACAGGAAAAAGTAAAGTTTTACTAGACAATATTGGAATTCTTTTTTGTGAACAAAAATTAAACTTCGCTATTATTATTGCACCCAAAGGAGTGTACAGAACATGGGTTGAAAACGAAATACCAAGGCACCTTCCTGACTATATTCCAAGGCGAATCATCCGGTGGTCAGCTAACCCAACCAAAAAACAACTTGAAGAAATAAATTCTGTTAAAGATTTTTTCTCAGGCTTAACTTTATTTGTCATGAACGTAGAAAGTTTCTCAACATTAAAAGGAAAAAAGGTTGGTGAGTATTTAGCCAGAACTTTTGGACAAAGGGGCATGATTGCAATCGATGAGTCAACTTCTATTAAAAATCACAAAGCAAAAAGAACAAAGACACTTCTTAACATTGCTCGTAGTTTTTGGTTTAAACGAATATTGACCGGGTCACCTGTTACTAATTCACCACTGGATCTTTATTCACAAATAACTTTTTTAGGTACAAGGTTATTACCCTTTAACAATTTTTATAGCTTTCAAGCATACTTTTCAGTTCTTCAAAAAAGAAACACAAGTACACACTCATTTACTCAAATTTTGGGATATAAAAACATTAATGAACTCACAGATATGATTGAACCTTTTACATTTAGAGTTCTCAAGAAAGATTGTTTAGATTTACCACCGAAAAATTACACTGTTAGATATGTAAATCTTACATCAACTCAAGTTGATTATTATAATAAAATTAAAAACGATGCCATCTTACTTTTAAATGATGACATGGTATCTGTGCAATCCGTAATTACTCAAATGCTTAGACTACAACAAATTATTTCTGGTCACTTAAAAACTGATGACGGAGACATAATCACATTTGAATCCAATAAACTCAATGAATTACTTCAGATTTTAGAAGAGCATGATGGTAAAGTAATTATTTGGTCTAGATTTAGGCACGATATTAAAGAGATTACCAACCAACTGTCTAAAACGTATGGTGCTGGATCCGTTGCAGCTTACTATGGGGATACTTCAGAGGAGGAACGTGTAAAAATAATGCAGACTTTTGAAGATCCAAACTCAGAATTAAAATATTTTGTAGGCAATCCCTCCACTGGAGGATATGGATTAACATTAAACCAAGCTGATTTAACAATTTATTATTCAAATAATTTTAATCTAGCTGAACGTCTTCAATCAGAAGATAGAAACCATCGTATGAATCAAAATAAAAAAGTAACTTATATTGATTTGGTTTGTAATGATACGATTGATGAAAAAATAGTTGAAACTCTCAGAAAAAAGATTAACATCTCAGCAAAAGTTTTGAATGAGGAAGCGAGAGAATGGCTGACGATCACTCCAAAAAAGACAAATCGCTAGAAGAATTAATCGAGATAACCAGTGAATATAAACGTGGTCTGTGGAACTTGAACAATGCTTGTAAAGAAATTGAAAGAGTAAGTGGCTTAGAAAAAAATGTCTGTCAAGCATGGTTAAAAGGTATGAAAAGATATAACGTCACTCAAATAAGAGGTTACTCTAAAGAACCTGAACGACTTCGAAAAGGTAAAGAAGGAACGATCTATGAACCAAAAAAATAGGTGCAAGATAAACTTGCACCCAGTTTCTTTCGAGGTTTGAACATATAACTATTATCTTATTTGTTAGCTTTATCTGTCAACTCTTTTAATTTTTTTTCTAAATAGTTTAGTTGTTCATCAATAGTTAATCTGTTTCCATCAAAAGATGTTTTAAATTTTTCTTCAAATGCATCTTCTTTTTTATTTGTTTCTTCCATGTTTTTTCTCCTTAAAATTTTATTTCATTGCCCCATGAATCCCAGCCAGGAACTTTTTCTCTAGCAAACAATTCTATTCTTGGGACATCTCCACAGAGATCTACTATTTTGTCCCTAACACAATCTGGTTTGCGACTATGCTCACGTTTTGGTTCAAAAACGATCTGCCTAACCGATTTAGATACTCTTTTAGGATGACCTTTTGTTCCAAGTAAACACAACTCTGAATTAGACCTTGTCCAATAACCTAGCCCCATGAACGTATCCTTTTCTGAGTTTTTAGGTAGAGTTAAATAGCCATAATCATGAAAAGATTTATTAACTTTTATCCAGTTAAAGGCACAAGTCTTATAGTTAAATCCCCAGGCTTCCATACAGGTCAACCCATGTATTAATTTGGGAAATGTAACCCAAAGGAATAAACAACTATCAGAGTCAGATATAGAGTCCACAGGTAAATTATAAATATCATCGTCATCCATAGTAACATAATGATTGTCAGCAGATTTTTTCTCCTTACCCTTTTGGCTGAACGTCTTGAAAGACCACGGGGGATCAGCGAGAAGCACCTCATACCTTTTGTTTTTTGGAAAGTTTAAGACGTCCATATTCTTCCTCCACCATTTTTCTAAGTTGTGCCGACATTTTTCTGTTTTCTTTCTCACAGATTTCTTTCAAAAGTGTCTTTGTTTTTTGTTCCACCCCTATAGGCACAAATTCTTTTTTACCTTGGTTCATTGTCGGTCTTCCAAGCTTATTGTTCATTTAATTTTCCTTTCTTTTATCTATTTGAGATAACAATGAATGAACAGAACTTTCGTAATTAATCTCGTCCCAACATCCATCAAAAATATCAACGTGATCCTTTCCATGTTTAGCAATAAAATCATCACGACTCATATTAACTGCGTCATTTTCCATTCCTATTAAAAAATTTTTCATTCTTCCCATGTTCTTTCCCTTCTTATATGTTATTAATTATTATTAATTATTATTAATTGTTATAAACTACTAGTTATACTTTGTAAACTATTATTTCTTATTATTACTGTTAACTTCTTTTTATTGCCTGATGGTTCTTTTCTTTCTCTTCCATTTCCTCATAAAAGCTATCTTTAATTATGGATGCTATGACTATAGCCAAGTTATCCACATTCATTTCTTCTGCTAAATCCAGTAACCATTTTTCAACTTCTGGATCTAGATTTTTATAAACATTACCTTTCAGAACTTTTTTATATTGCCTGATTGTTCTTTCTGGCTTGTTTATTTTATTATTTATATTCATTACTGCTCTCCTTTTTATTTTTGATTATGCTCCTCTAATAATTGTTCTAAATCATCAGGTCGAGGAAGTGGTTTCCCTGAAAAATTCCTGTAAAATACATGGTTGCCCACTATGTTTATAAATTCATAATTGTCTTTCCAATAAGGACTAACCTCAAGAGTATGATAATGTAAGGCATCATTGCCTATCACAGTTATATAATCCCCATCTCGTAACATTAGTTCCGCTATGGCTTTCGCCCTTTGGAAAGCAAAGTCGTCAGTAACTATATCTGGTTTTCCATCACACCACCACGAAAACTGGCAACCTTCAGAGTTTTCTTGAAGAACCACTGAACAAATGTCATTTGGATAGTCGTCACTCCTCACTCTGTTTAACGTCACCTCAGCTACGGCAATTTGACCTTGAACCTCTTCACCACGAGCTTCAAAATAAATGTTAGCCGATAGGCATAATAGAGCCGTTGTTTCTAAAATCATTGTATTCCCTTTCTTTTATTAATTTGTTTACTCCTGTATACATTTTATTTCCTCTATGTTTCTAATATCGTAGTTACAAATAATTAATTTGGTAAATACCCTCGAAAGATTTGTTAGACGACCATTTGAATCATACGTTTCATCAACATCTATAGTTTTTTTAAGTACGGAAAAAAACTTTTCTCTTCCTTGTCTTCCAATAACAGATGCAGCCTTTTGATTTATGTTTCCGATTATTGGATATAAGGAAAGTATGTCTAGTCCTAGAAGTTCAGATAATTTTTCATAAGTTATTCCTTCAGGGTGTTTATGTACAATGTTTAATAAATTAATTATTTTTTCTGGATTTTTTCCCATAACTATATCTTTTAAATTTATATAGGAAATAACCTCCTTTTTTATTGACGTGGGTGTAACCTTTCCGTCCTTTTGTTTTTTAATAATGTTTACATCTGCGTTATTACTTCCCGTGACATTAAACCTTTTTCTTAAACAATTTTCGTTAATAAATCTCATTTTATAAAATAACACCCATAAATTTTTTATATCTCTATGATCCAAATGTTTAATTTGTTCTGGAGTTATTTTAATTTTTAACCTTTGAAACTCACCATTTTTAAAAGTTTCCTTAAATTTTAAATTTTGCTTTTTAGATTTCTTATACATTTTATCTCCACAGATTCTGTTTTCCTTTATTCTTG
>CERH01079234.1_pt1 | contig 14220 bp, 19 predicted proteins | sample 530991 | NCBI WGS metagenome assembly CERH01 (sample SAMEA2621191, study PRJEB7988) | marine metagenome | biome: marine biome (ENVO:00000447); feature: mesopelagic zone (ENVO:00000213); material: "saline water (ENVO:00002010), including plankton (ENVO:xxxxxxxx)" | depth 800 m | reverse complement strand
CGGCAGACCATAGGGCGTTGCATCCACCCCGTCGCCCAGACCGTTCGCCCAAGGCTGCACCTCGGTGATCAGCGGATCGGGGGTTCCTGCGTGCGTGGCCCCAGCCGCAACGGCCCCGGCCGCCGCCGCCACGCCACCGCGCAGAAAGGCGCGCCGGGAGGTGGGTTTGCCTTTGAATGTCCCTAACATCTCAAATGCCTCCTTTCAGCAAGTCGTTACGCGCCAATTACCTGGACGCTGTTGTTGGGGGTGACACTGACCGTGCCGAGTTTGCGGATATGGCTCTCGACCACATCCCAGATTTCGGGGCCTTCAGTGTTTTCATTGACCGAGGCCCAACCAGCGACCACGTAGGATTTCGCGGGATCAATCCCTTCGCCTGTCTTGAGCAGGGTCATGTCGCTGATCCGGCTGCCCTGCGGCTGGTTAATGTCGATCCGATAGCCCATGCCGCCGATGCGGACCATATCGCCACCCTGTTGATAATAAGGGTCGGGGTTGAAGATGTTGTCGGCCACGTCCTCGAGAATGACCTTGATGAATTCACCGGTCATTTCAGAGCGATAGGCCTTGCCATAGGTCATCGAGGTGACGTTGAAGATATCCTCGCGGGTGATGTCCTGACCGGGGATCAGGCTTGGTCCCCAGCGGACGCCCGGGGACATGGCGATGTCGGCTTCGCGCTCGGACAAGAGCGCGTCGCAGATCAGATCGTCCCATGTACCGTTGAAGTTGCCACGACGATAAAGCAGGCTGTCTGTCTTGCCGATCACTTCGGTCAGCTGGTCGATATACGGTGCACGCTGCGCGTCAATCAGGGCAGCAACCTCTTTATCCGGCTCGATCACGTCGGAGAAGATCGGGATCAGCTTGTGCCGGAAGCCCATCATCCGCCCATCGCGCACATCGAGATCAACGCGGCTCACGAATTTACCGTTGGAGCCAGAGGCCACAATGATTGTCTCGCCCACCAGCACAGGCTCTGGCAGGGCGTCATGCGTATGCCCCGACAGGATCACGTCGATGCCGGTAACGCGCCCGGCCATCTTTTTATCTACGTCAAAGCCATTGTGGCTGAGGCAGACAACGAGCTCGGCCCCCTGCCCACGCACCTCGTCGACCATGGTCTGCATGTTTTCGTCACGGATGCCAAAGCTGTATTCCGGGAACATCCAGCCCGGATTGGCAATGGGCATATAGGGAAAGGCCTGACCGATAACGGCGATCTTGACCCCGCCACGTTCGAAGAACTTGTAGGGCGGGAATATATCGACCGGCTCGTCCCATTCGGCATCAAAGATGTTCTGTCCGAGCGCCGCAAAGGGGAGGCTCTCGACAATCTCCTGCACACGGGCGGACCCTAATGTGAATTCCCAGTGAAAGGTCATCGCGTCGGGTTTCAATGCGTTCATCACATTGACCATGTCCTGGCCAGCGGTGTGGTAGCAGGTGTAGGAGCCATGCCAGGTATCGCCGCCATCCAGCAGGATTGCATCGGGGCGATCTGCTCGAATGGCGTTGATGACCGTCGCCATCCGGTCGAGGCCGCCGACCTTGCCATAAGCTTGCGCAAGCGCGCTGAAATCGCCAGCCGACAGGGCGTAATGCGTGGGGCTGCCATCGTCGATGCCGTAGAGCTTACGGAAATCCGCGCCGGTAACATGCGGCACGGCCCCCTTGTTTTCGCCCACGCCGATATTGATCGACGGCTCGCGGAAATAGATCGGTTTGAGTTGAGCGTGGATGTCGGTGACGTGGATCAAGCTGACATTGCCAAAGGTGTCGAATTGCAAAAGTTGTTCCTGAGTCAACGCCTGCTGCGCCGCCAGTTTCGCCCAGTTACCAAAGGAAGATGCCCCAAGAATGGCAGAAGCAGCCATGCTCGTCTGAAGAAAATCACGCCGCGAGATCATGATGGACCTTTCCAACTCCCGCACCTATCACATGCGGATTTTTGAATGTTTTTGGATATGGAAAACCCCGCCGACACGCAGTCTGGCGGGGTGTCCCGATTAGTTTCTGACCGAGGGACCTTCGACCGACAGACCATTTCCGCGCGAGGCAACATAAAGCTCCAAGGCGATAAACTCGGGGCTGCCTTCGGCAAAGGTTTCCGCACGCGTATCGCGAATGCACCCTTTAAAACGGTTATGCGCCCCGTTCAGCTTGGTGTTTTTGAGGCGGTAGGTCGGGAAACCGTTGATCTGCCCTTGGCTTAGATGATCCGCACGGATCATGTTGCCGTAATTCTGTTCGTGGCAGTTGGCGCAGGACAGCTCAAGCTGACCATACCGGGTATAATAGATTTCCTTACCCATTTCCCAAGTGGCCTGAACAGGACCATCAATCGCAACGTTGATAGGCATGCCGCGCGATACCGAAGCCAACAGCGCGGTCATGTTGACCATGTCATCGCCGCCATATTTCCACTTTTCAGCACCCATCCGCTCTGTTCGGCAGGCGTTGACCTGCATTTCAAGCGTGCGCACTTCGCCGGCGGCCTCATTCCACTTGGGATAGACGGCCCGGACGCCCTTCATGCTCTCGGCCGCATCACCATGGCAGCTTGCGCAAGACTTGCCTTCGGCGCCCTCTGCGGTTTCCCATGCGGTCATTGCATTCTCGACAAATATCATGCCGGGATTGTCGAAATCATCGGCCTGCATCGAGCGCGTGTCATCGTTTCGGAAATGCCAGCCGGACAAAACTTCGTCCAACGCATCCGACAAATGTGCCGGCGCTGCGGTGCGCGTGATGATCTCGATCTCTTCGTTGACGACGAGCGTGTCATCCACAGGTCCGGCAAATGCCGCACCCGCCAAAAGCGCGGCTGCGCCAATCAGACCGGTAATGCGTCCTGTTCTTTTCATTCTCGTCCCTCCCTTGACGATTGACCCTTATTTCAGCGCGATCGGCTTGGTGTCTTTGTAGACCGAGCCGTCGTCATCGTACCAAGTGAACTTAAATTCACCTGCTTCGGGCACTGTGGCGGCAAATTCGATGTAAGGGTTGGTCGAGATCGCGGGTTCCATGGTCACGTCGACGATGCTCTGACCGTTGAATTCACAGGTGAACCGATTGATGATCGAGCGCGGGATGATGTTGCCTTCCTTATCCTTGCGCTGACCGGATTCCATCGGGTGGCTGATCAGGGTCTTGATCGTGACCGCTTCGCCTGCGGCTGCGGATTTCGGGACCTTGACGCGGGGTGTTACGTCTTGTGCCATTCTCGTTTCTCCTACCTAAGCCTCAGCCGCCGCAGCCGCCGATTGTAACCTTGACGTTGCTCGATGCCTTGGCGAAGGAGCCGTCGCTCATCTTGGCGATTGCCACCACGTCCTGCGTGCCTGCCAGGCGGATGCGGGTCGAGGCGGTTTGCGATGCTGCCAAGGCGCCGAATTTGAAGGTGGCAACACCGGGCGTCGGGTTGCCCATGGCCAGCACGAGGATTTCGACAGCACCAGGGGCCGCGACCTCGATTGGCACTGTGTTTCCGTTTTCGGCGATTTCGGGGGCGGTCAGTGTGATCCCGCTATCGGCCATGGCGGCACCGCCGGTGAATTCGGCGATACGGTCTTCGCCTGCGGCGGTGGCGCGCATGGGAAGGCCAAAGGCGACAAAGGCCCCTGCCCCCATGATCATCACATTGCGTCGTGTCAGTGTCATTTTGTCAAACTCCTGATCTTGGTCACGCTTTGGGCGCGCTCACTCTTTGAGGGTCGCCAGATAGGCGACCACATCTTCAACTTGCTGCGCGGTCAGCAGGGGGCCAAAGGTGCTGTCTGCCGCCTCTCCCGTGAACGCATTCCCCGGCCGCGTATACCCATCTGTCCGGTAAAAAGAGGGCATCAGTGAATCCGGGAACATCATCTTGGCATTGGCGACGATGCCACGCAGTTCAGCTTCGCTCCATCGAGAGCCCGCGCCATCCAGCATTGGACCGATCTCGCCATGAAACGGAACGTCGCTCAAGTCGGTAACTTGGTGGCAGGCCACGCAGTTACCAAGCGAGCGACTTCCGAGCACTTCGCGCCCGGCGACGGGGTCGCCTGCAACACCCGTCAGGGATTCTGCAATCGCGCCATCGGTAAATTTCACATTTGTCGGTGCGACTTCAGCCGCTGACGCGCTCATTGTCGCGCAGATCAGCGACACCGTGAGAATTGATCGTTTCATGCGTCCTCCCTAACACATTCAGATTTTTGTATATCATAGAACACAAATTCGCGATCACACAACAATAAATTCGTATTCTTGAATTTAATGTATTCTCACGCGCATGCTCACTGCGATTTTGCCGCTTCGCGTTCGGCGATGCGGCGTGCGTGATAGCGTTGGAAATCCTCTTCGGTATCAAGCAAGTACCGTTTCTCCTGCACCCAAGTGAGCAGGTCCAACGTGGTGCCGGGGCCAAAGGCACCGGGCATCATCGCCACCGCTGCCTGTGCGGCTGTCTGATCCTCTGCCACCTCTTCGGGCAGAAACAGAATCGACGGCGTAAAGAGCAGCCCCCATTTGCGCGCGGCCTGTTTCTCCGACAGTGATTCACCGTCGAAATCGACAACCTCCAAATCGCCGTGCAAATTGAGCTGCACGACAAAGAAATTATCACGGATGAAATCGGCAATTTCGGGACGGGGAAACACCTCTTCATGCATCTTGGTGCAATAGATGCACCCGCGCTGTTCGATGATCACCATCAGACGCTTGCCCTCGGCATTTGCATCAGCCAGATCCTCACGCAGGTCCTTGAAGGTGTCGCGCATCCAATCCGTCTTGTGCAGGCCGTCATCGCCCAGTTCCACTGCAGCGACTGGCAGCGCGAACAGAGCAGCAGCCAGCAGGGTCAACATTCTTGTCATAACGCTTCTCCTTGATCAGATGTTTTGAAAGGCTGGAAATGTCTCCAGCATCCATTGGGCGATGTAATTGACGCTGTCGGTGGCAATGAGCGCAGCAAAGACGATCAAGAGCAGCCCCATCGCTTTTTCGACCTTGGGTAGGTGGCGGCGGAATTTCGAGGCAAAGCGCAGGAACGGCCCGATAAAGAGTGAGGCCATCATGAAGGGCGTGGTCATAGCGAGGCCAAAAACCAAGAGGAGCACCAGCCCTTTCATCGCCGTAGCCTCGGTGCTGGCAGTAAAGACCACCGCCGTCAGCACGCCGCCCACACAGGGCGTCCAGCCGGCTGCAAACGCAAACCCCACCACATAGGCTCCGAGAACTGACATATTCCTGGTGTCACCGGCATCCATCTGGAACACTCGGTTGAGAAAGCCGATGCGCAGCACGCCCAGAAAATGCAGTCCGAGGATCAGGACAACAAATGCGGCAAACATGCGAAACTCTGTCTGAAATCCCCGGAACGCCTGGCTTAGGCCAAAAGCTGCGGCGCCTAGCAATACAAAGACCGTGATGATTCCCGCAGAAAACATGACAGACGCGGCAAAGGCGCGACGGCGCACACCCGGAGCAAGACGACCCTCCGCGCTGATCTCGGACATCGACGCCCCAGCCATGTAGCTGAGGTAAAAGGGCACGATTGGCAGCACGCAGGGCGAGAAAAAGACGATCAATCCCCCGACAAAGGCGCTAAGCAGTGAGACATCGAACATCGGGCATCCTCAGACGGGTTGATCCGCATACATATTCAAACTATCATATGTTTTATTCTATCCGTCAATCGGAAGACCGATGCGTATACTTGCCGCCTCCCTTGTCAGCTTTTTCGTGACATTCGGCCTAATAGCTCCGCCCATGGCGGCAGAATTGATCATGGTCGAGCGGCACGGCTGCCATTGGTGCGAGCAATGGAATGTCGAGATTGGCCCGGCGTATCCAAAGACCGCTGAGGGCGCGCGCGCGCCGTTGCGCCGGGTTCAGATTGGTGAACTGCCCGGCGACATATCCTTTGCCAGCCGTCCGGTGTTTACTCCAACCTTTGTTCTGGTCGAGGGTGGTGAGGAACTGGGGCGGATCGAAGGCTATGCGGGCGACGAGTTCTTCTGGTTTCTTCTGACACAGCTTTTGGATGCGCACCCCGATGCCACCAAGGCACCGTGATCCCGATGTTGCGCCGCTCGCCTCCTCCACAAATGGACGTGTCTGACGAGAGCGTCGATGCGATGCTTGATCTGGCGCATACGGCGGCAGAGTTCCTTAAGGCGATCAGCCATGAAGGGCGTTTGATGATCCTGTGTCATCTCGCAACCGGGGAAAAGAGCGTGACCGAGCTTGAGGATCTGCTCTCGGCGCGACAGGCGGCCGTGTCACAACAACTCTCACGCTTGCGCCTGGAAGGTCTGGTTACACCACGACGTGAAGGCAAAGCTATCTATTACCGTTTGACAGACCGCCGCGCGATACAGATGCTCGAAGTTGTCTACGATCTGTTTTGCAAGCAACCGTGATCCACGCATCGCGACCTTGCCAGCGTCAAACGGAGGAGCATCATGCCCGGCGGCATCCCTGAACCCATGATCATCCTGTTCTTTGGTTTTGTCGGCGGCATGGTCCTTGGGCTGGCGGCACGCGTGGGACGGTTCTGCACTCTGGGCGCGATCGAGGATCTTCTTTATCAGCAGAGCGATACGCGGCTGCGGATGTGGGGGCTGGCCATTGGGGTGGCCGGGATCACCGCTTTTGGGCTGGCCGGGCTCGACCTTTTCGATATTTCAGCCAATGCCTATTGGATCACGCCATGGTCACCGCTGGCCAGTGTTTCGGGCGGCCTGCTCTTTGGCTACGGCATGTCGCTTGCCGGAAATTGTGGATTTGGCGCGCTTGCCCGATTTGGCGGCGGCGATCTAAGAGCGTTCGTGATCGTTCTTGTGATGGGAATATCGGCCTATGTGATGATGTCGGGCCCCTTTGCGAGATTGCGTATCCTCGCGACAGAGGCAACAAGCCCCGCGTTCGAAAACCAGTCCTATGCGCAGGTTCTTGGAGCGCTCACCGGATTACCGATGGTCTGGGTGGGAGCGGCAATTTCAGCGCTGATCTGTTTTGCGGCGCTTGCCTCGCGCAACTTTCTGCGGAACCGCCGTGCGGTCTTTTGGGGGGCGATGGTTGGACTTGCGGTCACGTCTGGTTGGTTCGGCACTTCCTGGGTGGCCACGCATGGCTTTATTCCGCAGCCGGTGCAGACGCATACTTTCTCTGCGCCTCTCGGGGAAACCATTATCTTTTTGATGACGGCAAGCGGTGGCGGCCTCAGCTTTGGCGTGGCATCCGTTTTTGGTGTGTTGGCCGGTGCATTTTGCGGCAGCCTGATCAAAGGCCATTTCCGGTGGGAAGCCTGCGAGGATCCGCGGGAATTGCGGCGGCAGATGTTGGGCGCGGTCTGCATGGGCTTCGGCGCGGTGCTGGCCTTTGGTTGCACCGTCGGTCAGGGGATTTCCGCCTTTTCCGTTCTGTCTTTCAGCGCGCCTGTTACCTTTGCCGCAATCTTTGTAGGTGCGGCGATTGGATTGCGTCAGCTTATCACCGGCTTTGCCTGATCGTCCGCCGCTGCATCGGGGCTGAGGACCGTAAAGGCGTCGTATTGCGCATGAAATATCTGGCCTGTGAGATCGCTCAGGAAATGCGCGCGGCACAGCCGGTCCATCACTGGCTCTTTGACCTCTGACAGATGCAGGCGGATGCCCATCTCCTTGAGCCGTTTATTGATCTGTTCCAGTGTTTCGACCGCGCTCAGGTCAATTTCATTGATGGCGGAACACATGAGAACCGCATCGCTCACCGGCCCCCGGAATGCACGCGCGCAAAAACGTGATCCTCGACAAAACGGGTATTGGCAAAATAGAGGCTTTGATCGGGGTGAAAGGTCACGACCGCTGGATTGATCAGGACCAGATGGCGCAGGATATTGCGGAAATGCTGGGTGCCGGGAACAAGGCCCACTTCGGCAATATGAGGCCGGAAACTACGATAGAGGTGCAGACCGATAGAGAGGATCACACCGACAGAAACTCCGGTTTCAACTCCGAAACCGAGCCTCAGCAGAATGGCGCCAGCCACGGCGGCAAACCAGCAAGAAGCGCATAGGCCAAAGATTGCGGAATCAGCATGATCGTCAGGATCACCGCTGCCAAAGCGTCATCGGTCAGCATGTGCCGCGAATAATGGCGGCCCCAGTACAGAATGGGCAGGAAGCGACCGACTTGGCTAGGGTTCATTTCGGCCTCTCCCTGCTTGTCTGGGCGTTTGTTCAGAGCCGGTTGACCGGCAATTTCAACATCGGATTGCCGTCGCTGTCACGGGGTACTTCGCCCGCCCGCATGTTGACCTGCAAGGAGGGCAAGATCAGCCGCGGCATGGCAAGCTGCGCGTCACGCTCTGTGCGGAACTTCACAAATTCCTCGCGAGTTTTGCCGCCGCCGACATGGATATTATGCGCTTTCTCCGCCCTCACGCTGGTCTCCCACTGAATGTCGCGGCCATTGGGGCCATAATCGTGGCACATGAAGAGACGCATATCGTCAGGCAGGGATAGCACCTTCTGGATGCTGTCATAGAGTTCGCCGGCATCACCGCCGGGAAAATCCGCGCGCGCCGAACCGCCATCCGGCATGAAGAGCGTATCGCCGACAAAGGCCGCATCGCCCATCACATGCACCATGCAGGCGGGCGTATGTCCGGGCGTGTGCATGGCAAAGCAGGTCATTTGCCCGACCTTGTAGGTGTCGCCATCCTTGAACAGCGCATCGAACTGGCTACCGTCACGCTGAAATTCAGTGCCTTCGTTGAAAATCTTGCCAAAGGTTTCCTGCACGACAAGGATTTTCTCACCAATCCCGATTTTGCCGCCCAGCTTCTGCTGAATATAGGGTGCCGCCGAGAGATGGTCGGCGTGGACATGAGTCTCGATGATCCAATCGAGGCTAAGGCCGTGATCCTCAATATAGGCGATCATAGCATCAGCATGATCATAGGTGATCCGCCCCGCCGCCATGTCGATATCCATTACGCTGTCAACCACAGCACAGGCGGAGGAGCCGGGGTCCTTGACCACGTAGCTGATGGTATTCGTGGCCTCGTCAAAGAACGCCTTGACTTCGGGCGTCACGCCCATGTTCACAGGATAGTCCATCATGCCGTGACCCTTCTGTCTGCCTGTTTCGTCTGGATCATCTTGGCCACCCAAAGCCCGGCCAAGAGTGCTGCGACAAAGGCCAAAACCTCGTATCTGCCAGAGCCAAGGGCCGGGACCGCCGCGCCGGGGCAAAATCCGGCGATGCCCCAACCTAGGCCAAAGACCGCCGATCCCCCGATCAGGCGAGCGTCGATCACTGTGTTGGTCGGCAGCTTGAATTCCGCCTCGACAATCGGGCCGGGGCGTTTGAGAACAAGGCGATAGCCGATAAACGTGGTCAGCAGCGCACCGCCCATGACAAAAATCAGGCTCGGATCCCATGTCCCGGCAATATCAAAGAAATTGAGTACTTTGGCTGGGTTGATCATGCCAGAGATGGCAATCCCCACGCCAAAGACAAGGCCGACAAGCAGGGCAGAAAGAATGCGCATGGCTCAGACTCCGATCACGTGACGAATGACATAAACTGTGAAAATAGCCACCACCATAAAGGTCAGCGTGGCCACAAAGGACCGGGGCGAGAGCCGCGCAAGCCCGCAAACCCCGTGCCCCGAGGTACAGCCAGACCCAAAAGTCACGCCGATCCCCACGATGAACCCGCCGATCACGATCATTGGCAGGCTGATCGGCACCTCGACCTCTGGCATTTGTCCGGTCAGCGCCAGAACCACAAGCGGTCCGGCAATCATGCCCACGACCATCGCCGCACGCCAGCTCTTGTCGCCCGGCACACCGCCTGTAATCAACCCTGACAAAATGCCGGTGGCCCCCATGATCCGACCTTGGAGAAACATCAGCAACACGGCTGACAAGCCGATCAGCACACCGCCCGCGAATGACATAAGCGGGGTAAATTCAGTTTCGGCTCCGGTCATTCTTCTTCCTCTCTCGCCATGGCAAAACCTCGTCAGGCGCACCCAACGATTATATCTTCATTTCTGAATATATGAAGGGAACCCGTGCTTTCATAGCCCCAGGAGGGCCTGTCACGAAAATCTTATCACGCAGAAAAACCAAGAAAGATTGTCAAATGCTAGGCGAGTTCAGCCCTTGTCTCGCGCCTTGTCAAGCGTGCCTCGCGCAATCGCAACGACCGCAATCAGCGTCAAGGTCCAGAAGAACCATGTGATTGGCCCCCGCAACAGCACATCGGGCGATCCGCCAGACATCAGCATGGATTTACGGAAATTATCCTCGAGCAGGGGCCCCAGAATGAAGGCGATCAGGAAGGGGGCGGCGGGAATATGATAGCGGGACATGACGAACCCCACCCAACCCATCACGAACATAACGCCAACGTCAAAGATGTTGTTGTTGACCGCAAAGACGCCGTAGATGCACAGCACGAGGACAATCGGCATCAGGATACGCTTCGGGATGTCAGCCACGGGCTTGAAACCGCGAATTGCCAAGCCCCCCACGATCAAGAGCAAGCCAGAGGAAAAGATGAGGCCGATGAAGAGGCCGTATATGATATCGACGTTCATCACGAACATCATCGGTCCCGGTTGTAATCCATGCACCATAAAGGCCCCGATGATGATGGCGGTGATCACATCGCCGGGCACGCCCAAGGCCAAAAGCGGGATCAGAGTGGCACCCGCCACGCCGTTATTGCCCGCCTCCGAGGCGGCGACGCCCTCGATCTCACCCTTGCCGAAATTGGCCTTGTTGGGGGATTTGCGGCGGGCCTCGGAGTAGCTCAGAAAGGCCGCGGGGGCCGCGCCGATACCAGGGATCGCGCCCAGAAAGACACCGATGAAACTGCCACGCACGATGGAACGGAAGCAGCGCTTATATTCGGCGAACGTGACCCATTTACCGCCCAGGGCCTGCACCTTGCCGATATGACCGGTGGGATTCCAAACCATGTTTATGACCTCGGGGATGGCAAAGAGTCCGATCAGAACGGCGATGAAATTCAGACCTCCCATCAGGTTGGGATCGCCAAAGGTGAAGCGATTGGTGCCATAGACAAGATCAAGGCCAATGGTTGCCAAGAGCAGCCCCAAAAGCGCCGCGAGAGCGCCGCGCAGGAGGCTTTCGCCCGACACGCCCGCGATGATCGTGAGCGAGAACAGAATAAGCGCAAAAAATTCCGGCGGCCCAAAGCTGAGCGCGAAAGAGGCAAGCCAGCCCGCGAAAAGGATCAGCGCGAGATTCGAGATCAGATCCGCCGTGCAAGACGCCCAGAGCGCCATGCCCAGCGCGCGCCCCGCCTCGCCACGCGCCGCCATAGGATGCCCGTCTAAGACTGTGGCCGACGAGGCGGGCGTGCCCGGTGTCTTGATCAAGATGGCCGGGATCGAGCCGCCAAATATGCCGCCCTTGTAGACCCCCAAAAGCAAGAGGATTCCGTTGATCGGCTGCATAGGAAAGGTAAAGGGCAGTGTCAGAGCCACCGCCATTGTCGCCGAAATCCCGGGAATTGCCCCACCGATCACACCGATCACGATACCTATCGCCAAGGACACAATCGCCTCGACGTTTCCAACCAGCGCAAGACCGGCCATGATGCTGTCAATCACGCTCATGGCAGCCTCACAAATTCACCCTGCGGAATGGCGACGCCCGCAACATGAGCAAAGAAGGCATAGAGCAGCAGGGGAACAGTCACGGCACAGATCAACGCGGTCTTGGGATGACGCGTCTTGACCAGAAAAGCGAGCGACGCAAAGGCCAGCATCGTGGTCCAGACCATGCCGATGCGGGGCAAGAGCCAGAAGGTGACGGTCATCAATACCGCCATGCCTGCCAGCCGGATCAATCCCGCCCGCGGGTCTTGGATCGGGTCATTGACAGGCGCGTCATCCGCATTCGCCTTGCGGTTCGCAAACAACATTCCGAGTCCGACCAACCCCGTCAAACCGGCGATTGCATAGGGCCAGAAGCGGGGCGACAACACGATGTTCCGGATATTGCTTGGGGCAGAGATCCAATAGGGAATTGCATATAGGATCAAAAAAACACAGGCCACACAGGCGCCGATGCCCAGTTGCACCTGAATTGCGCGTTTGTTCACCCTGATCCTCCCCGATCAGATTGCAGGCCTTGAGCGGCCGGGCATCGCGGTGCCCGACCGACGTTCGCGAGTGCCTTCAGCCTTCGATGCGCATGCCGAGTTTATCGACCAGCGCGCGGAAGGTTTCATATTGCGTCTGAATGAAGGCATTGGCCTCCTCGGGGCTCATGACATTGATGACCGACCCAAGTGCGCTCATCTGTGCAATGAATTTTTCGTCTCCCGCAGCCGCAGCCATCCATTCACCCCATTTTGCGGCTACATCGTCAGGCAGATCATCCGGCCCGGCGATCCCGGTCCAGCCGACCAATTGCGTCAGATCAGGTTTGCCCAGGTCGACGGCGGTCGGCGCATCAAAGCCCGGCACAGGTTCGGCGGTGGTTACGAGGATCGGCTTCAACTGACCATTGGCCACGAAATTGGCAAGTGCTGATGTGTTGGTGCAGATGAACGTCACGGTTCCGTTGAGAACGGCGGTTGCCGCCTCGCCACCGCCGCCTTGCGGGATATGGATCGCCTTGTCGAGCGGGTTCTCGACGCCGAACTCATCCAGCACCATTACCGCCGCGAGATGCAGCATCGAGCCGACACCGGAGGAACTGAAGCTGGTGCCTTCGGATTCTGTCAGTGCGACCAAATCCTCGATCGTCTCAATACCGGAATCTGGGCGCACCGCGCAGGCAACGGGGTTGATCTCATAAACCGTGACAAAGCGGAAATCGTCAAGCGTATAGGGCAGCGTCGCCTTCATCGCCGGGTTGACGGTATGCGAGCCGACACGCGCGAAGAGCATAGTATAACCGTCCGCCTTGGCATTTTGCACCGCGACCGATCCTGTGGCGCCCCCTGCCCCGGTGATGTTCGACATGACCAAAGGCTTGCCGACCACGGTGCCCAGCGGCTCTGCGATTGTGCGGGCCGAAATATCGGTCGCGCCGCCTGCGCCATAGGGAATGACCATGTTGATGGGGCGTTCGGGATATTCGGCCAATGCGGCAGTCGCCGTAAGGCCAAGCCCCATGGCGCAAACCGCGCCCAACTGTCTCAGCTTCATGTTTTCCTCCTCCTCTGTGGTATCGGCGGCTGGCCTGTTCGCGGATTGCAACGCCGTCGTCTTTAGGTGTAACTTTAAGACAGACTTAATATAAGCAATATTCCGTTACAGGATGCATTAATTAAACTTACGAAAGAGACGGGGCATGTCAATCCGGCGCTTGCGCACCCTGATTGCGGTGGATGATCACAAGACCTTTAGCGCCGCCGCCGAGGCAGTATTTGTCACCCATGCCGCCGTAAGCCAACAGATGCGCAGCCTGGAGGACGAATGGGGCGTTGTGCTCTTTGACCGTTCACGCAGGTCTCCAGAGCTGACGCCGACAGGACGCGCCTTGGTCGCGCGGGCGCGCGACATCGTTCGCGCCTACGACGCCATCGTGCCATCGGTCCTGGGGGACGAGGGGTTTCGTGGCGAGATCTCTCTCGGGGCGGTGCCGATGACACTGACGGGGCTGACACCTCTGTCGGTTCGACTACTCAAGGAAAGCTATCCAGACCTGCATGTGCGTATCGTGCCGGGAATGACCACCGCGCTGATTGCCGAGGTCGAGCGGGGCGCGCTTGATGCGGCGGTGCTGTCACGCCAAGGGCCATTGCCCCCCGAAATCGACCATGCCGACATCGCACAAGAACCTATGGAACTGCTCGCCCCACAAGAGACAGAGGGCGACGATGTGCGCGAACTTTTGGTCCGACATCCCTTCATCCGGTTCAGCCGCGATGCTGTTGTCGGGGGGCTGATCGACGGTTGGCTGCGCGAGCACGGGATTCCCGTGTCGGTCACGATGGAACTTCAGGGGCTAGAGGCGATTTCGAGCATGGTGCTTGCGGGGCTAGGTGTGTCCATCGTGCCTGCGCGATGTGTGCGGGGTGTACAGCCGCTTCCGTTGCGCCGTGTGCCGCTGCCTGATGGCGCACCCGTGCGGCAATTGACGCTGGCCTATCGGCGAGACAACCCACGCATCCGCATCATCCAGGAAATCCACAAGGCCCTGATGGGTGCCGTCGAGATCGGCGTTTTCACCCCATCCACGGGCGGGCCGGCGGG
>CERH01090982.1_pt1 | contig 14228 bp, 11 predicted proteins | sample 530991 | NCBI WGS metagenome assembly CERH01 (sample SAMEA2621191, study PRJEB7988) | marine metagenome | biome: marine biome (ENVO:00000447); feature: mesopelagic zone (ENVO:00000213); material: "saline water (ENVO:00002010), including plankton (ENVO:xxxxxxxx)" | depth 800 m | reverse complement strand
ACCAAGGTATCGCTAGTAGAAGACCTACAGAACGAGGGTGGTGATTTTGTATACGGTTTGTTTGACCCTAAGACAAACACCATAAGCCTAGATGCAGCAGAGGGTGTTAACGTGCACACGTTAGTGCATGAGATGGGTCACGCTGGAGTGTCCGCAACGCTAGCAGACTCTAATAACCCACTAACTATTCAGCTACAGAAGGTCTTTGATGATGTTAAAGACGAACTGAAATCTTACTACGGGTCACAAGATATACAGGAATTTGCTTCTGAATACATGAGCAACCCCGAGTTTCGTTCTGAACTTGCCCTACTGTCTACCCCCAAGACACCTTCGGTGTTACGTAAAGTGGCTGACATCATTGACCGGATAGTCAGAAAAATTTTGGGTGCACCACCTAAAAAATCAGATAGAGACGTACTAACCCCTGTAGATGAGCTAATCGAAACTATTATTGCACCTGCACCCGAGTTCCGCGATGCAGGTCAGTTACTGATGGCATCTAAAGAGAGAAGTATAGAAAAATCTCAAGATTTGTTAGCAAACGAAGCGGTTAGAGCTACGAGGAACATACCAAAAGATACCGTGGGCACAGGGTTCAAAGAACTATTTGACAGTGCTCTTGACTCTAAAATAGGTGGTTTTTTATCAAACAGCGCCAAGTCTTTTGGTCTTGGTTTTATGAACAACAGTGCGTTCAACGATATTGCTGACGTTACTGGCATTAAATCTATAAAAGATTTTACTACGGCTATAGAAAAATCTAACGGTGCAGTAGAGACAACTATTACCAGACTTAACGCAACCACTGCCGATATAGAACGTAAACTAGCAGCGGCCCAAAAAGCTAATTCAAAAGTCAACATACTCACAACATTCAATAATCTAACCACTGATTCTACTATGGCTAGAGTAGACCCTTCTAAAGACAGGTCAGTCTACGACAAAAGCCCTCGTAAACTTGAGCTATGGGATAAATTAAACGCTGAATACAAAAAATTAGGCCCAGATGGTCAGGCTGCATACGTTCAGTTACGAGATACTTATTCGCGTATGTTAGAGGATCTGAAAGAAAGCCTCGGAGCTAGGATAGATAGTGTCATACAAGATAAAGGGCAAGCTGAAAAATTAAAGAACCAGTTATATACAAAGATATTCGATAGAAACTTGATAGATCCTTATTTCCCTCTGGCTCGTAAGGGAGATTCTTGGCTTAAATGGTTCGTGACACCCGTTAATCCAGATGGTTCGAGAGGAGAACCGCGTGAAGTTATAGAAGCATTTGGTAGCCCTAACGCCAGAAGAAGCACTTACAACAAACTATTGGATCTTGCGAGAGGAGAGGGCGAACCAATAGTAGTAGAGGATGATTTAGGCAACGAAGTTACCTTTGAAGTGTCAGGAGTTGAAATTGTTGACGGCCTGAAGAACATGAAGTTTGAGGGAGGTGCAGCGCCCACATCATTTGTCACTCAAATGGTAGCCACGCTCGACCAAAGCATACCCGACTCAGCACAAAAACAAGATACCATAAACAGTGTCGTGCAAGAGTTCATAACTGCACTTCCAGAATCATCTTTCTTGAAAGCCTTCAAGAAGCGAGAAGATAAATTAGGCGCTGCTGATGATGCTATAGACACCTTACGCACGAAGGGCTACGGCATGGCTAGACGTGCAGCCAGTCTACGATCTTCAGAAAACATACGTACATCTTTAGCTGCGGTTAGGGATGAAGTTGTTAAATCTAATAATAAGTATTTGCGAGGGGCTAATAGCCAGATACTCATGGACGAGCTTGAGTCCCGCAAAGAACTCACGATTAATCCACCGAACGATTTCTGGAATAACTTCGCTAAACAAGCCAACCGTTTTGCTTTTATAGGCACTATGGGCTTCAACGCTGCTTCTACGATAGCTAACAGCTTCCAAGTTCCCGCTGTTGTAATGCCATACCTACAGGGTAAAACAGATTACAAGACAGCTAAAAAATCAGTAGGAGCTGGTCTCAGATTATTCACTGGCAGTGCCATAGAACATAAGGTTGTGCCTTACGGAGGAGAGGGTGCAGATGTTGTTACTAGCGATAAGAACTTTATAAATTCGTATACGCCATCCATAGACAACTATTACATTCTTGATGAGAAAGGGCAGTTCCAGTTACGGAATGATCTGCCTGACTTAGACCAAAAAAACTTTTATCAAAAAGACGTGGGCGATGGCAAAGTCGTATCCCAAACAAAACGTGAGTTTTTAGAAGAACTCATGCCAGTGATACAGGAAGCTAACGAACGTAGCTTCCTCACCCGATCTGCATGGGCAGATTACATGGGACTTGAGATGACATCCCCAAACAACAGAGAAGGTCGTCTCAGCAGGGGGTACGAGACTTTCTCCAGATGGAGTGCATTACCGTTCCACACAGTGGAGCGTATGAGTAGGCAGACTACAGTGGTAGCTTCTTACTTAAATGAAATAGCCAGACTAAACACCAAACCAGACAAGAGTAAAGGCGAAGATACTCTCTCAGAGGATGCTAAACGAAAGCTGGCTACGCAGGTTGCTATGCAAGAGACATCGCAGCTAAACGGTGGCTCTGCTCTTAATACTGCGCCACGTATAGCACAGAGTGGCCCAATAGGTCGTCTAGCCATGATGTTTAAGACCTACGGCTTCACCATGTACTACAACCAGTTCTTGATGATGAGTGGCGCACTAAAACAAGCGCGAGAATACGGCCTATCAGAAGAACAGGGTCGAACAGCTATGAAACAGTTTGTGGCTAGTAACGGCTACATTGCAGCTCTAGCGGGTGTGCAGGGTATACCGCTGGTGGGCATATTCCAAGGTATAGCAGATCTGTTCTTAGAGGACGACGAGGAAGATGCCGACTTGCTGTCCCGTAGATTTATGGGCGATCCGCTGTATCGTGGTGGGCTGCAATACCTTACTAACTTCTTAGGCGCAGAAGTAGATATAGCTGCACGTATAGGGTTGTCAAACCTAATTCTGGGTAACAACCGCTATGATTTCAGTAAGTCAGCAAAAGAAGAAGTGGTGGATTTTCTTGGTGGCCCTTCGCTGGGCTACGTATCAAGTATAGTTAGAGGTGTTAATGATATGGTGGGTGGTGAGACGCGGCGTGGTATAGAGGCCATGTTGCCTGCTGCTTTCCGAAACATACTACAGGCAGAAAGATTTGCTTTTGAAGGCGCTCAGACTCGACGCGGAGACCCTATAACCGACGATTTCAATGTTGGTGAGATAGCAACTAAGTTCCTTGGCTTTGCTCCCGCTAGCTATACGAACGCACAAGAACGTAACCAAGACATCAAGAAGATAGAAAAAACCGTATCCAATGCAAAATCTAAGTTGTTAAAACGCTTGTATGTTGCTTTGCGTCAGGGAAGTGATACATCTGACATATTAAATGACATAGCCGAACACAACAAAGAACATGGAAGTAAAGGCACGGCAGCTCTCATAACGTACGACACCATCCTGCGCTCAATGAAACAACACGTAAGAACTTCTGCAAAAATGCACAACGGTGTGACGTTATCGCCAGTTATGCGTGCTTACGCTCAAGACATGCAAGAAGAGTTAGAGTATCAGCCTTGGTATATGAACAATTAAAAACCCACTCTCTTAACTGTAGATGGGAAGCGTAATTAAGAGAGTGGGATGGTCTGGAGAACCGAGTAAATTTTATCATAGCGTTCTCCACATCCGCACCCCTAATTTACCGTCCTCAACACGCACTAAAACGTGCGACTTCCAGCCCTTAGAACTGGATATACGAGTAAGTTCTTTCGTAGCTCCCTGAGTATTGATGCACGGTACGAATACAGAAGCACCCACTACCATCTGATCCCAGTCTATAACCACCCGCACACCGTCAGGGTTTATATCGTCATCTTTGACAACCCCCCTGCTTACAGTGCCTTTACTCACTTACAAGCTCTTCCTCCGCATCTTCTACGTCAAACTGAACCATGAGAACACTCTGCTGCGACAATCGCATGTGAGTACCTTTACTGAGTCGTTTCTGCACGCGCTTCGCGCCCAACTTGTTTTTCAGATCTTCTACAAACGAAGCGTAGTTTATCTGTTGCTTTATGCACCAAGACTTCAAAGACTTCGGTACTAAATATAGCCGCTTAACGTCCGTTTCGTATCGTGCCACTAGCCCTATACGGGGTGTAGCGTCTGGTACAACCAGCTCATCTAACGCAGTATCCGCCTTGCCGCGCCTGTCTTCCGTGCTACGTATCCACAGTATGTTGTTCCAGTTTTCGTGTACGTAATCGTTTAGTGTCTGTTCCACAGAGTCCTGCATGTCGTGAACGGTGTTCTTGTTCACTTTCAACAGACGTATTATCCAACGATATATTCGCTCTGTGTCGTACTGTAGTAGCCCCATGCGCTTGCAAAGTATCAAAGCGGTCATGGTGCACGCTGCACCTGCTGACCAGAAGCGGTTTTCTGCTGTCAGCCCAGCCTCTCGGTCTATACGCTGCTGCACCTCTTCTAGTTTTCTTGTAACTTCTTCGCGGTTGTTCATAACGTGCTGGACAAATAGCACCCCAGCGTGTCCGTAGTTTCTCTGCACATCCGCAGCCCATTTGTCAGTTTGCAGCTTGCTGGCAGAGTCCTTAAATAGTCGGTCTACTTTGAACTCAAGTATCCGCTGTGCTTCTGCTTTCGGAGCATCTTTGATTAGCATTATCCGCTCAATGACACTGACGTTGCCTGTAGTAATAGACGTGAAGCTCCACGGGACACCATTAAGTTTTTCCTTGGCATTGCTGTCTAGTCTGCGCCTCTGTCTCCCGCTAACGTATTGGTACGCTAGGTCACTAAGTTCGTGACTTTTCAGGTTTGTTATCTCATCCAAAAACAGCGGAATGCTGTGGTATATCTCCCCCCTGTTCATCTTGCTTTTGTACGTGTCTTCTTTACCTAGCAGTAGTTCTTTCGGGTCTCCCCATACTGTAAGAGCCGCTTCTAATGCAGTGGTTTTACCAAGCCCTGAGTCCTTACTGTGTATGTGTAACGAAGAACAAGCCACAGGGGTAAGCTCCATTAGTGCAGAACCAAAAGAAGCCCCCATCACATACTGATAAGGTTCCTGTCCTTCTACGTTTAAGAAATTAGCCATTTCTTTCCATTCCTCTAGCGAGCCTTTAGGTTCAAACGCTGGGAATAAAGGAATGGTGGTGGAGGCAGGTGGGTTGAAATCTATGCGATCTTTGTAGATTTTTTGGTTGCCTAGTATGAACGTGTCCATGTCTTCGCCAGCCCACCCGAACTGCCTATACGCTTCATCAGCGGTTTCTCTAGCTTGCAATTCGTTCACCCAAGTGGTCGTGTACTGCATAATTTCATCCATTTTAGTTAGAGTCACACCGCGCATAGACATACTTTTTCGGAACTCTTCGCGGGAAGTAACAGAGGTAAGAGGTATGGTGAACTCACTAACACCGTCTTTTGGTAAATGCAGTCGCATGAATACAGCTTCACCTATCTCTGCATCGCGTATTCTTTTAACTACATACAAGTCGTTGTGATAGATGTTGCGCTCTTCAACTTCGCCATCAATGCTTACTGACCGTATATAAATACCACCATTAGCGCCTCTAAAATATGGCTTCGGGTACGGTGGTATGGTGTATGTCTGTACGTCGGCATTTGCCAGTGTAGCTGACGGTGCCTCTACTATATTGTCCTCGGCGGTTGCTTCGAGAATTGTGTTGCCGAGAGTGATTGGCGACTTAATCTTTTTCCAGTGCTTGCAGTTTTTGCACACCTTTGGATTGAACTCATCAAACTTGGTGCACAGGTACGGGCCTTTTATCAGGTCTACTTTTTCAACTGTGCCATGAGCAGAATATTCTGGGTGCCTTACAGATAGCTTATGTATGGCCTTATCGCCATCGGTGCAGAATTTAGCGATGGACAGACCTGCTCTCCACATAGGCTCAGAGCAGTTTTCTTGATCCGTATATATTATGCGTAATTGTTCGCACCCACTACCGTCATCTATCTTCTCTAGTATCTGCCTAAAATATGTTTCTCTGTTACCCATCAGCGACTCCATCAAGACACTAGGAGTAGATGGAGTAAACTTCTTAGGCGGTAGAATTAAATCACCACCTAATAATTCGTTGAATTTATCAAAGTCAACTTCTGCGGGAGCTACTTGTAGTAGCGGATCCACACGCGATGGAGGTGAAGTTTTGTGGTTGTGGGTGCCTATCGGACGTAGAACTCTAGCAGCGTCGGCTGTCACTGCTGGGTCTGCTGCAAACTCGTACTCTGCACACAAGCGTTTTAGTTTCTCTGCCACAGGAACCCAATCATCTCTGGCAACTGGCTCTGTAAGAAACCAATAAACGTGTATGCCCCGACCAGAATCAAGGATGAAGGGTTTTGGTAGCTTTGTTGCTTTACAAAATTCTTTCAGTTCGTTTAGCGCGTCTGCCTGTGTTGGAAAGTCTTTGCTGGGGCCGCAGTCTAAATCTAAAAAGAACGAACTAAGTGTTTTGACGTTACTTACTTTACGGCTATCATCTTCGCCTAGCACAGCAAGCGCGAAATAAACATCGTACCCTCGGGCGTCAAACGTATCTGCCGCTTCTTTTAGTTCGTCTACAGAAGAATAAAACTTCTGGATTCTAGTCTTGTCCTCACTATGCGCGGCAAACATGCAGTATCTACCCGCACCGCGTAGCGCCCTCTCCAAGAATGTTTTTGTGTCCATATTGTTTTTCCAAAACTGAGAGACACCGTGGCAGGGGCACTAATACGCCCTTTTCGGAGAACCTAGCCACGGTATTTTGTTAGCGGTTAGTCGTCCCAGTCATCTAGGACAGAGGTTATAGCTTCTTTCTCAGCTTTGGCAGGTTTTGATTTTTTGACAGCCTTCTTGGGTTCCTCCACAACCTCAAGCTCTTCAGGCTCTTCGTCAGCAAAAGGATCGCTAGGGGCAGTATTCACTGCGGGTGCTTCAAACGCATCGTTTGATACCGCTGTAAATGCACTACCACCAACATCTTCCATAGTGAAACCGTCTTCGACTACATCGAACGCTGCACGCACAGGCTCTGGCTTATACTGCAACACCTGTACTTGGCGAACTCGTAACTTAACACCAGATTTACCATCTACAAACCAAGGGTGCATACTCACCTGCACGTTAATAGTGCTGCCTGTGGTTAGTCTAAAGTCTTTAGGTAACTCGTTGTTCTTTGAGTCAAACTGTTTAGGTGGGTTGGTCAACTCACCATTGTAAGATGCCTCCAACATGGCTTTGTGCATCCACGTTTTGTTTTCTTGCTTCTTGAACGGGATCTCTATACTGGCAGGCCAGCCATCTTGTTTCTTATCCTCGTAAGCCACTTCCATAGCTGCCATAAGCTGCTTGGCTTCGCCACCAGACATGATCCACTGTAGATCATACTGCGCCCCATTTTCTTTGTGCGAGCAGGGCATAGTTTTACCTTGTGCGTCACTCCACTTGTATGGCTGATCCAAGTGTGGGTAGTGCGCGGTCACATTTTTAATAATGTGCATGGTTAGTTCTCCTAGTTACTTTGTACTACGTCAAAAACAAATCCCTCTACCTCTTCAAACGGGGATGTAGATTCCTCTGCGGGTTTGTACATCGCCAACGCTCTAGCAGTATCGGGGTGCTGTGCCATCTCCACAGCAGTTTCAAGCTCCTCGGGTCTCAGCACCCGCAAGGGGCGAAACCTAAGTTTTGGTATGTAACCGTCATCCTCGAAGCATATTCGAGTGACAACTGTTATTACCGAGGTATCGTGTTTATGAAGATGTTTTGCATAATCTTGCATAGACATCCAACCCCTCTGTGCACTACCAAACAAAGCGTTTGCAGGTAGTTGCAGTTGGTAAACCTCCTGCGGGTTGCCCTCAAGAACCACAGCCATACGCTGCGAATACTTACAGGCACGGGAGTTACCGTTGCCAGATCCTTTAATGTTCTGCTTGCAGTCCATACAGCGTGTTGCTTGTTTGGTATCAGCAGGCACTTCTGGGTCTGGGCGCTCTGTATCAGACGACCAACATACTGGAGCCGATGTATTTTGTGCATCGTAGGCGTTACCGTAAAAAGTACGGCTACGTTTAGCTGCGTCCACTATCGTTACATCTAACATCTCAGAATCTATCAATGTTTCTTGACCGCCTGTGACAGCGCGAAACTGACCGTTTCTAATACTTATGCGTCGAAAAACACCGTCAGACATTACATATCTTCGTCAAGGTCAGAGACCACATCGCCCACGGCAGAGTCTATCTTAGATATATCTTGAGTTTCTGTTGCAGAAATACCCGAAGCTGTTGCAGAATTTAATCTGGCTACGGACTTTTCTACTTCAGATAGTTTGAATCTGTACGTCTTACCTATCTTTATGTAACACCCGTCTCTGGGTATCTGCCCGTTGCGAAGCCACGCACGGATAGTAGATAGAGACACTTTGTAGTGTTCTGCTACTTTTTCGATTTCAACGTATGGCTCTGTCACTTCTTCTTCCTTACTTGGATTGAATATTCGGTGGTTGTGTTCAAACCTTTTGGCAGTTTGTCTGGGTTTTCCTCCAGATACTGCTTCATGGCTCCCTGCGCCACCCTTTTCTCAAGCAGCTCTGGCACTTTCTCCTCCACAATAAATTCATGGAAACTTTTCCAATCGTCTGTGAAGTATTTAGTTTTGGTAATCCGTATGAATTGACCTTCCGTGCTGCTGAAGTTTGTAGCACCCTTGTTTTCGGGCCGCTTAAAATACTCAAGCATCTCCTCTTTTATGACGTTTAGTTGCGCCTCCAACTTAGCGTCCTCTTCTTCCCACGCAGCTTTTGCTTCGCTGCGAGCCTCACGTATTTTTATGTACGTGCGTATAAGTCTAGGGTAAAGACCCTCAATATTTTCTGCCATTTTGGTTCTCCAAGTACCAAGCAAGGCAGTATAGTGACAAACAATATGCTATTCAAGTATATCGTTGTATAAATCTATCATTTTTGTATGTACGTCTATTCTATTATCTAATAACGCATACACACGTTTCTCCACCGTTGACCCCTGCAACTGAACTACAGTGCATTTGTGGTCTTGCCCCTGCCTATGCACCCGTGCGTTTGCCTGTGCATATGTCTCTAAAGAACTGGTTGGCCCCCACCAGACCACCGTATTCGCAGCGGTAAGGGTGACGCCATGCGCTGCTGCCTGCGGCTGTATGACAAGCACTTGCGGGTTGTCGGTGTTTTGAAACTTCTTAAATATCTCAGTGCGCTTCGTGCCCGAAACATCACCACGAATTATGTCCGTGGGTATGCCGTCAGATCTTAGCTTGTCTGCCAGCACGTCTATTACGTGTTTGAAAGGGACAAACACAAGAACCTTCTTGCTAGATTCATCTATCACTTCACGCAGGACTTTGTATCGGTGCTTTATGTCAAACTCCAGAGACTCACCATCGTCTGTGTATACAGCACCCGCTGAGATCTGTAGCAGTTTGTTCATGCCCACGGCTGCGTTGACAGCGGTTATCTGTTCCCCCGCTGCCTGCATAACCATTTTGTTTTTAAGTTCTTTATAGTATTTGTTCTGTTGGCGTGTAAGTTCTACCTCACGTTTGACGTACATCATGTCCGGTAGATCTAAACATTCATCTTTTGTAAACCGTATGGCTGGCTGCAAAGCGTTAAACACGGTGTCAGTAGCTGTTTCTTTTGGCACCCACTTAAAGTTGGTAACTTTGACCATGACTAGATCGCGGAACGAACTGAAGAATCGCGGCACGGAGGACGGGTTCACCAGCTTTGCTAGACCGTACGCATCCAGTGGGCTTTGTGCTGCTGGCGTGCCGGTCATCATCCAGAGCCACGTATCAGGACGCAGTAACTTGTTAAGAGTTTTCCACCGTTTAGTTTGTGGGTTTTTGTAATGCGTGGCTTCGTCTACGATTATTAAATCAAAGCCACCCGCTGCTATGTCATCAGCCACTATCTCTACGCCGTCGTAGTTTATGATGATGAACTCAGCCCCACCCGATATTATTTCTTTGCGTTTTTTGGAAGATCCATACGCCACATCTACTGTGCGGTGCATGGCGAATGTAAAGAGATCGTCTCCCCATGCAGAGTGCATGATAGATAACGGGCATACCACTAGGACACGACGTATGTATCCCTTACTCATCAGGTAGTCAGCAGCCCATATCGCACTGGCTGTCTTGCCCGTTCCCTGTTCGTTAAAACAAAATGCACGTTGGTTCAAAGTGAAGAACTCAGAAGTTGTCTTCTGGTGCTTCATCGGTGAGTACTTACCTGTCCAATCGTATCGTGTACTTATCGGCGAAGGTGCATTTATACCTAAGTTCTTTAATACACGAGTTTCTTCGATACCCCAGTTAACGACGACTCTGTTGTCTGAAAGTTCCTTACTCTTCGGTATTACGTTCGTGACTTTTTGGGGGTCACGTAGTTTTAGTAACAACGCTTTGTTATCTATGACTCTCATTTCCATAAATCCACAGACAGATCTACGCCATAATATTTCTTCATTTTCTTTCTGACTTTAGCAATGTCTATATCTGTGAGGTCTTCGGGTTTTTTGTCTAACGATGCAGCCACCATACTTAATTCAAAAACATACTGGATGCCGTCTTCTTCGTTTTCAAAATCGTCTTTATGTTTATTCACGTTAAATATCATTTCTTACCCATAAAAAAGGCCCAGTCTTCGGGCACACGGACTGGGCAACGTGCAGGAGAGAGTGTGTTCCGCTCTCGGCCCTAGCTGAATACGTAGATGATGTACGCTATGAGGTATACAAACGCTATGATACCTACGCCCATTAGCACACCCCTAAGCTCTTCCTTCACCTACGTCTTGGTCTTTGTCCATTACGACTGCGGTTAGCACTCCTGCTTTCTACACGCACGCCATCCTTGTTGCTACCGCCACGACTTAACATCTTCTTGTGGCTAACGTCTTTACCCTCACGCTTATCTGCCTTGCCGTTTTTGTTGGCATCGCGTCCCGTCCTATCCATAGCACGTCTAGCACGTTGTCTCTCCATACGTGCCTCGTGTGCCTTGGTGCCAACACGCGGGTTCTTTTGTTTCTTGCGGTCTTTTGGATTTTTATAAGGCATTAGTTTCTCCCGTTGTGTGGGCACTCAACTACTGGGCACCACGCTTTACATAGTCCATTTGGTTTTGCATTCCAAACATCATTCTCGAAGGCCAACTCCATGTCTCTATGGTGGTCTATCCATTTGGCCCAGAGGCTCTCTTCATCATCTATAGTGTATCGGTCTTTAACTAGCTCCTCACTGACAACGAAAAGCAGCCCCGCTCGCACTGTCCTCACTTCTGGGTAGTGTGCGAATACAGCTAGCGACATGAGTTCTAACTGCCCTTTGTCCGCATATCTTGCTGACTTGCTTGTTTTGTAATCTATGACCCAAGCCAATTCATCTTCTTCGTCAATAATTAGCAGATCCGCAATACCGCGAAACCAAGCATGTTCTGATCCGTACCTACAAGGTTCAAGTTCTGCTGTAAGCGCCATACGCTTTTCACAAAGTTTTTCTCCCTTCTTGGCGTTAAGTGAGTCCAACATACCTCTGGCATACTCAAAACGAGGATCTAAGTCATCGTTATCACGTATGTATTTTTCTGCTGCCCTATGAAACTGGTTGCCGTAAATGGTCGCCGCGTTCTGTTTGAACGGGTACTTCTTGATAACTTTTTCGTAGTAGAACTGCTTCGGGCACTGCTGGAATGCCTTAATCCTGCTGAACGACCACGGTGGTATATCCAATTACTCACAGTCTCCGTATGTCTTACCCAAACCACTTTCGCAGTCTAGCGGTAGTCCCTCTGCCCACTCAGGCAACCAGCGCATACACTCTTCTATGTATTCACGGGCTTCACTAACTTCTTCGTCCTTGACACAACACACGATGGAGTCATGCACAGTCATAACGACACGGTAACGCTTGGCTATCTTGACCATCTGTTCTGCAATAATGCACCGCGCTACTGCTTGGCATACGTTCTCCACCATCTTACCGCCATAGATGCGAGTACGACCACGGCGTGTCTTGTAGGTATACTCCAAACCTTTTTCACCCTGCTCGCATTGCAGGTCTTCATAGCGCATGAGTAAACCCGATGGCAAACGCAGCGCCCGTAACGGCCCCAATGCCTCTGCTATATTTACATCACCCACTCTTACAGCCTGCCTGTTTGTAAGTTCTTTTATGCAAACAGAAGCATCGTTCCATAGCTTAGTTATAGCGTGGTTAGCCTTCCTGTAAATATCTATGATGCGTCGGGCCTCGGTGATATGCACATTTACACCGAAGTTTTTTAGCTGATCCATGAACCGCTGGGCACCCATACCGTACCCACAGCCTAAGATAGTGGTCTTACCTACGAACCTCTGATCCTTGGTCACTTGCGACTCTGCCACGTCGTATATACGCGCTGCCATTTTTACGTATACGTCTTCGCCTTTAGTAAACGCATCAACCAGATCATTCTGCCCCGCCCACCATGCCAACACTCTCGCCTCTATCTGACTAGAATCGCAGTCGATAAGAGTGTGGCCCTTGGGGGCCATGATGCTTTTCTTTAACGTCTTAGCATCAGGCCCACGGTTAGGTAGGTTTTGCATGTTTATTTTATCTGAACCACCCCACCTACCAGTGTGCGCTGCGTAATACCGAACGGGTACGGGCAAGATCCCACGTTTGGATATGTCTATAAAACGCTGCGTGCGTGTTTCTTCTAACGTGCTTTTGTTACCAAGCCTAGCCGCTACAAGTGCCTGCACATCAACATTCCAGTGTTCAGCTAGCTCTTGAAAGGCTTCGTCCGTTTTAGCGAACGCATAAACTACTTTGCCTGTAGTCGGGCTTATTTTAGTGGGGGGCACAACATGCAGGTCTATGAGTAGTTGAGCAAACTTATCGCCGCTCATCAGTTGTTTCTTATCGGTTATGCCAGCCTTTACCATCAGCTCGTCTTTCCGATCTTTTATGTCTTCAAGATGCTGTTCCAACAGTCCAACATCCAGATCTAGCATAGGGTGTATAAACATCCGTAGCGTAGTGTCTATGACTTTGAGTTCATGTCGCGGGAAGCCTTTAGACATAATCCCAAACAACTTATAGGTAAGTTCTACATCATTGATGCAGTAGTCACCGTAACGATTTAATTCCTCCTCTGTGAAATCGGCTCGGCGCTTATGCATTGCATCTAACACTTCAGTGCCTTTCTCACCTATATCGTATCTCTCCGCAAGTGCTTTGAGACTTCCAGCAGCTTCCACCCCATGAATAGCACGGGCGATGCACAGAGTATCAGTCCAAACGCGAGGGCAAATATCAAATAGCCAAGATAATATAGCCCCATCGAAAATGCAGTTGTGAGCCAGCACCATGCTGTCAGCCCAATTAAACCCGTGGAGGTACTCTCTAAGTTCTTCGTGCGTTCCAGACGCCCATTCAGTCGCTCCATTGTTTACCTTTACCCCTACACCGATTACCTCAAACTGAGGATCACGTATGTACTCCTCAGTAGTTAATTTACTAAGAGAAAAGTCCTTACTGTAGTAGGTCTCGAAGTCGAGTGTAATTAGATCCACTACGCTCGCTCCCTTTCCGATATGGCTGTAACGGTTTTACCCGTAGTGATGGGCACGCGCACAATCGTGCCGCAGTCGTCTATGGCTTGGTATCGCGCTTCTTCTTCGTTCTTTGCCTCCACCACTACTTGTTTTGATACGGTCTCTTCAATCGTTACGTAAAAGACTTTCAGTGGTTCCTCTTTATCCGTCATATAGGTTATCCCCCAAGACGCTTGATCTCTGCATCTATATAGAAGCGGATCTTTTTAGCGTCACGTAGCTTGTCGCTGTGGGATGACTGTCCATAACGGTACGTAGCACGAAATATCTCACCGATCTGAGCATTCATGTCTTTGTAAGATATGAGGTCTTGAAGCTCTTTTGCACCTTCAGGCAGCTCGTAGTAACTAGCGGTGCTACCGTCAGACACGGAAGGCTCGGTGCTGATGCGTGATGGGATAAAGTCCTTGGATCGAACTTTGGGTGGGGTGGGTTCGTCTTTTTTGTCGCAGAATTCTTGCTTGATAGTCCAAGCGTTACCGTAGCTGCATTTCGCATAGGTGGCGGCCT
>CERH01017376.1_pt1 | contig 14418 bp, 12 predicted proteins | sample 530991 | NCBI WGS metagenome assembly CERH01 (sample SAMEA2621191, study PRJEB7988) | marine metagenome | biome: marine biome (ENVO:00000447); feature: mesopelagic zone (ENVO:00000213); material: "saline water (ENVO:00002010), including plankton (ENVO:xxxxxxxx)" | depth 800 m | reverse complement strand
GGCGAGGAACCAGTCGGTCTCGCGCACCTGCCAGTCGCCGCCGCTGCCGTAGAACACCCCATTGGGTTTCATGTAGAAATTGCCCGAGCCCGATCCTGTGTCGAGCTCGCCTAACCGTTCGGAATCTTCCACGAAATAGCCCGCCGGGCGTTCGCCTTCGCCGAAAATCCCCGCGTTCATGGCGAAGGCGATGGTGTCGCCGTCATTCGCCTCGGCATATCTGGCGAGGCTGCCGTAGCGCGATCCGCCCCGGTCGAGCGCAGTCGAGATCTGGTGGCGTTCGGGCACCGCGAGGCAGTGCGTCAGCGGCGTATCTTCGAAAATGATCGAGCGGCAGGCGCTTTCGACCTGGCTCGCCAATGTCGCCGCCGGAGTGGGCGTGTCGCCGGCTGCATCCTGCGGCTGTCCGTCGATCCGCGCGCGGGCCACCGGTTCGCCCTCGGGTTGGGCTTCGCATGCAGTCAGCGCGAGCAGCGCCAGCGCGGCAAGTGTCGTTCTCATTGGCCGAATCCGGGTTCCTTCGCGAGGCGGACGGCTTCCTTCGCCGCAGCGAGCAGGGCGCCCGCTTTCGCTTCGCATTCTCTCTGCTCATACGCGGGTTCGCTATCGGCGACTATCCCCGCGCCGGCCTGCACATGCATGGTTCCGTCCTTCACCACCGCAGTGCGCAGCACGATGCAGCTGTCGACCGAACCATCGGGCGCGAAATAGCCCACGCCGCCGGCATAGGGGCCGCGCGTCGCCGGCTCGAGTTCCGCGATGATCTCGCAAGCGCGCACCTTGGGCGCACCGCTTACCGTGCCCGCGGGGAAGCCGGCGAACAGCGCATCGATCGCGTCTTTCGCCGGATCGAGCTGGCCGGTCACATTGCTGACGATATGCATCACGTGGCTGTAGCGTTCGACCATGAAACTGTCGGTGACGGTCACGCTGCCCGATTGTGCCACGCGTCCGACATCGTTGCGGCCCAAATCGAGCAACATGAGGTGTTCGGCGCGTTCCTTCGGGTCGGCCAGCAGCGAGCGTTCGGCGTCGCGATCCTCTGCCTGCGTCGCGCCGCGCGGGCGAGTGCCGGCGATGGGCCGGATGGTCACTTCGCCTTCGCGCACGCGGACCAGGATTTCCGGGCTCGACCCCACGATCGCAAACCCGGGCATGTCGAGGAAATAGAGGAAGGGTGAGGGATTGACCCGTCTGAGCGCGCGGTAAAGCGCCATCGGCGGCAGTTCGAACGGGGTGGCGAAGCGCTGTGACAGCACGACCTGGAAGATGTCGCCGGCCTCGATATAGTCCTTCGCACGCAGCACCATCGCCTCGTAGTCCGCGGCGGGCATCGTCGGCGTCAGAGCGGGTTCGGGATGATCGGCGGCGCGTGTTTCCGACGGGATCGCCGGCCGGGCGAGCCTGCGCAGCACCTCGTCGATGCGTTCGCCCGAACGTTCGATCGAACCGCCCGACCATACCGGGGCGATGCAAAACAGCGCGTCGCTGAGCCGGTCGAACACCAGCAGCACGGTCGGCCGCACGAACAGCATGTCGGGTACGTCAAGCGCACCCTGCGGCGGGCGCGGGAGTTTTTCGACCAGCCCGATGGTCTCATAACCGAAATGCCCGACGAGGCAGGCGAGGGCGGGAGGCAGTTCGCCGGGAACAGCACAATGGCAGCTTCCAACCAGTGCGCGCAGGCTGTCGAGCGTGCCGGCATCGCAGGCCTCGAAAGCCTCGCGGTCGTGCTGCCAGCGACGGTTGATCGCCGCGCTGTCGCCCGTCGCGCGAAACACCAGATCGGGATCGAGCCCAATGAGGCTGTAACGGCCGCGGACTTCACCGCCCTCGACCGATTCGAGCAGGAAATCGCCGCGCCCTTCCTCGAACAGTTTGAGCGCCGCGCCGACAGGGGTTTCGGTATCGGCCACGATTTCGCGCCAGATCAGCGCGGGAGTGCCCTGCGCCAGTGCGGTGCGCGCCCGGTCGACGCCTTTCAGGCCGTTATCCAACTGGACCTCAGTTGCCGGAGAGCTGGGCACGCACGGCTTCGATCGCCGTGGCATTGCGCGAGACGCCCAGTTCTTCGCGCATCGCGCGGCTGAACTGTTCGGCGTATTCTTCGCCCAGCAGCGGACCCATCTGGCGGGTGGCCTGCGCGATCAGCGGATCGTCGCCGGCGATCTCGCCCATGGTGATATCATCGACATCGACCACGAAGAAACCGGCATTGTTGCCCGCTTCGAGCCGCTTCGTCGTTCCCTCAGCCATGCTGAACAGCAGGGCGATCGGGGGCGGGATGCGCTGTTCGCGCTGGCGCGCGAGATCTTCGCGGGTCATGTCGACGCTCTGCGCGGGGGGAACGCGGCGCTCCTCCTCGGCGAGCGCGGCGGCCATCGTCTTGCCCGACCGCACGCGTGCGATCACCCGGTCGGCCGCGGCCTGCGCGGCTTTCATGCCCTCGGTAGCACGCCAGCGCGCTTCAACCGCATCGGCGATCTGTGCATAGGGGGCGACGGCAGCGGGCGTGATATCGTCCACTTCGTAAACCAGATAGGTCTGCCCGCTCTCGATCGGGGCGATCTCGGGTTCTTCGACTTCCATCTGGAACAGCGTGGCAAGGGCGGGCTGGAGCACCTCGGGCACCGTGCCGCGGGGCTCGTCGAACAGCTGGCCATTGGCGAGAACCGGGCCGACCGTTTCCAGCTCGAGACCCAGTTCTTCGCCCACTTCGCTGAGCGTGGCGCCGTTTCCGAGCTGCTCTTCGATCTCGCTTGCGAGATCGGCCAGGCCGCGCACCCGCTTTTCCGCGCGCAGCGTATCGGTGATATCGCCGCGCACCTGGCTCAGCGAGCGGGCAGGAGTGGTTTCGACCGCGTCGATCCGCGCGACATGCCAGCCCAGCGGGCTGCGCGCTGGCGTGGTCATCGCGCCGCGTTCGGCGGAGAAATAGGCTGCGGCGACCGCAGGCGACGCCTGGCTCGCGAGACCTTCGCGAACGACATCGACCACGGGCGAAGCGCGCAGCCCCGCTTCGCGGGCGACCTGTTCGAACGACGCGCCACCGGCAACGCGGTCACGGATCGACTTGGCGGCGGCTTCTGTCGGTACGATCAGCTGGGTGACGTCGCGGGTTTCAGCAGCGGCGTATTGTTCGGCATCGCGTTCATAGCGCGCGGCGATTTCGGCATCGGTCGGTTCCGCCCGGTCGCCCAGTGCTGCCGCGTCGAAAGTGGCATAGCGGATCGTCCGGCGTTCCGGCCGTACGAACGCATCACGGTTCGCATCGTAATAGGCGCGCAAGACCTTGGGGTCGGCTGCGCCGTTCGGGGCGTATGTCGCTGCGGGGAGCAACGCGATCGAACCTTCGCGCCGTTCCTTGAACAATTGCGCATAACGGTACGCAAGCTTGTCGGGCACGGTCGCTCCGAAGCTCGCGGGAAGCAGCATCTGCTGCGACAGCAGGCCGATCCCCAGGTCCTCGCGCACATCGGCATCGCTCAGCCGCTGCAGGGCGAGCGCCTGACGATAGGTATCCTCGCTGAAATTGCCGTCGGGGCCGCGGAACGCGGGAATCATCCGGATTTCGCTGTTGACCAGATTGTCGCCCGCCCGGAGCCCGTAGCGCTGGGCATACTCCTTCAGCGCGGCGCGGCTGATCAGCGCTTCGAGCGCGGAATCGAGACCCCCACTGCGCAGGAAGGCCTGCATGGTGGCCGTAGGCTGGTCCTGCCGCACTCGGTCGAGCCCGTTGTTCGCGCCCTGGATCAGATCCGCAGTGGATATCTTTTCATCCCCGACGACAGCCACGCGGTCACCGCCCGCGATGCCGCCGAAAGTCCCGGTGGACGAAACATCCGCGCTGGCGAACGCCAGGGCGATCAGACCGAGGAAGGCGAGCGCGATTGCCAGCCCGAGCTTGGTCTTGAAGAAATTGCGGAAGAATTGGAACATGATAGACGGACGATCCGGTTGGATGGCTGCTGTTGTTCAGGCGGAGCCTGGATGGGTTGGGGCGCTTTATCCCCCCTGCGACCTCGCGGCAACAGGTTGCAAAGGGTTTTGACGCGGGAAGAAACCTTGTCTAGCGGAGCGCATTCCAAGCCCCATATAGCGGGCCACACATTTCAATAAATCGCAGGACCAAGACATGGCCGAACGGCCCTACATCGTCGGAAACTGGAAAATGAACGGCACGCGCGCCATGCTTTCCGAAGCACGCGCGATCGATCGTGCCGCGCAGCGTTACATGAAGGTCGAGGTCGCCGTGGCGCCTCCCTACACGCTGATTCACGCGGTCCATAAGGAAGCCGAACAGATCGGCGTCGGCGCGCAGGATTGCCACCCGGGCGCGGAAGGTGCGCATACCGGGGACATCAACTCCTCGATGGTTGCCGATGCAGGTGCGAAGTTCGTGATCCTGGGCCACAGCGAACGGCGCCAGGGCCACGGCGAAAGCAACGAACTGATCAACGCCAAGATCGAATCGGCCATCGAGTCGGGCCTGCGCATCATCCTCTGCTGCGGCGAACCGCTCGATACGCGTGACGCGGGCAAGGCCGAAGAATACGTGCTGGCCCAGATCAAGGCCGCTCTGACGGTGGTCGAAGATCCCGCCGAGCGCCTGACGATCGCTTATGAACCGATCTGGGCGATCGGTACCGGGCGCACCGCAACCGGCGAGGATATCGCAGCCATGCACGGGGCGATCCGCCGGCTGCTCGACGAAACCTATGGCGAAGAGGAATCCGCCAAGGTCCGCATCCTCTATGGCGGTTCGGTGAAGCCCGACAATGCGCGCGAGATCCTCGCGACCCCCGAAGTGGGCGGTGCGCTGGTCGGCGGTGCCAGCCTGTCGGCGGAAAGCTTCCTCGGGATCGTGGTCGGCGCCTCCGAAGCCGAAGAGGCCTGATCGCACCCGACCTTGCCGTTTGCCGCCGGCGCGCCTAGATGCGCGTGAGCTCCGCTAAAGCCTTTCCAAGAGTATTCGCATGTTCCTGTTCCTAACCGTCGTCCAGGCGATCATCGCAGCCGCGCTTGTCGGCGTCATCCTGATGCAGCGCTCCGAAGGCGGCGGGCTTGGCATCGGTGGCAGCCCGTCGGGCATGCTCAGCGCGCGCGGAGCGGCGGATTTCCTGACCCGTTCGACCAAATGGCTCGCGGTGCTGTTCGTCGTCCTGTCGATCGCGCTGGCTGCAGTCGCAGTCGAGACGACCGGCAGCGACGCCATCGAATCGACGCTCGATCGCACGGTTGCACCGGCGGATCCGCTGGGTGCGGCCACGACCGGCGAAGCCGCTCCTGCCGCCGATCCCCTGAGCGCTCCTGCGGACGGCGATCCGCTGTCCGGCGCGACCGAATAATCTCCATTCCATCGCAGAGCTGTGGATTGCGCCGTGCGAATGGCGCGATCCATGTGCGTTTGCGCTTGCCCCGACTCAATCCCACAGCTTAAGGCCCGACCCCCATGGCGCGGTATATCTTTATCACCGGCGGCGTGGTCTCCTCGCTTGGCAAAGGTCTCATGGCAGCATCGCTTGCTGCCCTCCTCCAAGCGCGTGGCTACAAGGTCCGTATCCGGAAATTCGACCCCTATCTCAACGTCGATCCGGGGACGATGTCCCCCTATCAGCACGGCGAGGTCTATGTGACCGACGACGGGGCAGAGACCGATCTCGATCTCGGCCATTACGAGCGTTTCACCGGCGTATCGGCGCACCAGGGCGACAACATCACCTCGGGCCGGATCTACCAGGACATCATCGCCAAGGAACGCCGCGGCGACTACCTCGGCGCGACCGTCCAGGTGGTCCCGCACGTGACCGACGAGATCAAGGCCTTCGCGCTGGCCGGGCAGGACGACCATGACTTCGTGCTGTGCGAGATCGGCGGAACCGTGGGCGACATCGAAGGCCTGCCGTTCATGGAGGCCATCCGCCAGCTGCGCAACGAGCTGGAACCGTGGCAGACGCTGAGCGTCCACGTCACGCTGGTCCCCTATATTGCCGCGGCGGGCGAGTTGAAGACCAAGCCGACGCAGCACTCGGTGCGCGAACTGGCCAGTCTCGGGATCAAGCCCGATGTGCTGCTGTGCCGCGCCGAGCATCCGATCCCCGAATCCGACCGGCGCAAGATCGCGCAGTTCTGCAACGTGCGGCAGGAAGCGGTCATTCCCGCGCTGGACGCGCCGTCGATCTATGCCGTGCCGCTGCAGTATCACGGCGAGGGGCTCGATACCGAAGTGCTGCGCGCCTTCGGGATTACCGATGCGCCCGATCCTGACCTGTCGCGCTGGTACGACGTCGTGGATCGCCATTCCAACCCCGAGGGCGAAGTCACGATCGGCGTGATCGGCAAATATGTCGGCCTGCAGGATGCTTACAAATCGCTCAACGAGGCGCTGGTGCACGGAGGCATGGCGCACCGGGTCAAGGTCAACATCAAGTGGATCGACGCCGAAGTGTTCGAAGGCGACGATGCCGACATCGCCGCCAAGCTCGAACCCATGCATGCCATCCTGGTGCCCGGCGGGTTCGGTGAGCGCGGCAGCGAGGGCAAAATCGCGGCAGTCCGTTTCGCCCGCGAACGCAAGGTGCCGTTCTTCGGCATCTGCCTTGGCATGCAGATGGCATGCATCGACGCCGCGCGCGAGGCCGGCTTTGCCCGCGCCTCGTCAACCGAATTCGGCGAGACCGAAGAACCGGTGGTGGGCATCATCACCGAATGGATGACCGAAGAGGGTCTCCAGAAACGCGAAGCCGGCGGCGATCTCGGCGGGACCATGCGGCTGGGTGCATATGATGCCAGGCTTGCGGAGGGCAGCCACGTGTCGAAGGTCTATCACGGGGCGACCAGCATCTCGGAACGCCACCGCCACCGCTACGAAGTGAACGGGGCCTATATCGAGCCGCTCGAGAAACAGGGCCTGGTCTTCTCGGGCATGTCACCCGACGGCCTGCTTCCCGAAATCGTCGAACGTCCCGATCACCCATGGTTCGTGGGCGTGCAGTTCCATCCCGAGCTGAAATCGCGGCCCTTCGAACCGCACCCGCTGTTCGCCGGTTTCGTCGGCGCGGCGCTGGAACAGGCACGCCTGGTCTGATCCAGCGCCGAGATGGCGGCATTTTAAGCCTCTGATTTCGTTGGAGGCGTCGAAATTACGCTTGTAGCTATGCGACAAAATGATGTCGCGGGCACGAGACCGGTTTATCTTTTGTTATGTTTGGGCCAGAATACGGCTGTTCCACACCTCGGGTGTGGGCGCATGGAGACACATGCTTTGCCAGCACGAGGCGGGGCTTGCTTCGAAGCCGGTTGTCTTCTGCGACCCGGACGGCCGATTTCGGGGTTTGGCGGCGTTCAACGTCGCGGGGGCGGAACCTGGTTCCGCCCCCTATTCATTTCACCAGTGCAGGTGAAGGCGGGATCAGGCCGCCTTGGTCGTGTCGCCGTCGCGCTCGTCGTCCTTGACGACTTCGAGCGGCTGCGTTTCGCCGATGGCGATCTTCTTCGGCTTCATCGCATCGGGCACTTCGCGCACGAGATCGATGACCAGCAGGCCATCGGCCAGGTCGGCATGGGCCACGCGGACATAGTCGGCCAGTTCGAAACGGCGTTCGAATCCGCGGTTGGCGATCCCGATATGCAGCATTTCGCCGTCGTTGAGTTCGTCGCGCTTCTTGCCGGTCACGACGAGCAGGTTCTGCTGCGCAACGATATCGAGATCCGGCTTGCGGAAGCCCGCGACCGCCAGCGTGATGCGATATTCGTCATCGCCGCGGCGTTCGATGTTGAAGGGGGGGTAATTGTCGCCGCCGGCATTGCGAGCCTGACGTTCCATCAGGTCGAACACACGGTCGAAGCCCACGGTGGAGCGGCGGAAAGGCGTAAGGTCCATACGGTTCATCGAAACAAATCCTCTTGTGAGCGATTCTATGATGGCGGGGCCCGGTATCGGCGCCCCGTCGCCGCCACGAACACCGTGACGGTATTTTCGAGATAGGCGCGTCCTTTGCGCTTTCAAGACTTCTTGTCGCGCGCTAGTTTCGCCGCGGAAAACAAGGGAATATCAATGAGCCACCACCCGGTCGACATTTACACCAAATTCGGTTGCGGATTCTGCGTCCGAGCCAAGCGCCTGCTCGACGAGAAGGGCGTGGACTATACCGAACACGACATCACCATGGGCGGGCCGAAGCGCGAAGAGATGCTGGAACGCGCGCCTACCGCGCGGACCGTGCCGCAGATCTTCATCGGCGATACGCATGTCGGCGGTTCGGACGAACTCGCCGCGCTCGAGCGCGAAGGCAAGCTCGACGCGTTGCTGGCGGGCTGAATGGCACGCGTCGCTGTCCTGCAGATGACTTCGGGCATCGATCCCGGGGCCAATGCCGCAGCGCTCGAAGACGCGGTCGCACAGGCTGCGGCCGGGGGCGCCGACATGCTGTTCACGCCCGAAATGTCAGGCCTGCTCGATCGCGATCGCGAACGCGCTTCCCGGTCGATCTGCAGCGAAGACGCTTCGCCCGTCCTTGCCCGTGTCCGTGAAGCTGCGCGCCAGCACGGCCTGTGGGTATCGCTCGGCTCGCTCGCGCTCGAGGCCGGTGGCAGGGGCGAATGGGTCAACCGCGCTTTCGTCATCGCGCCTGACGGCACGATTGCCGCGCGCTACGACAAGATCCACATGTTCGATGTCGACCTGGCAAGCGGCGAAAGCTGGCGCGAATCCAATGCCTATCGTGCAGGTGACAGCGTCGGGCTGGTGGAGGGTACGCCGCTCGGCCGGCTCGGCCTCACCGTGTGCTACGACATTCGCTTCCCTGCCTTGTTCGAGGCGCTGGGGCGCGCGCACTGCGACTGCATCGCCATACCCGCTGCTTTTACCGTACCGACCGGCGCCGCGCATTGGCACGTGTTGCAGCGCGCCCGCGCCATCGAGGCGAGCGCTTTCGTCGTGGCCGCGGCGCAGGTCGGCGAGCACGAGGACGGCCGCCGGACCTATGGTCACAGCCTGGTGGTGGATCCGTGGGGCGAAGTGCTGCTCGACATGGGCGGAGAGGAGGCCGGACTGGGTTTCGTCGATATCGATCTGAAGCGGGTGGCCGAGGTGCGCGAACAGGTGCCCAGCCTTGCCAACCGCAGGCATATCACCGCATAGGCCGCCGCATGATCGTTTACGACCTATCCTGCAGCGAAGGCCACCGCTTCGAGGGCTGGTTTTCGTCCTCGAGCGACTACTCGGACCAGAAAGCGCAAGGCTTGCTGCAGTGTCCCGCCTGCGGGTGCGAAGATGTCGGCAAGGCGCCGATGGCCCCCTCAGTCCCGGCCAAGGCCAATGCCGTCGCAGCCCCGGCGGGAGAAAAGGCGCAGCTAAGCACGGGCGACATGCCCCCGGCCGTCAAACAAGCGTTCGAAGCGCTGGCGAAGGCTCAGGCCAAGGCGCTCGAGAGCAGCACCTGGGTCGGCGACTGCTTTGCCGAAAAGGCCCGCGAAATGCACTATGGGGAAAGCGAAAACGCACCCATTCACGGGCGCGCCACGCGCGACGAGGCCGAGGACATGGTCGCGGAAGGCATCGCCGTCGCCCCCCTGCTGGTGCCGGTCGCGCCGCCCGACGAACTGAACTGATTGCTTGCGCGCGATCGTCTGCTAAATGCGGCGGCGGGCGCCCGTAGCTCAGTCGGATAGAGCACCAGATTCCTAATCTGGGGGCCACAGGTTCGAATCCTGTCGGGCGCACCATTGACGAAAATCCGCAGATTTCTCTGATTTCCGGACTCGCCCGGCAGGAATGCTATGGGCACTGAATGGCAGCTTTTTGGCCGTCCGCAGTCATTCCGGTCAAGGCGCCAAATGCTGGCTGAAGCGTCGGCCAACTGTATGGGAAAGCCGTTTTGTGCCTTGTGGCGTCGGCGCCTGGCTATTGCGAGTTCAATCGAGACCTAACAGCATTTGTAAATTGGCCGTTTGCCATCGTTCGTTCACCTTGATGTGGATCACGAACAGGGGGCAAGTCACATTTTTCGCACGTTCTTCAGCTTGGTGCAGTCGGGCAGGATGGATGGGGCGAGTTCGCGCTTACTCAACTTCGTCTTGGTCGCTGGCCTCGCCTTTGGCTCCAGCGCGGCCAAGGCCAGCGAGGACCCCGAAATCGCCCAGGCTATCGCTGACTGCGAGCAAAAGGTGTCGGTCGCATGCGGCACGGTCGGGCTCGCCTATTCCGACCCGGCGAATGACCAATACGATATTTTCCTCAGCCTGAGATTTCTTCAAGAGGCCTGCCGCGGTAACCACGCGGCTTCGTGTGGCCGTCTTGCATTGGTCTACCTCGAGGGATCCGAAGATATCGAAGCCGATCGGGCCACGGCAGGCCGGTTTGCGATTAAGGGGTGTTCGCTGTTCGATAAAACAGCGTGCGAAGTCGCCGAGACAGTCTTTGCAGAGGCGTCGTCCGATCAATTCGACGCGGAGAAAGCCCTGCGCTACCGGCGCGTGAATTGCGATCAGGGCGGATGGCGCTCGTGCGAAGATCTCGCGCGCATTTACTACAATCTTGGGGAATTCGCACCGGCGGAACAGGTGGCTGCCAAGGCGTGCGATCCCCCACATGCCGAGCAGCGGTCGGTATGCGAATTCGCCGCAAGCCTGCGTCAGCGACGCCAGGAAATCGAGCAGGCGTTGACCGAACGACATGAAGCGCAGCGCCGTCGCCTAGCCGAACGCGAGGGCGCTTCGCAAGTCGTCCAATCCTTCCTCGGGCAGGGCAAATACGACAGCGCGATCTATGCGGCGATCTATCACAGCCGCCAGCTGGCAGATGCGCGGACTGCGCTCGAAGCGACCTTGGAGGCGGGCGCATTGGGCAGTGTCTACAAGGACCATCTCTATGTTCTCGACTACTGGTTCCCGTCGGGCAGGCTCAATGCCGCGGTGAATGCGGAGATTGCACGGCGCAGCCGGGGCGACGACTGCGGAATCTACAACTGCACCAACATGCCCGGTGCATCAAGCCGTCGTTGGGCGGCAGGGGCGGGTAGAACGGCGGCATCGCGTTCGTCCTCCTCATCCGCGTCCTCGTTCAAGCCAGCCCGGATGAAAAGTGCAGCGGAAATCTCCCGCGAGACGCGCAATCGTTATCGCACAGCCCACTGCACGATGAACAACAACGCAAACCGATATCTTTGCAATTGAACGTGGAGCAAGCAGCCATGAATCTTCGTCCTTTTCTTGCGGCTACCGTCCTGTCGGTGACATCGATTGCAGCTCTCCCCGTCGCGGCGCAAAGCAATGCAGAGCAAGCGCAGGAGCGCTACAATGCGGGGGACTTCCCGGCTGCTCGCGCACTCTACCAGAAAGCGTGCATGAGCGATGGCAAGGATGAGGCATGCCACAATCTCGGTTCGATGGCGTGGTGGGGGCAGGGCGGGGCGAAGGACCCGGTGCAGGCGCGCGATGCCTATCGGCGCGGATGCGAAGCCGGCCTGCTCAAATCCTGCGGCCAGTATGGCGCATTGCTCAAGGATGGTCTTGGCGGACCGGCCGATCCTGCCGAGGCGCTGGTCCCGCTGGGGCTCGCCTGCAAGGCGGGCGAAGCGGGCGCGTGCTACAATCAGGGCCAGATCCTCTATTTCGGCGACGCCGGTGAGCGCCGCTTCGAAGAAGCGCGAACGGCATTCGCCGGGGCCTGCCCCGGCTACGCGGCGGATGGCTGCTATGCGCTCGGGATAATGAAACGTGACGGTCAAGGCGGTGCGGTCGATACCGCGGGAGCGAACAAGGCTTTCTCCATCGCGTGCGAAAGCGGCAATGCCGAAGGATGCATCGAATCCGGCGTCGGCTATTACGATAACGGGCAATTCGCCGAAGCCCGCGACCAGTTCGCGCAGGCATGCAACAACGGGGCCGCCGGCGGATGCATGAATGCGGGCATGATGTACCGCGACGGGACCGGAGCCGCTCCCGATCACGCCAGGGCGAAGCGCTATTTCACCAATGGATGCAAACTGGGCATCCAGGACGGCTGTGCCATGGCTGAGGCGCTGGGACAGTGAGCGTTGCAGCGGGACTAATTGGCGCGTTCGCCCTGAAACTACTCAGCATGGGCCTGGTTTTCGCGCTGGCTGCGGCCTGGTCGGTTCCCTCGAGCGCCTCGCCCGCGGACCAGGGCGCGGCGTCGGAAAAATCGGCTGTCGAGCGCGCTTGCGAAGCCGGGGAGGTCGCGGCTTGTCTCAATGCAGGGAGGATCCTCGTCCAGCTTTCTGGCGAAGCGCGCGCCATCAGGGCTCGCGATATGTTCGCGCGGGGCTGCGAACTCGGCAACACCGATGCGTGCCATCTGCTGGTACCGATGCTGATCGAAGGGCGTGGGGGTGCGCAATTGCTCGATGTGGCGGCTGAGGTCGCAGAAATCCTGTGCGAAGCCGGGTCTGGACAGGGTTGCAGCTGGCAGGCGAATGTCCTTTCGCGGCAGGCCGCATCGGACCAGCAAATCGACCACGAGAATTTGATCGCCGCGCGCGAGTTGTACCTGCAAGGCTGTGATCTGGATTCGATGGAGGCTTGCGGGCAAGCCGGTGCCCTACTGGCAACCGGCACCGGTGGGCCGGCTGACCCCATCAAAGGCTACGACTTACTGGAGCGCGCCTGCCGGGCAGAGCAATGGCAGTCGTGCGCCAATGTCGCCGTCATGGCACGCGACGGACTGGCGCATGACGCCGACTGGGCGTCCGCGCGAGACTATTTCGGGATGGCATGCGACGGTGGTATCGCCAACGCCTGCAATGATCTCGGCATCATGTGGATGCAACTGTCCGATCGCAGCGGGGACGAGCGCTGGCGCGACCCGGCGCTGCTCGTATTCATCGCCTCATGCGATGGCGGAGACGGTGCAGGGTGTTCCAACGCGGCGCGGCAATTGCGCGAAGGCCGGGGCGTGCCGACCGATCTCGTGCGCGCCCATGATCTCGCTGTGCGCGGCTGCGAAGCGAACAGCGCGCGGGCCTGCCTGCTCGCGTCCGATATGCGGGGAGCGGGAGAAGGCGTCGAGGCCGATGCGCAAACCGCTCGCGCGCTGCGGCAAAAGGCGTGCGATCTCGGCCAGTCCAGCGCCTGCGCCATGGTCGATGGACCGGCCCGTCAGGACTGACATGAATTTGGGGAGGGCAGAAATGCCGCAAGCGATTGATCTCTTTCGTCGGGCTTTGCAAAAGCAAAGGCGAGCGGGGGCATGTGGTGTGGGTAACAGGGTGCGCGGGACACTGACTGCGGTAGCGGCGCGGATCTTCGCGCCCGTACTTCTCGCTGCAGCAAGCACCAGCACATTCGCAGAGGCGAAAGAACGACCTTTCGACGACGAGGCTCTAATGGAGATCCATCGCGGCGGACTTGCCTATGAGCGCGACGGGGATACCTATGCCGCACTGTCGATGTACGGGCAGGCCTGCGACATGGGGCTGGCCGCGGCCTGCACCCTCGGCGGACAAATCGAGCATGAAACGGCATCCGACAACAAGGATCACATCAGGGCGGCGCGCATGTTCGCCGCTGCCTGTCGCGCGGGAGACGACCTCGCCTGCACGCGGACGGGGATGGCTTTGGGGCCGCTCTCGCAGGCAGACTCGCCCGAACCCGATGGGCTGATGAAGCTCGCGCTGCTGGCCATGGGCGAGGAGTGCCGTCACGGCGGTGCGCAGGCCTGTGTCGACGCCGCAGAACTGCTTGGCACGACTGAAGAGATCGGGGCGGACATCGCGGCGGTTCGCGGTTACGCAGTGAGGGCTTGCGAGGACCAGCAATTCGCAGCCTGCATCAGCGCCGCGATGCTTCCTGCCGAAGAACCCGACGCTGCGGAGACGCGCGCGCGCAATGTCCTGCTGTGCAATGTGGGCTGGGCCGGTGGGTGCGACGCGCTGCTGGAACCGCTGATGACGGGCGAGGCGCCAGGCGAAGTCGATGATCTCAAGCAGGTCCTGAAGGCAGCGTGCGACGATTGGGTGGGGATCGCCTGCGCAAACCTCGGCCTTTACTATACGCAGGGGCCGAAGGACGCTTATTTTCCGGGCATCGGCTTTCGCTACATGCGCAGCGCCTGCGATCTCTACGTAGCCAAGGCATGCTTTGCATACGGGTTGATGCACAAGAAGGGCATTGGCGGCCGGGTCGATGAAACCCGTGCGCAATCGCTCGTGGCGCATGCTTGCGAAATCGGAAGTCCGAAAGCCTGCGCCACTCTGGCGCGCATCGCAGGGGAAAGTGAAGAAGGTGAAGTTGCGGGGGTCTCCACGATGGAGGCCCTCCGGCGTGCATGTCGGCTGGGCGACAAGCCCTCTTGCGTGAAGGAACTCTGATGAAGACTGCGATGCGATCGGTGATCTGGGGAACGGTGGCTGCGGCGGCGGCGCTCGCGGGACCCTTGCACGCTCAGAGCCTGGAAGG
>CERH01009848.1_pt1 | contig 14566 bp, 14 predicted proteins | sample 530991 | NCBI WGS metagenome assembly CERH01 (sample SAMEA2621191, study PRJEB7988) | marine metagenome | biome: marine biome (ENVO:00000447); feature: mesopelagic zone (ENVO:00000213); material: "saline water (ENVO:00002010), including plankton (ENVO:xxxxxxxx)" | depth 800 m | reverse complement strand
ACGCCGACTTCCACTACTGTGAACGGCGGAGCAATACTCGGCCACGGTAGCGACGGCATAGTGTTGTCGCGGGCGGCGTAAAAGTCGTCCACTTTTGCCCTTTCGGATTTCGGGAGGGCTTGGGGATATACACCGTGGACTTGTATTTGAAGGTGCGTCACGCTCATTTCCAGGATGGATTGAGCGGGCGTCAGATTGCCCGGGATTTTGGGATCAGCCGGGACAGTGTTGCGAAGATGTTGGCCTATTCGGAACCGCCGGGATATCGGCGGACAGCGCCGATCAGGCGCCCGAAGCTGGATGCGTTCACCAGCCAGATGGACCAATGGCTTGCTGAAGACAGGAGCCGCCCTCGCAAGCAGCGTCACACCGCCAAGCGTATTTTCGAGCGGTTGCGGGACGAGTGCGGTTTTGATGGCAGCTACACCATCGTCAAGGATTACGTTCGAGACCGGAAGCGGACCGGCAAGGAGATGTTCGTGCCGCTGAGCCATCCGCCCGGTCATGCACAGGCCGATTTTGGTGAAGCGCTTGTCGTGATCGGCGGCGTCGAGCAGAAGGCACACTTCTTTGCCCTCGATCTGCCGCACAGCGACGCATGCTACATCCGGGCCTATCCTGCGGCCAATACCGAGGCGTGGCTTGACGGCCATGTCCATGCCTTTGCGTTCTTCGGCGCGGTTCCCCAGTCGGTTCTTTATGACAATGACCGCTGCCTGGTAGCCCGGATTCTGCCGGATGGCTCCCGGCAAAGAACCCAGCGGTTCAGCGCGATGTTGTCGCATTACGTGATCCGGGACCGCTATGGCCGTCCCGGCAAGGGCAATGACAAAGGGGCCGTGGAGGGGCTGGTCGGCTACGGACGTCGCAACTTCATGGTGCCGATCCCGTCCTTTCCGGACTGGCACGCGTTCAACGCTCACCTGGAAGAGCAGTGCCGCAAGCGCCAGGGTGATGTTCTGCGTGGCCACAAGGTCAGCATCGGGGAACGGCTGAAGGCCGATCTCGCGGCGATGCGGGATTTGCCCGGCACCCCCTTTGAGTCGTGTGAGTTGCAAAGTGGCCAGGTCACATCGACATCGGTGGTGCGTTATCGCGGCAATGATTACTCGGTGCCGGTTGCCTACGGCCACCGTGCGGTCTGGATCAAGGGCTTCGTGACCCGGGTTGTCATCGGCTGCGGCGCCGAGGTGATCGCTGAGCATTCGCGCTCCTATGACACCGGCGACATGGTGTTTGATCCACTGCATTACCTGGCGCTAATCGAACGCAAGATCATGTCCTTCGATCAGGCCGCGCCTCTGCAGGGCTGGGAGTTGCCCGAAGCGTTCAAAACCCTGCGCCGACTGCTGGAAGCCCGGCAGGGAAAGGCCGGCAAGCGCGAGTATGTGCAGGTCCTGCGCCTTCTGGAGCGCTTCGAGATTGACGTGCTGCATCTTGCCGTCAAAGATGCCCTGCGAATGGGAGCGGTCAGCTTCGATGCAATCAAGCACCTGATCTTGTGCAGGGTCGAGCAAAGGCCTCCGAGACTGGATCTGGATGTCTATCCCTTCCTGCCCAGAACCAACATCACCACCACCTCCGCCGCATCCTACATGAGCCTGCTGGCAGGAGGTGGGGCATGACGGATGCACCCGAACTGCTGCTGGCCCACCATCTCAAAACGCTTCGGCTGCCCACGTTCTTGCGTGAACATGACAAGCAGGCCCGTATCTGCGCCGCTGAAGGCGTAGATCACGTGCGTTACCTGGCCCGGCTGACCGAGCTGGAACTGATCGACCGGGAACGGCGCATGGTGGAACGCCGGATCAAGGCCGCAAAGTTCCCGACCATCAAAAGCCTGGACAGCTTCGACTTCAAGGCGATCCCGTCGCTCAACAAGATGATGGTGCTGGAGCTGGCGCGCTGCGAATGGATCGAACGCAAGGAGAATGTGATCGCGCTCGGTCCCTCCGGCACCGGCAAGACCCATGTCGCCCTCGGGCTGGGACTGGCTGCCTGCCAGAAAGGATTGCCTGTCGCCTTCGTGACCGCCGCAGCCCTCGTGCACGAGATGATGGAGGCCCGCGACGAAAAACGCCTCCTGCAACTCCAGCGCAAACTCGCCAAGGTCAAACTGCTGATCATCGACGAGCTGGGATTCGTCCCCTTGAGCAAAACCGGCGCCGAACTTCTGTTCGAGCTGATCTCACAGCGCTACGAGCGAGGGTCGACCCTGATCACAAGCAACCTGCCCTTCGAGGAGTGGACCGAAACCTTCGGCACCGAACGCCTGACCGGCGCGCTGCTGGACCGGCTGACACACCACGTCAACATCCTCGAGATGAACGGCGAAAGCTACCGCCTCAATCAAAGCCGCGCCCGCCTCGCCGCCGCTAACAAATGAACCTCACAGAATTGGCCTGACGGCCAATGCGCCTTGGACCGGGCTTGCTATATGAGGGCCGCACGCTCCAAGGCGCTCGCGCCAAACTGGCCGACTTTTGCTCCGCCGTTGACACCCGTCTCAGTCGATGAAGCTGGGTAGCCAAATCACAAAGCCTGGCACGAATACCAGAAACATCAGCACGAACAGGTCAACGACAACAAACCACGATACCCCTTTGAAAATTGTCGTCAGTGGCACACGGTCTCCAAGCGCCCCCTTGATGATATATACATTGAGCCCAACGGGGGGCGTGAGAAGGCCCACCTCGAGAAGTTTAACGAGAATAATGCCGAACCAGACCAGATCGAGATTGGCGTCATGCGCCATCGGGAGAATGATTGGCATGGTCAGCAGAAGAATGCCGATACTATCGAGAAAGCAGCCCAGAAACAGGTAGAGGAGGGCAACCGCTAGTACCACCATGAGAGGCGAGGTGCCAAAGGCAATGAATGCGTCGGCAACAAACGTCGGTACGCCAGACAACGCCATAAAGCGGGCCAGCAGTGCCGTCCCTATGACGACCATGAAAATACTAGCAGTGCTGACAAGCGTCTGCCCGATTCCTCGTTTCAACACCCGCAGGCTCAACGTCCGCCTCAGACCGGCCACCACGATAGCCAGTGCGGCCCCGACAGCGCCTGCTTCAGTCGGAGTGAACACCCCGAGGAAAATACCGAAAAGCACACCCATGATGATGGCCGGAAGTGGCCAGGTCTCGCGTAGTGCCTCTGTCACATCTGCCTTACTGAACTGCTCCTCAATCTTCGGTGCCAGAGATGGATTTCGCATCACCCGAACGACAACCATAGCGCTGAAGGCCATGGCAGTAAGTATTCCGGGCATGACCCCGGCTGCGAAGAGCTTGGCGACTGACACCTCGGCCAGATATCCGTAAAGAACCATCAGAATAGACGGCGGGATCAGAGCGCCAAGGGTACCTGCTGAAGCGATAACACCTGTTGCGAGGCCGGGATCGTACCTATAGCGCAGCATCTCAGGCGTAGCGATGCGCGCGAATGCAGAGGATGTTGCAACCGACGAGCCCGAGGCCGCTGCCAGCACTGCGCTAGCGCCGATGCTTGCTATGGCAAGTCCACCAGGTAGCCAACTTAGCAATATGCGCATTGCCCGGAATAAACCGCTCGAAAGGCCTGCTTCTGATGCAACGAAGCCCATCAAAAGGAACATTGGGATGGCCGTCAGATTCCAGTCTCCAACAAAATTGAAAGGAATGGCAGTAATGATCCCCCAAGCTGCACGGAAGCTGAGTAGAATCCCAATTCCAATGAAGCTTACCACCCCAAGGGCCACGCCGATCTGAACTCGCAAAAGCAGCAGAACCAACCCGACGCCGAGGCCGAGAAAACCGATAGTCACATTTTCCATGGAGTCTCTCCTTACGCGGAACCGTGGTTATCGGGCGGTTCAGGGGAAAAGTTGGGGTCGACAAACGTATGAAGCCCATGTCGGAGCGAGACCAGAAAGATCCCTGCAAAACCAATGGGCAGCATAAATTTTGCGGGCCAGATCAGAACGTAGACATTGCCCATCATCATCTCGTTCTTGGACAGCGCATTCATCGCGTCGATCCAGGTTTGACGTACTAGGATTCCGAAGAACGCTGCGGAAACAAGATAGCCAAGAAGCAAGGACATGCGCTGAAGCCAACTGGGCATGATCCCCCAAAGAAGATCGACTTGGATGTTCTCGTGCTGCCACTCGACGAATGCGAGTGGCAGGAAAACGACGAGAACCATGTGGTAGACCGAGATGACTTCAAGATTTCCAGGGATCGGTTGGTGCCAAAAATTATCGGCAATAACATCTGCCGTGGTTTGAACCATCATCAGTACCAGGCCAACACCAGCCACGAAAATAAGGATTCGCGATAACCTCAAGACCATTACGTCGAATAGCTTCATCGTGCGTGCCCTCCGAAACTTTTCCCTGTTGCGGTTCAAAGACCGTAGGTCGACGGGTCGATCTTGTCGTAGACTTCGTTCTGGAAAATTTCCTTGATCTTCGCGGGATCGTGGTCTGGCAGTTCAGCAAGACGGGTCTCCCACTTTTCGTAGGTTTCTTGAAACCTTGTTACAAGTGCCTTCGGATCCTGCACGTTCAGGGTCTTGCCGGTGGCAATAGACAATGCATCCATTTCCGTCGCCACGAAATCGGCAACGCTTCGCGAAAGATTCTCAGAAGGCTCGATGACGGCGACATTATGATCTGGGGCTTCTGCAACGGCTTCATCCGCGGCTTTGGCCTGAGCCAATGTGGTGTCCACAACGACATCTGGAATGACATTAAGAAGAATCTGCCTGTGCTCTTCACTCAGCTTCTGCCAAGCGTCCGCGGACATTGCGTGGAGCCATCCGGCAAAGTACGGCCCAAGTTCAAGCATGGTGGTGTACTTGGCCACATCCCAGAGGGACCGAGCCTTCATGTCGTTAGCCGAGTTGACCGCACAGTCGATTTGACCCTTCTCCAGGCCTGAGAACATTTCTGAAGACGGCACATTTACAGGGACAGCCCCAACACTTTCGGCCCAAGACGCGTGCATCGGACTGGGCATTCGCAGCTTCTTTCCGCGGATGTCGTCGAGGGTGGCAACTTCGTTTGCGCACATAAGAATGTATTGCGGAGTAGCATAGGACCCCAAAAACACAATCCCTAAGCGCTCGAACATTGCCTGCATGTCTGGGTCTGTCAGGTAGAATTCACCAACGGCCAGAGTGGCCGCCATGCTATTCGGCAGAGAAATGGCCAGAGAGGCAATGGTATTCTCCTCGGGCAGGTCTGACGGCGTGTAGGTTCCCGCATGATAGGTCATGTCGACAATGCCGTCGGTCAAGCCGGAGAGATGCGCAACCGGTGGCAGGACCGCCGTGCCCGTATAAACCTGCATAGTGAGGTCGCCGCCGGTGACCGTTTCGAGCGTTTTGGCAAACTCCACGTACCCTTGACGGGCTATGGGATGCGTGTCGGGAAACCACACGGAAGCCGTGATTTCTTCCGCGGCAACGGGTGCAGCCGCACCTATTACACATCCAATAAGCAGTCCCTTTGCAGTGTTCATGATTGTCCTCCACTTGATGTTACGGCAGATGCCGATGAGCGGTCCTGTTCCTAGAACCTAGTATTGGGGTGTAACGTCTGCGGTTTAGTAAGCGAGCGCGACACCGTCTGTGGCAGGGTCAGCCCCGCCTTCCAGACCATTTCCAGTCACCCGAATTCCATGAACCCATGCGAAATCATAGCTTCTTGGGCTGCGCATAATTCGGTAATCCTTTGCTTCCAGCGCGCTTGTTACCGATCGCGGGATACGATTGGTAACATCGATCACGTTGCTGGTTGCGGAGAAACGGGGCAAAGCGACAGCGTCCGACATCGATTGGTCAAAGTCGAGCACGTTCAGGACGGTTTGCAACACGCCCATGGCTATCTGCGTCGCTCCCGGCGCACCGATGACCATGTAGGGTTCACCGTCCCGGAAAATGATTGACGGGCAAATCGAACTGAACCGCGCCTTTCCCGGGGCAATCGAGCCAGCACGGCCAGGACGGGGGTCAAAAACGCCCATGCAGCCATTATAAAGAAACCCTAGCCCCTCGGTGACAACACCTGACGGCATCCCGAGCGAGTGCGTCATGGACACGCAATTGCCATCGCTATCCACCACGGAGACTTGCGTGGTATCTGTACATTTTCCATCAGCGGAGAAGCGAGGCACATCCGCCTTCTCACCGTTACGTATCCGCTCTGCCAATTCCCGGGCATAGGCCTTCGATGTCAGATTTTCGACCGGACCCTCGACAAAATCCGGGTCTCCAATGTAACGATCCTTGTCGATGGTTGCGTATTTCATCGCCTCGGCCACGACCCGAATATACTCGGGTGTATTATGCCCAAGTGACGCGAGGTCGAAATTTTCGATAATGTTCAGCATCTCGACCAGCATCAGGCCCCCACCGGGAGGGTGGTTCGTGGTCACCGTAAAGTCCCGATAGGTTGTCGAAACCGGGTTCCTCGTAAGGGGGGAGTAGGTCGCCAAATCGTCGACAGAGACCAAGCCGCCATTCGCCTCCATGTCTTCGACAATGGCCCGAGCGATTTCGCCGGTATAGAAAACGTCTGCTCCCTGCTGTGCGATCAGTTCGAGTGTGTTTGCAAGATCGGAGTTCCGGACGAGATCTCCAACCTGCTTGGGGGTCCCGTCGACGCGGCAGTACAGCGCACGGCTTGCAGGTGTGAACTTGATGCGATCGTGGTTGGCGACCCGTCCCATTTCACTCGGGTGCGACCAGAATTGGTGTACGTGAGGCCGGACGATCCAGCCTTCGCGCGCCCATTGAATTGCCGATGAAACCAATTCCGACCAGGGTAGCTTGCCATGGCGTTCATGAGCCAGGGCATAGGCCTTTAGAGAGCTGGGCACGCAAATGGATTGATAGCCAAGATCGTTGACATTGTCCGTCAACGTGAAGCCATAGCCGTCGCGGGCCTCGCCTTCGATCAGGTTTTCCCACATGTCGGCCCTAGCTGCACCTGGTGCCGGAGCGTGAAAATCTATATACTCGTGGCTGCGGTCACCGGATTTGTAGACGGCCATGCTACCGAAACCCGCAATTCCGCACATCAACGGATCGACAACACCTTGGACAAAGGCCGTCGCGATAGCTGCATCAACGGCATTGCCACCCGCCCTCAACACGTCGATGCCTGCTTCGGCGGCTTCAGGCTGAGGTGCGACAACCATCGCTTGATTTGTGGATATCTTCATCATTTTTCCTGATTTTCCATGCTCACCTGGTCAAAAGCGCCTTGTGGCCTCGACCAATATCTTCCCGACTTCCTTGATGCGTTCAGGGGGAAACCGCTGGACGATGTTTCCGACACTAACAGCACCCGCGAGGTCGCCTCGATGGTCAAAAACCGGGGCGCCGACAGCGACCAGAAACTCGAAGAGATCACAATTTCCCACCGCGTAGCCGTTTTCACGAACGGTCTGCACTATCGCCCGAAGACGGACGGGATCGGTCACTGTGGCGTCCGTTCGACGTACCAACGGACTAGCGAGGTAATTTTCAATGAACGCGTCGCTGGAATGAGCCAAGATTGCCAGTGGCGCCCCACCACAGTGCAGTGGCAATTCCATGCCGACTTCAGAGGCGCGTACCTGCATCTCGGCTGAGCCCTCGACACGGTTGATGACGACCGCCTTGTCGCCACTCGGAATGACGTAAATCGCCCCATCGCCCGTGCGTTGTGCAACATCCTGCAGGATTCGATCGACCCGGCTGAGTACTGGGTTGTTAAGGAGGCCTTTCTGAACCTGGTGAAGAACAAGGGGATTGACAGCCAAAAGGCCGGTCTCTTCATCGCGCTCAACAAAGTCATAACGCTCTAGCGTGGCAATCATCCGCAAAGCAACGGTTCGAGGGAACCCCGTCTCCTTCGCAATCGTGGCAGCGGAACAGGGCCTCTCCGCCTCACAAAGAAAGCGAAAGACCTCCAAAGCCTTTCCTGCTGAGAGACTGACATCAGTCGCCATAAATCCTCCAGTCCGATAATCGGACGACATACCCGATAAATGGAAAGTAAATCAATTTAAATCTTCCTGTCAAGGCCAATGAGGCCGCAAACGGCGATGACACATTAAAAAGGATGCTCATTGTCCCACGTCGATTTCAGTGTAGCTGAGCGGTGTGATCCATTTACCGATCTGCGAAAAAGGCACTGTTCGTATCTGAGGTCAGCACCCATCGGACAGATTTAGGGGTTTTCATACCGGAGATGCGGTCATCGGGCCGATTCGCCACCATTATCGTGGTGATCTTCGGCCAAGAGGCGAGGGTGGCGGCAGCGCCGCGGCACTGAGATTCCGGGATTCTTCGTGATTTCCAATGTATATTGGTTTGGTCAATTTGATCTTACCCAAGCCAAAAGGGCACCCCGGGGGCGCCCTTAAGGTCAAAGCCCTCACAGTATTACGGCTCTTCGACGGTGTACCCGCTCGGCATCGGGGTCACGTTCCTATCATAAAGAGTGAAGCCTTTCAGGCGCTCAAAGTCAGGGTCGCTGGGCGTGAATATCTGTGCGCGTGGCTGAAAATCGCAACCATCGGTTACGGTCCCAGGGCCGTGATCCGGGGCGCCTTCGACGAAGCCCCAGGTTTCCGGGTAATGCGCGTCGAAATAGATTTCTGCATCCGTGGTCTCTGCAGGGAAGCTGGTGCCATAGAAGTAATGGATTTCATCGTAGCCGATCTGATCGCCCAATGCGCAACTGCCCGAAAGACGAATGCCCAGGTTAACGATTGACTGAACATTTGTTTCGCGAAGTGGACCTGTCACGCTTTCGTGCCGCTCCGGTTGCTCACTTAAGCAACCTTTCGTTCGAAGGCCAAGGGGCTTTTCCAGCCCAATGCCGAGTGCCTTCGACGCGGATTGTAGAAGCCGTTGATGTATTCGAAGATGGCCATCTCAGCATCGCGACGTGTCCGCCAGGATCGCTGCCACAGCAGTTCCGCCTTGATGGTCTTGAAGAAGGTTTCAACGGCAGCGTTGATGCTCCTATGTTTGTCAAGCGTGGCCGGTCTTGGTTGGCGGCGGGCACAGAGCGCGGTAGATTTCGCGCACGATGTACCGCTTGATGCAGCGCACGATTTCCCGCCGTGTTTTGCCTTCCGAAGTTCGTCGAGCAGCATAGGCTTTGGTTCTCTCATCATCGCGCATGCGCACAATGGCGACGCGGTAGAGAGCGGCGTTGGCTTGCCGATTGCCGCCACGGTTCAAACGCATTCGGTTGGTCCTGCCGCTTGAGGCCGGGATGGGGCAAACGCCGCAGAGCTTGGCCAGGGCGGCTTCGGAATGGATACGCTCGGGGTTGTCTCCCACGAGGATCAGCATCTCGGCGACGGTCATTGTGGAGATGCCATGCGACTTCATCAGCTCGGGTGCTTTCTCCCGGACCAGTCGGTCAAGTTCTTGGTCGTGCGACTGGATTTCTTCATGCAGAGCAAGCCAGCGTCGTGCAATCGCTCGCATGGCTGTTTTGGCGGATGCGATTGGGGAAGTGATCTCGCCTGGCCTCAGGGCTGCAACATGACGCACCAAAGCGATCCGTCCTCTGATTTCGTCAAGTGTGTCACGAAGTTCGACTGGCGCATTCACGATCAACGTTTTCAGCGTGATCATCGCCTGAGACTTGGCTTTTACCGCGCTGTCTCGCGCAACCTTCAGGTGCCGGATCATCTCTGATGACCCGGTCTGCGTCTTGGCGTGTGCCGTGGCTTGCCCGTTCAGCACCGATCTGGCTGCGCTTTCGGCGTCGAGGCTGTCGGATTTGCCATGAAGATAGCGCAGTTGGCGGAGGGGACGCATGACATCCAGAACGTCATGCCCCTCGGCCAGCAGGTGTCTGGACAAGCCCGCGCCGAATGAACCGGTTCCTTCAATCCCGAAAGCCTTAACACGCCCGAACTGCAACGCCCACGCTTCGAGATCATGGTATCCCTTCCGCGTGGCGGAAACAGTCGTGCTGCCCAGACGGGCACCCATCGCGTCTATAGCAACGGCAATGTGGTTGGATTTGTGCGTGTCTACGCCGATGATAACTTGATCCATGTAAGGCCCTTTTGCTGGAATGGCCCTGGCAGCGATCGAAGAGGACAAGACTGTGATGGTACGCCGACCGTCAGGCTCCTATGAAGTCACTTCTCGCCCGTTGCCGGGGCAACCTGATGGTCGACACGTCAACGCAATGACACGCAGTCAATCGTAGCATGGGTCAGGCCATCAAGCTGCAATACCACATTCACAGTCGTAACAATTCCCGGCCCCGCTCATTGATACCTTGAAGCCGTGCTGGCGCAGGATCTTCTGGTAGTCGTGGGAACAGTATTGGCTGCCGCGGTCCGTGTGATGGATGCAGCCCTTCGATGGTCGCCGCAACGCAATAGCCATGTTCAACGCCCGGATCGCAAGGTCCCGCTTCATGCGATTGCTGACGGCCCAGCCGATCACCCGCCGAGAATGCAGATCGAGGATGACCGCCAGATACAGCCAGCCCTCTTGGGTCCAGACATAGCTGATGTCACCCGCCCATTTCCGGTTCGGACGGGCTGCCGAGAAGTCCCGGTTCAGCAAGTTCGGTGCGATGTTGAAGCTGTGGTTGCTGTCCGTGGTCGCCTTGAACTTCCTGTTCCTTCTAACCGCAATGCCGTTATCACGCATCAAGCGTCCGATGCGGCGGTGGCCGACTGGCAGGCCCAACTCTTTCAATTCCTCGGTCATGCGTGGCCGGCCATAACTGCCAAGAGACAGGGCGAACTGTTCACGGATATGAGCCAGCACAACCATGTCCTTGCGTTGGCTTTGGCTGAGGGGACGGCTTCGGAAGGCCCGATACCCGCGCGGGCTGACATCCATGATCTGACACAGCCGTTCGACGGGCAACATTTCGGCGTTCTTTGCGATGAAAGCGAACCTCATTTGCTTCGCTCCGCAAAGAACTGGGTGGCCTTTTTTAGCACGTCCCTCTCCTCCCGGAGCATACGGTTCTCTTTCCGCAGCTCGGCGACCTCGCGCTCGAGATCGGATTGGGCGGCTGGCTTCTCAGGATTGCGCCGGTCCTGCTGTATCCAGCGGCTCAACGTCGAGAAGCCGATACCGAAATCGGCTGCCACTTGCTTACGAGGCAGGCCGCTGGTCAACGCTACACGCACTGCCTCGGCGCGGAATTCCGGGGTTGGTTTCTGTGCCATGATGTCTCTCCTTTGTGGCAAAATACCAAGTCAAAGGAGCGGAACAATTCCGTGACAGGTCCAGTTATGCAGGGCTTCGCGCGTCCGAGCCAACCCGACGGAGGACACGAGCTTGAGATCGAACCCAGCTTGGCCGAGATGATGCGCCAACGGCCGATGATAGTTGCCGGTCGCCTCGAACCCGATCCGCACGGGCAGCTCGTAGGCGCAAAGAGTGGCGGCCAGACGCCGGAAATCCTCCAGCGTGTTCGTGATCGTCAAGCGGCGGCGGCGCTTCTTTCCAGGAACGCCAATCAGCACCTCATGGCGGTGCTTGGAAATGTCGATGGCGACCAACAAGGTCGAGGCGGTAGTATCGGTGGCGGTCATAGCCGGTCTCCTCAGCGGTGTGGTTTACGCAAAACCACTGTTGAGACCTGAGACCCGGTTATGGCCACCCGCTGCGCTATTTGCGGGCTGCGCGCGTGGCCATAACCTTAAACAAGCGCTTCCTCCCGAGGTGCTACGGCACAGAGTTCACCAGTCGGGCGATCCTGAAGTGGGCCGATGAGAATACCGTGCCGTGGCACTACATCGATCCGGGTAAGCCCCAGCAGAATGCGTTCATCGAAAGCTTCAACGGCAGCCTGCGGGACGAGTTACTCAACGAGGAGATCTTCGACAGCCTGGACGACGCACGGAGAAAGCTGGCGCTCTGGCGCTACGACTACAATACGGACCGCCCGCATTCGTCCCTGGCCAACCAGACGCCGCAGCAAGCGCGCCGGACGCTTGAGCAATTTGAGGGCTCCGCGCCCGGCGCGCTTGCGCAAGACGACGAAGCCGAATACCCAAATCCAACCTGCAGACTCTCGTTATGAATGAGGGACCGGCAGGGGGCAGGTCATGAGCCTTGTTGTCTCCGCCCGCATGGCCGCGTTCTCGACCTCGAGTGCGGCGATCATCGCGCGCAACTTGGCAGGATCGTCAGGCGGAAGGGAGGAGGCTTCGGACATGCGGGACCTTACCATCCCGTGCGGTCCACAACCAGTAAAACAAGGGGTTTGAGAGAAGTATCAGATCACCCGAGCGGGAGGCGCACCCCAGTCCGGGCGGCGCCAGTCGATGCCTTCCCAGAGCATCGCCAGCTGCGCCGAGGTCATGCGGGGGCGTGGATCGAAACAGTTTGGAGACGCTCTTGCAAAGTTGGGGGATACGTCGCCCCCCATGCGGGGGCGTGGATCGAAACAGTGTGACCCACCGGCCTGCCCTCTTTAAATCGGCTATCTCTCTCACTGCTTTTTGGTAGCATGAACTTCAGTGCGGCAAAAATCGAGAAAATTCTGTGCCATCGGCGTTAGGCTTCGGGAACTCCAAGCCAAGCTTGTATCAAGTGTCTCGACAACCTCAATTATTGGTATGGAAATGATATCTGGCGGCAGATATGGCCCAATTGAAGCGTCATAAATAAGCCCACCGATCCCGGAAGCAACCAGTCTTAACAGGATAGGCAGGTCGTCAGCCTCTTCTACGAAATCCAATTGGATGCCTGCGCGCTCGCACAACTGCCCAACCACACGGCGGTATGTCGACCAACGCTTCTTCACGCCTGTAACGAGTGGTATACTGGATAGGATATCCGGTGTGATCCCGGAACAACGGACCAGTGGATTATCTGCCGCCAAAAGAAGAACCAGTTTCTCTTGCGAGACAACTAATTGCTTTGTGGATTGATCACAGGCCAGTGTCAGCAGAAAACCGAAATCTATGGTACCGTTTTCCAATGCAGATAGCTGTTCCGTCGATCCGAGCAATCGAAGACCGACACGCGTTTGTTCGTAATGCGTTTGGAACCGAACGATGAGATCTGACATTGGGCCATGTGCGGCAAAATTGGTGTAACCAATCACGATCTCGCCCACCTCTCCGGCAAATGAACGTCTGGCTTCGGATATGCTGTTCGCCAAGCTATTCATAATGTCTTTGAAATCGTTTTGCAGAATCTCGCCGGCCGGCGTCAACTGAACCATACGCGTCGTGCGTTTGAAGACATGAAATCCAAGACTGTCTTCCATTTTGCGAACCGCCCGGCTGATCGCCGGCTGAGCGATGTTAAGCTGTTTTGCGGCTGCACTGAAGCTGAGTTGGTCCGCCACGGCGAGGAAATAGCGGATCTGGTATAGATCGGGGGCATCCGACCACTTATACTCCCCAAGCATATATAAACTCTCATTTGGCATTAGACAAATCGCCGGATTTTTGCGACATTATAGGCATATTCGGCGAATGATAATGTGTAAGGGTATGAGATGACAGCAAATATTCGAGACCCCAAAGAGAATGAAGATCGCGCATCACGGCCTGTGACAATTTCGATCGTGCAGATTAATGCCCGGGACGACGACAAGGAAGGCAATATCCGTAAGGTTTTGAAGGGGTTGGAAGTCGCCGGTGAGCGTAAGTCAGATATTGTTGTGCTTCCCGAGACATTTACCGGCTCCGGATTGGCGTTGCATAATGCGCAAGCCTTGGCTGAACCAATCTCCGGTCCAACCATCAAGCGACTGGCTGAGTTGGCCGAAAAACACAAGATGTATATCGTCGGTTCGCTGTTCGAGGCCGGGAGCGATGGCAAAACCTATAACACGGCCCCCCTGATAGGCCGCGATGGCAAGATAGCCGCCGTCTATCGCAAGACACATCTGTTTGACCCACAGAGTCGCCCGGACATTCCAGCCTATCACGAGTCGGAAAAAATTACCGCCGGCGACAGCTTGTGCCTTGTTGATCTGGATTTTGGACGCATCGGCATCGCGATCTGCTCGGACATCCGGTTTCCGGAACTGTTTCTGGACTACGCGCTTCAGGGTGCCGAGATGGTGGTTCTGCCCACCGCTTTCCCTGCGCGTCTTGACCATTGGGAATTTCTCAACCGGGCGCGGGCTACGGACAATCAATACTATCTCGCATCATCGGGAATGGTCGGACATCTGGCCGACAGCACCGTTAATTTTGTTGGGCGCTCGATGATTGTCGACCCTTGGGGCGTCGTGGTGGGCCAGGCGCCTGACCGCGAAGACGTCCTTACTGTAACGATCGACCTGAGATCCATTGAAGCGGTGCGCAACTGGTGGCCGCTCAATGCACAGCGGCGCCCCGCGCTTTATGGGGCGCTCAATCAGGTGACACAGAAGTAATCTACGAGCATTGATGCGACCTCAACATCTACGTTCAAGGCTATCTAATTCGAACGCACATCCGATGCGTCGATGTTCTTATAGAAGTAATCACCCATAGATATTGGATGGATACAAAACCAACGCCGTAAAAAACTTACACGATCTGGAAATAATCGGCACACTGATCAAGGGAGTAAAAAAATATGTCAATGAGAA
>CERH01036325.1_pt1 | contig 14584 bp, 19 predicted proteins | sample 530991 | NCBI WGS metagenome assembly CERH01 (sample SAMEA2621191, study PRJEB7988) | marine metagenome | biome: marine biome (ENVO:00000447); feature: mesopelagic zone (ENVO:00000213); material: "saline water (ENVO:00002010), including plankton (ENVO:xxxxxxxx)" | depth 800 m | reverse complement strand
CGGGGGTGCTCCCCGCGCCTGGCTGGTCGTTCGAGCAGGATAAGGACGCTCGCATGTTCTCCGCCATCGAACGGATCAAACCAAGGCACATCCTGGCTCAGGTCTCGAAGTCCGCGGCAATAGGCGTTGAGGCGATGCATGTGCGGCGCGTCGAGCGCGGCCAACCGGGCCGCCCGAGCTGCCGGTGTGCTTAGCTCGGCGGTCTCAGCCACCATCGCGCTCTCGCTTTTCAAAGACGGCCTTGGCCACTTCTCCGAGAGCGCCGACAAACATCAGCGCCGAGCCGACGACGAACATCCAGACAGCAAGCGTTTGCCACGTGTCGAATATCTTGAAGAACAAGACAGAGCCGATGACGAAGAGAGCATTGCCGGTGACCGCGATTGCCAGATGCCAATGCCGATATTCGCGCACGATTGTCTCAAGTTGCATTGCCATTTTTTCTCATGCTCCGATCCAGAACCGCAGCCCGTAGGCGACGGCGGCGACGGTCCCTACGCCGGCGAGCCAGAGCAGGACGAACCACGCTAGGCGCTTGTGCAATGGTAGCTGATCCTGCTCGGGCATCAGTGATACCCCTCGTCCGGATCCATCTTGCCGCGGAAGACCCAGTAGGCATAGGCCGTGTAGGCCAAGATCACTGGGATGAGGATGGCGACGCCCACCAGGATGAAGATCTGGCTCATGCGGGGTGCGGCGGCCTGAGCGATGGTGACCGTGTCCGGCACAATATTGGGAAAGACAGAAACGCCGAGCCCGACAAAGCAGAGCCCGAACAGCGCCAAGGTCAGCGGGAAGGGCCAGTTGTCGCGGCGTTCGGCCAAGCGGCGCAGAAGGAGCCAGGCGAGCACGGCGACCCCGAGAGGAACCGGTACGGTCAGCAAGACTCGCGGCCAGGCGAACCAGTTCTGCCAGTAAGACGCTTCGAGGAATGGTGTTACCGCGCTGACGAGCAGGATCGCAGCCAATGTTGCATATGTCAGGCGGTTTGCGAGTGTATAAGCACGGTCGCGCAACGTGCCTTCGGTCTTGAGGATAATCCAGGTCGCCCCAAGAAGTGCATAGCCGATCACAACCGCCAGACCCGTCAGTGCGCTGAAAGGTGTGGCCCAATCCCACCAGCCGCCGCCATAGGCATTGTTTGTTACAGTCACCCCCTGCAGGATCGCGCCAAGCGCCACGCCCTGCGCGAGTGCTGCAACAAGCGAACCGCCCGTGAAGGCGATGTCCCACAGGAAACGGCCCCGTTCCGTCCGCCAGCGGAACTCGAAGGCGACGCCACGAAAGACGAGACCTAGCAGCATGGCGATGATCGGCGCGTAGAGCGCGGGCATGAGGATCGCATAGGCGAGTGGGAAAGCGGCAAAGAGCGCGCCGCCGCCGAGAACGAGCCAGGTTTCGTTCCCGTCCCATACCGGTGCGACCGAATTCATCATCACGTCCCTGTCGTGCCGTTCGAGAAAGAACGGAAAGAGCAGCGCCACACCGAGGTCGAAGCCGTCCATCACGACGTACACAAAGATTGAAAAAGCCACGACAAAGGCGAGGATCGTCGCGAGATCAAGCGAGGCGGTCATCTGGCAGCCTCCCCTTGCGCATCGATCACCTCCTCTGGGTTCATCGCGGGCGCGGGCGTGATGCCTGCCGCTCGCACAGGCTGACCCCTCGTGAGACCTGGCTCGTGAGGCTTGGGCGCGTGGTTCATCAGGCGCAAGAGGTAGAAGCTCCCGGCCGCGAAAACCACGGCATAGACGACGATAAAGGCGATCAGTGACGCCCCCACCGCCGGGGCAGCCAGCGGCGAGGCGCTATCCGCTGTCCTGAACAATCCGTAAACGGTGAATGGCTGTCGCCCGACCTCGGTCGTGACCCATCCCGCCAGAACCGCGACGAAGCCTGCAGGACCCATTGCGAGGGCAACCATGTGCAGGCCGCGCCAATCATGGAGCTTGCCCCGCCACCGGGCAAAAAGGCTGATAAGGCCGAGTCCCAGCATTGCGAAGCCCAGCGAAACCATGATGCGGAACGACCAGAAGACAATCGCAACCGGCGGCCAGTTTTCGCGGGGTATTGTATCGAGCCCGTCAAGGGGCGCATTCAAGTCGTGTTTGAGAATGAGCGAAGAAAGCTTCGGGATCTCGAGCGCATTATCGACCCGTGCGGCGTCCTGATCCGGCAAGCCGAACAGGATCAGCGGCGCGCCGTCCGGATGACTTTCGAAATGACCTTCCATCGCCATGACCTTGGCCGGCTGGTGTTCAAGCGTGTTCAGTCCGTGCTGGTCGCCCGCGAAAATCTGAAGAGGGGCCACAAGAACCAGCATCCACATTGCCATAGAAAACATCTTTCGGCTGGCGGGGCCCGACCAACCACGCAGGTGATGCCAGGCAGCAACACCGCCGACGACGAGTGCCGTCGTCAGGTAGGCAGCCAGCACCATGTGAACCAGGCGGTATGGAAAAGACGGATTGAAAATGACGGCCAGCCAGTCTTCAGGCACAAACTGCCCGGCATCTGTGACGGCATGACCGGCAGGGGTCTGCATCCAGCTGTTGACCGACAAGATCCAGAAGGCAGACATCAGCGTGCCAAGCGCAACCATCAGCGTAGCGAAGAAATGCAGTCCTCGTCCGACGCGCTTCATTCCAAAGAGCATGACCCCGAGGAAACCAGCTTCAAGAAAAAAGGCCGAAAGCACCTCATAAGCCATCAGCGGCCCGACCACCGGCCCGGCCTTCTCGGAGAAGACCGACCAGTTTGTTCCGAACTGATAGGACATCACAATGCCCGAGACGACACCCATCCCGAAAGCGACCGCGAAGATCTTCTTCCAGTAGTGGAAGAGATCCAAGTAGACCTCGCGGCCTGTTTTCAGCCACAAGCCCTCGAGCACCGCAAGATAGGACGCCAGCCCGATCGAGAAGGCCGGAAAAATGATGTGAAAAGACATCGTGAAAGCGAACTGCATTCTGGCGAGCAGCACTGGATCAAAGTCAGTCAGCATGAAGGGCGCTCCCAGCGGTCAGAGTTACGATAGGCTGAAAATATACTCTGGCGATTGTCCACTTCCTCAGACTCCCTGCGTCAGCAGGACAAGCAGGAGACTGAGCAATACGATGAAAATCCAGGATGCAGCCCCGAGCAACGCAGGGCGCACGCCTTCTGCCGCCAACTTTCGGATGTCAGTCTCCAGCCCCATTGCCGCCAGCGCCATCGCAAGCAGGAACTGCGTCACTCCTGTTGTCCACGGCTCCACGACTTGTGGCACCCAACCGGTCGAGGCAACTCCGACCATGCCGACAAAGCCGAGCACAAACCAGGGGATGGGCGCCCCTCCGGCCTGTTTTCCGTTGGCGTGCTTCGCGGCAAAATAGCCGAGGATCAGCACCATTGGCGCCAGCATCATGACGCGTGTCAGCTTTGCGATTGTTCCGAAATGCCCCGCCTCTTCGCCCTGCTGGAAGGCGGCGGCAACGACCTGCGCAACTTCATGGATCGAGGCTCCGGTCCAGAGGCCGTAGGCGTGCGGCCCAAGCTGCAGGAACGTTTCGGCGACCGGGATGAGAACCATGGAAAGCGAACCAAATACGGTGACGCAAGCAACCGCATAGGCCACGTCTTCGTCGCTGCCGCGCGTCACGGTGTTCGTCGCGATCACCGCCGAGGCGCCGCAGATGGATGTGCCCGCCGCAATCAGCTCGGTCAGTTTCGCGTCAAGACCGAGTTGACGGCCCAGCCATTTGGTGAACAAAAAAGTAGCAACGAGCGTGGCCATAATAACGCCGACGCCGACCCAGCCAACGGCGGCAACCTGTGCAAAGGTCAGCTGCAGCCCGAGCAGTATGATACCGGCGCGCAGTATCTTTTTCAGGCTGAAGGTCACACCGGGTTTTGCGGCGGCGGGCGTTCCGATCAAATTATGTATGGCCATACCGATCAGGATGGCCAGAATCAGCGGAGACAATAGATTGAAGCCGGGAAGATAGCGCAAACCGAAAGCCGCCAAAGCGATGGCACCAGTCAGCGCAAGACCGGCCCAAAGAGACCGGGGCGCATCTTGCTCGGTCGAGTTTTCAGGATGTGTTGTTGCGATCATAGCGCCCTCACACGGTCGGATGAAATCGGACGTCTGCATAGAGCGGGAGCATCTATGGCTGCAATCCAATCAGAATATTTTCGCAAGAAATGGCAGTGGGTATCCTAATTTACCTGTTCAACATCTCTGACAGCGTCATTCGGCGGATTGGTCGACTCATCTTCATAGAGCGCGGCAAACAGCGCGAATGCAACGGCCGCCACGATGCCCGCCAACGGAATCCAATGCCAACGTTTCGATTTCTCGAAGTCCGGTTCCTGGTTCGACATATTGCTCCTCCAAAAAAAGACGATCTGGCCGGGCGATTTGAAAAGCGCCCGGCCGTGAGGGGTTCAGTCGTCGATCGAAATCGGGCTGACCAATGGGCCACCATCGACGACCACCGGCTTGTCGTTCGCAACGCTGCCGGGTCCGAATTCATAGACGCCGAGTTCGCCATCATCGACGTGCAGCATCGCGATGACCTTGTCGCCATCATATTCACCGGTCAGCGGAACGTAGACGTTCTCGGTCATGCCGGCCTTGACATAGGTATGACCGATCGAGGCCGGCACGACGGGCTTGCCGTCCTTGATCGCGTGGATCACGACCCAGCCATCTGCGGCGGCGGTCACGGACTTAACCACGACCGCGTGGCTCAGTTCCTGTTCTGCGGTTTCGAGCGCGTCGGTGGCGTGAGCGGCAGCAAAGGCGGCGCTAGCCGTCACGGCAACTGAGGCGAAGGTAGCGATAATTTTTTTCGTAGCGTTCATCAGAACTCTCCTTTGAATTCGGTGGGAGCGCCGCTTTGGGCGGAGCTTGTAAGGTTCACGGCTGGCCGCTTGAAATCCTTCCAATGTTTTCGTTCACTAACCCGTGATCGATCATCTGGAAAAGAATTCTGGGAATAAATGGGTGGCCGCGCACGTCACTTTAGTGAACGCATGCAAGCGGAGGTACCATGCCGTCCCATCACGCCCTTGCCCAGGAGGCCGACGCAATGAAGCGGTACGCGATCACGCTGACCCGTGACGTGCACATCGCCGATGACCTCGTGCAGGATTGCATGGAGCGGGCTCTGCGCAAGTGGACGCTGCGGCGCGAAGGCGTGCCGCTTCGGGCCTGGCTCTTCACGATGATGCGCAACCTGCATGTCGATGGCTGGCGGCGGGCGAAACGACGTCAGACGGAATCGCTTGAGACCATAACATCACCGCCAGCGATACCGCCGACCCAGGAAAACCATGTCGAGTTGAACCGGCTGCTGGCGCGCGTCATGTCTCTGCCCGACGATCAGCGGGCGGCTTTGATACTGGTCAGCGTTGAAGGCTTCACCTACCGCGAGGCCGCCCAGACGCTTGGCGTGCCCGAAGGCACGATCCTGAGCCGCGTGAGCCGGGCCCGCGCCGCTTTGCGCGAGGCAACAGGTGAGGCCGCCCCGAAACTGAGGAGCGTGACATGACGAGCGCGCCGAAGGATATTCGTGAAGAAGATCTTGTCGCCTACGTGGACGACGCTCTGACGCCTGATCGGAGAAGCCAGGTCGAAGCCTATCTGAACGAAACGCCCGATGCCGCGCGGCGGATGGAAGCCGACATGGCCATCGCCCGCGATCTGCGCCGTGCCTTTGCAGGGCTGATTGCCGATCAACCACCGGCGGCGATTCCGGCTGCTGAGCCGCACAAACACATGCCGTTGGCATGGGCGGCGTCGGTTGCAATGGCGCTGATGATTGGCGGTGCGGGGGGGTGGGTCCTGCGCCCCGACGCAGCCCCGCAACCGACTTCGGGCCTTGTGGCCGAAGCCTTCGCCGCACATCGGACCTTCGTTGTCGAGGTCGCGCACCCGGTCGAGGTCGGGGCTGAGAACAAGGGCCATCTGGCCACTTGGCTGACCAATCGGCTTGGTCGTCCATTTGTTATCCCCGACCTGCGTGTCGCGGGCCTGTCGCTGGTCGGTGGGCGGCTCCTCCCCTCGCCCACCGAACCAGCGGCACAATTGATGTACGAAGATGGCAACGGTCAGCGCCTGACGCTCTATCTGCGGCGAGGAAGCGACAATGACCCGAGCTTCCGATTTGCCGAAACGGCCACCGAGCAGGCGTTCTACTGGAGCGATACCGAGTTCGCCTATGCCCTGACCGGCGCTTTGCCGCGCGCGCGCCTTCTGGACATCGCGCATTTGCTGCAGGCTCAGTTCAAAGATCTCGGCGCGCCAACCTGACCTCACGAAGGCGTGAACAAAAATTCGGGAAGGATTCTGGATGTCTGTTCGTCAGTCCTGTGAAGGCCGCCACAGTCAGCGGTGGCCACCTTACTAACTTTTAGGAGATACCATGCGACTCACTACATTTCTCACCACCACGATCCTTGCCGCCGCGCCAGCCTTTGCTGACACCGCTGCCGACCGCCGCGGCGATACACCATTCAATGATCCATCCATCCAACACGCGCCGCAGGATGGCGTCGTGAAACTTTACGGCGCGGGCGGGCCGAATACGGCGTTCCAGAAGGTCGCCGACGTCTTTGAAGAGCAGACCGGCATCTCGGTCGAAGTGATTGCGGGCCCGGAATCGAAGTGGACCGCCGATGCCCAGGCCGACGCCGATATCCTGTGGGGCACTTCCGAACAGTCTATGACCGCCTTCCTGCTGACCTACACGGCCTTCGATCCCGAGAAAGTCGAGCCAATCTATCTTCGTCCGACCGTGATCGCGGTGCAGGCCGGCAACCCGCTGGGCATCGAAAGTTTCGATGACCTTTTGGCCGACGGGGTGCGGGTTGTCGTCACCGAGGGCGCCGGGGTCTACAACACGTCCGGCACCGGCACATGGGAAGACGTGGCGGGCCGTTTAGGCAGCCTTGATGACATTGCGGCCCTGCGGCGCAACATCGTGGCCTATGCGCTCGGCTCGGGGGCCTCCTACGGGGTCATTTCTGGCGGTGATGCCGACGCCTGGATCACATGGCCCAACTGGCCGATCACCAAGGACGATCTCGATATGGTCGAATTGGCTGAAAACCGCGTGATCTACCGCGACGTGAATGTCGTGCTGTCGCCCGATGCCGATCCGGAGGCACAGCAGTTTCTCGATTTTCTTGTAACCGAAGAAGCACAGGAACTCATGGCGACCGAAGGCTGGCGTCGCTGATCCACCCTTGAAGACCGAAACACAGGAAATCGGCCGCAAGCGTGGCCGATTTTTTTTGACGGTGGAGGGAATAAAGACAGGCAGCCGGACGTCATTCAAGCAGATGGGTGCTGTATGCCATGGAATGCGGGGCCCTGAACCATGGGAGGAAAGCAATGAACATCCAGACACAAGTGAAGCGGCGCCACTTTCTGATCGGCTCGGCCGGCACTGTAGCTGCGGCTGCAGTTGGCGGACCGGCAATCGCGCAGGACGCAAGCGAACCGCTGCCCGACTACGTGGCGTGGAAGGATCCCGACGATTTCATCGTTCATTCGAAACAGACGCTTGAAACCAAGCGCGCGGTTCAGGGGACCGAACTGATCACGCCGAGCAATGAGCTCTACATCCGCAACAACCTGCCAGCACCGTCCGACGATATCGTGGCCGACCGCGATGCGTGGGAGATCGAGATCGACGGCGTCGCCAACCCGGGCAAGGTGACCTTGGGCGAGCTGAAAACGATCGGTGTCGAAACCGTCGTCTGCGTGTTGCAGTGTTCGGGCAACGGGCGTGCCTTTTTCGATCACGAGACCAGCGGATCGCAATGGTCGGTGGGCGCTGCGGGCAACGTGGTCTGGACCGGCGTGCCGGTACGCGCGGTGATCGAGGCGATGGGCGGTGCCGCCGACGGCGCGGCCTTTTTGACCGGCACCGGCGGCGAGGAGATTCCCGAAGGCCTGCCCCCCGAGACGATTCAGGTCGAACGCTCGGTGCCAAAGGCCGCGATGGAGCAGGCAATCTTGGCCTGGGACATGAACGGCGAGCCCATGCCGCTGGCCCATGGCGGCCCGCTGCGGCTGGTCGTGCCGGGTTATTACGGGGTGAACAACGTGAAATACCTCAAGCGTCTGGCGCTGACGGAAGACGAGTCGCCGAACAAGATTCAGCAAACCAGCTACCGCGTACGGCCTGTGGGCGTGTCAGGCGATCCGTCGCAGCCATCCATGTACGAGATGAACGTGAAATCCTGGATCACCGGCCCGCTGATGGACGCGGAGACGGGCAAGGTTCAGGTTCACGGCGTCGCCATGGGTGGTGTCAGTGCGCTTGAAAAAGTCGAGGTCTCTATCGATGGCGGGCAGACCTGGGCTGCGGCGCAGTTCCTCGGCCCTGATCTCGGCCCCTATGCCTGGCGGCCCTTCGTGCTCATCACTGAGCTGGCCGAAGGCACGCACGTGCTGGCCAGCCGCGCCACCAATGTTGTCGGTGACACTCAGCCCGAACAGTTCCCCCCCAACGAACGCGGGTACGGCAACAACGGCTGGGGCGTCCACGCCGTTGATGTGACGGTCAGTTAGAATACTTCGCCGGCGGCCCACGCCGCCGGTCCTATCCCCAAATCCGGAGCCATTTCATGTTCAATCGCCTGACGCCGCATTCCGGCGCCGCATTCCTTTTCCTTCTGATACCGGGCGCGGCAATCGCCGAAGTCGACTTGGCGGAGGGACGCACGATCTTCAACGAAACAGCACAGCCCCCCTGTGCGGTTTGTCACGCGCTCTCGGATGCCGGTGCCGAAGCGGAAATCGGCCCCAACCTCGACGAGTTCAAGCCGACGGTCGCGCAAGTTCGTGCCGCCGTGACCAGCGGGATCGGCGTCATGCCGGCGTTCTCGGAAACACTGACCGAAGCGGAGATCGAAGCGGTCTCGCAATACGTGTCGCAGGTGACGGGCGGGGACAGTGCGGCAGCGCCGCAAGAGACGCCGGAGGAGACGGCCTCTGCGGATGCGTCGGTCGACCTGATGCCGGGCGCGGAGCTTCTGGCGATGGGTGATGCGACCGCGGGCGAACGTACGTTTCGTCGCTGCGCGGCATGCCATACCGTTGATGAAGGCGGCGCCAATCGGGTCGGCCCCAACCTCTATGGTATCGTCGGTGCACCCGTCGCGGCCGTTCCCGACTACGACTATTCAGACGCCTTGATCGAATATGCCGGGATCTGGTCGCCTGATCGGCTGGCTGCTTTTCTGGCCAATCCGCGTGGCGAAGTCCGTGGAACAAACATGGGATTTGCCGGTTTGCGCAAGGAACAGGACATCGCGGATGTCATGGCCTATCTCGCACAGCTCTCCAGCGCGGAATGATCCGACCGGGTTGATTTTCAGTGGCGCCGCCGATCATGGCGGCGCTTCATTTCGGTGTGTGCGCTAGGCCAGGCGTGATGGTCGCACCGGCAGTAAGGCAGCCTACACCGGCGAGCCTTCTGACGGTGCGACGCGAGTCACGGATCTACTGCGGCTTGCCGACAGTTCAGCCAAAACACCGTTCCGCACCTACGGCGGTTTCGGTCAGTGAAGCCAGCATCTGGTCAGCGTCCTGTTGCCGGGTTGTCAGTTTGAGATACGCCGCGATCGCATCGAACTTGTCCTGATCCATGCCCGTTGCCACGATCATATGACGGACATCGTTCGACGTTGACCAAGCTGCGACCTGATGTTCCGTGCCTGGGCTTTGCTCAGCCAAAGCGACGACCCCGCGAAAATAGGACAAGCGACATGCGTTGCGACCGGCATAGTGAACCGCGAGGCCATCATCGAGGTTTTGCATCGCAACGACCGTCAAATTCGCACCGGCGAGGTCCGGAGCGTCAAAGTCTTGTCCAACTGCAACCGCGCGCAGGTCTGTCGTCTCAATGGCGAATGGCTGCGCCGCGAAATCCGCGTGGATATCGAAAGCCGACGGTGCCTTAAATCCCTGAGGGCCAACTGCGACGGCCAATGCGATCGCCGCCGCCACCGCCCCACCGATAAGCCAGCGTGCAGGCCGCGTGTTTTGGTTCGCCGGCACCTCCGGCTGCAGCGATAAGATCTGCAGCGTCGCCGGACGCAGCGCACCGAGGCTATCCGAGATGTTCGAAACATCCCTCAACGCCTCTTCGAGCAACGGTTCGGACGCAATGCGCGTCTCCAGCGCGCGACGCTCCGCATCGCCCAATTCGCCGTCATGGTAGGCGTTGACCAGTTCCGAGTCTCTTTCGTTCAACTCGTTCATCATTTGCTATTCTCGATTTCGGCGGGCGTGCCCGTCCCCTCGACAAGGGCCAAGAGGGCTTTTCTCGCGCGGCTGATACGGCTCATGACCGTTCCGTTCGCGACATTCATCACATTCGCCGCTTCCGCGTATTTCAGTCCCATTATGTCCACGAGACACAGCACTTCGCGCATGTCCGGCGACAGTTTTTCAAAGGCCATGCGAATGAGGACGTCTCTTGCCACATCCGATGTGCCTGCTTCATGAGAGAGACGTTTCTCCGCCGCCAAATATTCCCGTCGTACGCGTCTTTTTCTGAGTTCGTCATAATGCAGGTTGCGGATCACCCGAAACATCCACGGTCTCAGCTCACCAAGCACTGTCGGGCGACTGTTGCTTCTCAGCGCACGCTCGATGGCGTCCTGCACGAGGTCCTCGGCATCGTTGGACGACGCGCAAATGGCGGTCGCATAGGCCCGGAACTCGGGGAGGAGCACTTCGATTTGGGTAAGGGACGCCATGTCGGAATGCTAGTCGCACTTCGGCTGGGGCACAAAGAAAAGCCTGAATCGCGAAAACTTCAAAGTCCTCCTCTTGAAATACCTTCGAACATTCGCAAGTAAAGAGGTATGGAATTGAATGTGCTGCAGAATAATGCCGACAGGGCCGAGGCGCTGCTCAAGAGCATGGCCAGTCGAAACCGTCTGATGATCCTCTGCACGCTGGTCGAGGGCGAACAGTCGGTCGGCGCACTTGCCGCCTCGCTCGGTGTCCGCGAAAGCGTTGTGTCCCAACATCTCGCGATCCTGCGGCGAGAGGGGCTCGTCGCCGGGCGGCGAGAGGGTCAGACGATCTATTACGCCCTGTCGAATGATAACGCGAAACGCCTTCTGGCCACGCTCTACAATATTTTTTGCGGTGGTGAAGATGACACCGGGGGTGGCGTCCCCGGCCCCTGATGCCCCATGCACGACCCCTCGAAACCACGAAAAACCGGAGTTCAAAGCCATGCCGCTGATCCGCCACAGCCCGTCCACCGGACCCACGTCGCCTTATGTCTGGGGTCTTTATGAAAAAGATACCGGATCCATCCAGTACGTCGCGGCCTGTCCGCATACCCGCAAGGCCGCGCTTATTGACGTGGTGCTGGATTTCGAACCGCAGGCGGCCCGGACGTCGACTAACAGCGCCCAGGCCGTGCTCGATCTTGTGACGCGCGAACGGCTTGAGGTCGCAATGATCCTCGACACGCATCCCCATGCTGACCACATGACCGCCGCTGCGTGGCTGAAGGAACAAACCGGCGCGCCCACTGCCATCGGGAAGAAGGTCGGCGATATCGCCGCGATCTGGCGTGATCTCTACAATCTGCCGGACGCGTTCGACCCGACAACTGACTTCGATCGCCTGCTGGCCGAGACCGACACATTCGCCATCGGCGATCTGGAGTTTCGCGTGATGCTGTCACCCGGCCATACGCTTGGCTCGATCACTTATGTCGCCGGCGACGCCGCCTTTGTGCATGACACGCTGATGTACCCCGACAGCGGCACCGCGCGGGCTGATTTCCCCGGTGGGACATCCGCGGATCTGTGGGACTCGATCCAGTCGATCCTCGCCCTACCCGGCGATACGCGCCTCTTCGTCGGCCACGACTATGGCAAGGGCGGGCGCGACCCGGCCTGGGAGGCCACCGTCGCAAAACACAAGTTGGAAAACATCCACGTGAAGGACGGCACGACCAAGCCCGAGTTCATCAAGACGCGCGATGACCGGGACGCCACGCTCGCCCTGCCCGACCGGATGTTGCACGCCTTGCAGGTCAACCTGCGAGGCGGGCGACTGCCCCCGGCCGAAGCGGACGGACACAGCTATTTCAAGATACCCGCAAACAAGTTCTGAAGGAGAAACACATGCCCAAAGGCATCAAGGATTTCGTCGCCGAGGCAAAGGCGACCGTCGAGACCATCACGCCGGAACAGGCCAACACCGCAGCTCAATCAGGGCGCGGCATCCTGCTGGATGTGCGCGAACCCGGCGAACTGACCAAGGACGGCAAGCTGGGACCGGACCATATCCACATCCCGCGCGGCCTGCTCGAGGCCAAGGCCGATCCCGATAGCGGCATGGCGGATGCCGACCTGACCGCCGCGCAGGGGAAATCGCCCGTCATGGTGGTCTGTGCCTCTGGCGCGCGCGCCGCCATGGCCGCCGCCCGGCTGAAGGAGATGGACTATGACGCGCAGCTGGTCGAGGGCGGCCTCGCGGGCTGGAAAAAGGCGGGCCTGCCAACGGCCTAGATGCGGCTGAAGCGGGACAACAATCAACTGCGGCACAGACCGCGAAAGGACAAACCCATGAAACGACGCCATTTTCTTATGGCCGGAGCGGCAGCTGGCGCAGCCTTGGCCGCACCGATGGTGCTGACCCGCCGCGCGATCGCGGCGGAACCGGGCGGCCCCCTCCCGATCCCTCCCCTGATGGACGTGGATGGCAGTGCCGGCAATACGCTCACCGCCCGCGCTGGAACGCGGGAATTCTTCCCGGGTGTTTCATCGCCAACGCTCGGTTTTTCGCAGGACTACCTCGGCCCGACGCTGCGGTTCGCCAAAGGGCGCGCCGCGAAGATCGCGGTCGAAAATGGCACCGACGCGCCGATTACCGCGCATTGGCACGGGATGCACCTGCCCGGCAACCTCGATGGCGGGCCGCAACTGGCATTCGGTCCCGGCGAGACCTGGACGCCCGAGCTTCCCATCGATCACCCGGCGGCGACACTCTGGTATCACAGCCACGTCCACGGAGAGACCGCGACCCAGGTCTATCGGGGTTTGGCAGGCATGATCCTGCTCGATGATCCGGAGATCGACGTCCCCCTGCCAAGGACATATGGCGAGGATGACATCCCGCTGATCGTTCAGGACCGGCTGTTCCAGCGCGGCGTGATGACCTACGACCTCGGGCACATGGACCAGATGGCCGGGTTCCAGGGCAGTGATATCCTCGTCAACGGGACACTGCGTCCGACGCTGACCGTGCCCGCCGGCCTGATCCGGCTGCGGCTGCTGAATGCGTCGAATGCCCGGACCTACGAATTCGGCTTCTCGGATGGACGCGGGTTCCAGCAGGTTGCCAGCGACGGCGGGCTTCTGCCAGCCCCGCAGACGTTGACCGGCCTGCATCTGTCACCCGGCGAACGGGCCGAGATCGTGGCCGATTTCTCGGATCGGCGTGCGGTGCGGCTGGTGTCTGTCGATATTGCCGGCGGCATGATGGGTGGTGGCGGCATGATGGGTGGCGGGTCCATGGGCGGCATGATGGGCAGCGGCGGTATGATGGACGGAGCATCGGGCACGGGTGACATGCTCGACATCCTCTCGATCGAGGTATCACAACAGCCAGCACGCGTTTCCGGCCCGCTGCCCGCGCGGCTGCCCGCCGACTTGCCCGATCTCGGAGCGCCCGTGCGGACCCGGGATTTCACCCTGAACCTCCATGCCGGCGGCATGATGGGCAGCATGTTCAACAATCTCGTTGGCCGCGATAGCCAGACCATGGGCATCAACGGCTCATCCTATGACAAGGGCCGCATCGATTTCCACGTTCCCTTGGGTGAAACCGAACGCTGGCGCATCAACGCCGACATGATGGCCCATCCATTCCATGTGCATGGAGCCTCGTTCCTCGTCTCGGGCATGGGCGGGCAGGCCGTGGATCCGCAGGCGAACGGGCTGAAGGATGTGGTGCATGTCGACGGCTTGACGGAGATCCTTGTCCGCTTTGACAAGCCCGCCACGGACGAGGCCCCGTTCATGTACCATTGTCACATCCTCGAACACGAGGACCGCGGGATGATGGGACAGTTCACCGTTGGATGAGGAAACGCCAATGACCCTCGAAAGCCATTGGGATGGTGTGTTCGCCCGCAAGTCCGATGCCGAAACGTCATGGTATCAGGACGACCCGGAGCCGAGCCTTGGCCTCATCCTCGCGCATCGCCGGCAAGCCGAACGAGGCGTCGTCGACATCGGCGCGGGACGCGCCTTTCTGGCCGATAGGCTGATCGCGGAGGGCCTTCGCGACATCGCACTGGTCGACCTGTCCCAGACCGCACTGTCGCAGGTCCGCGCGCGACTAAGGGGAGCAGAGCTTCAGCTGAGCTACATCGTTGCCGACGCCTCTGATTGGCAACCGCCGCGCAAGTGGGGTGTCTGGCACGACCGCGCCGCGTTCCATTTCCTTACCGATCCGGCTGCGCAGCAGGGCTATCGTGCGGCCCTTCTGGCGGGAACAGAGCCAGTGTCGCGTTGCCCTTTAATCTGAGACGCGACGCGTTTGGCGACA
>CERH01025854.1_pt1 | contig 14597 bp, 7 predicted proteins | sample 530991 | NCBI WGS metagenome assembly CERH01 (sample SAMEA2621191, study PRJEB7988) | marine metagenome | biome: marine biome (ENVO:00000447); feature: mesopelagic zone (ENVO:00000213); material: "saline water (ENVO:00002010), including plankton (ENVO:xxxxxxxx)" | depth 800 m | reverse complement strand
AGACGGTTCTCAGCATCCACTGCCCCGGCACGCAAGTCTCGTTGTTTTGCCACTGAGCTAAACTTGTTAAGCTTATTCCAACGTCTGCGTAGTGCCTGTCCAAAATTCGTTTCAGTGCCTTTGCGTTGCGTAGTGTCTCTAGGAGGAGCTAGTGACGAGTCATCTACAAAAGTTTTTTCCCCTGTTCTCTTTAACGTTTTACGGTCAACCTTAACTCTTGTGCCGGGTATAACTTGCCCTGTTGGACGATCTGGACCTTGAAATGTCAGTGCACTTGGCTTTCCTTTTTTTGCAGCAGCAGCACTTGTAACATCAGACCTGTCATCTTCCAATCTTCTGCTGTCAGATGTTTTAGCCTCTGTGGTGGCTTGAAGGTCTTTTTGTCCTGTTCCCACACTTTTTCTATCACTTGCATCGCCTTTTCTAAGTCCTGCATCGACAGGTGAGGCGGCAGGTGTACTTTCTCCAGTGACATTTTTTAACTCATTTTTTGGGGCAACTAGTTTTTCTAACTCTATCTGTTTTGGGTCTTTTATAGCTTCTTGCCTAGCCGCAACTTCTGCCACGGGGTCTTTTGCGCGTATTATGTCAGATGCACGGCGCAAACTCGTCATTTCTTGCTTTGTCGCCTTGGTATTTGCAAGCCCCGCATCTGCTAACGCTTTTTCATATAACCTACGCAATGCTTCTGGCCTACGCACCTCACCCGCATTAGCCACCGTGTCTTGAAGTATTCTTGTGCGTGTAGCTTTAGTTTGTGCCGCTCGGTCTGTTGCTAGTTTACCTTGCGCAGTTTCTGCGGCTGACTCGGCCCTTGTTTGTCCTTGCTGGCGTTTTACCGCTTCTTCCGCTTCAATTTCTCTAGCAAGTGCGCTTTCTTCATCCATTATGTCTACAAGATCACGTTCTCGTGGTCCTTGTATTGGTGCTTCCCCTGTTATAATTTTAGGTGTTATTTTTGCGGGCTGTGCACGCTGACGATCCTGTTCTAATTCTGCGGCTAACAAGTCGGGTTGCACAAACGCCGCTATATCGTCACGTTCTAAGGCGGCTTGTTCTTCACGCCTACGTGCCGCTGCCTGCACTGCACTGCGCCCTGCTAACGCATCAGCTACAGCCGTTTGTCTACGTGACTCAGGTGTTGGTTCTTCAGGCGTGGTGAGTTCGTCTTCTATTTCTTCCCTAGCTCTTTGCGCTAGTTTAGACCCACGTTTTTGTGTTTCTTCAGCCACAACCTTCTCAAGGTCAGGTAAAGTTATGCCTGTGCGCGTTACAATATCTTGCATTTCGCCAAGGGCGACATCACCCTCAGCATCTAATATCCTGCCTATATCTGCACGTGCTTGGGCCTTAGCTCTTTCTGGCGCTGCGTATTCTATTTGTTTTGTGGGTGGCGGTAATAATCCAGCAATACCTTCTCTTTGATCTGTTATACCAAGTGGTGCCTCTTCGGTAGTTGGCGTAGGTGCCTTACGGCTGTTAGTAAACGCATCTACAAGGAACTGTATGGTAGCACCCGCACCGCCACCTAGTGCAGCAGACTCGCCTGTGCCTTCAAATATAGCACGGTCTGGATTGTACCCACGCTCCGCTAAGTTTTGTACAATCTCTGCAGTAACCTCTTGCGCTGCTTCTGCGCCACCTGTGACACTTGCGTTGGTTATACGTTGCCCTATGGTTTCTACTGTTTCTGGCCCAAGCTGATCTATAAGTTTATTAATTGCAGGTACATCAACAGCACGCATAAACCGTCCAAGTGGTAATACCTCTAACACGCCAAATGGAGCAGCTTGTCGAATAGCACGGTTGCGTTCTTCTTGAGTTGCGCCTGCTGCACGGGCACGTTCACTAGCTTCACCCGCTGCGGTTCCTATGCCCAATAATGCACCTGCACCTGTAGCAATCCCTGTAGTAGCGGCAGCACTAAGAGTCACAGGAGCAGCAGCAATACCTGCCGCGATACCTGCAATAGGCGCAACAAAACCAGCAATAGAACCAAATGTCTGTCCAATTTTGTAAGATAAGTCGTCTTGGTCGCCGCCTTTGGGTTTTAACGCAGCAGCAATACCCTGTATTCTTTCACGTGCGGCTAACTCTGCGCCTTCATCTAAGAGTGTGGCTGCACCAAGTGCGGCTGTCTCGCCTGTGCCTACAAACCCTGCACCAAACCCCTTACGTAGATCACCAATAACACCTGTTTCTGGAGTGGGTATGCCATAGTCTATAGCGCCTAATTCTTCTGATAATCTAGCTTGACGTTGTTCTCTTGTTTCTCGGTCAGGACCAACTTCACTGGCACTAAAGCGACCTAGTTTTTGGTTAGCCAGAGCTACAATTTCTTCTTTTGTAGCATCGGCAGGGACATCCACACGTACTTTCGTACCGTCTTTAAACTCGATGGTCTGCATGCCCATGCTAGTAGCCTTTAATCAACCATGTCTTCGGTGCTGTAAGGTCTTGTAAGAGACTCATAAGCATCACCCAGTTTTTCTAACTGATTTTCATAACCAATACTGTTAGAAATCATATCTGTCTCTAAGTTAATAACTGTTGTTTCTGCGTCTATACGCCTCTGTAGTTCAGCCCTTTCTTCTTGAGTCTCAGCTTGTGCGGCCTGCATTTTTAAGAAAGGTATCGGACTAACTTCATACAGTTTGTCGTATATATCACTTTTTAGTTTTAAAATTCTATCTTTAGAAATTAGTATGTCGTCTATGCGGTTGGTTCTATCTTTTGCTTGGTCCCTTGCCTCGTCAATGGCTTGTTGTGATGCTGTAAGTGCATTACGTTCTTTGTCTATCTCGTAACTATCCTCTGCTCTTATAGCGTCTAGTTTTATCCTAGAAGACTGTACTAACGCATTTACATCTGTGTTTCGCATATTGGAAAGTATTTGAGCAGCGGTGCGCCTGTCCTGCGCAGCTTGGCTAAACATTTCTTGGCCCAGACGTACACCTGCCGTGCTTAATGTGGCATCCGTGCCTATACGCTCTTTTTCTAACTTAAACTCGTCCATTAGCCTATTACGGCGGTTGCGTCTGGTACGGTCCATTGCTTGGTAGCCACCCTTCATAGCAGCGCCAATAGACCCTGTACCACCTGTACCAATTAAAAACGCATTTAAATCTTCGTTGGGGTCAAAATTAGCCTCATCAAACTCTGTTAGTCTCTTCTTCATATCCTCGTAGGATTTACTAAACTCATCACGTTTTGTGTAAGCATCAGACTCTGCAAACCCCTTACGCATCATGGCTAGAGGATCATCTCCACCTATACCCAAATTAGGTTCAGCCACAGTAGTAGGCATATTTTTAAAGTCATCGTATTTACTAGCTGTTTCCGCAGAGGTGCTATCTGTGCCGGGTGGTGGTTGGTTAGGCACAGGTGTTTGTGGCTGTGGCTGTGGTCTGTTTTTAAACTCGTCTGCTGCATCTTGTATGGCGTTCATATCAATAGCAGGACCGCCCTGTGGTGGATATTTTTGACTTGGGTCAGGCAGAAGTCCCATTACATCCGCTTCTGTAATGCCGCCTTGTGGCGTAACGTTTTTGCGCATAGAATCTAACACAGCCTTACGAGATGTATTGTACTCAAATTGCTCTCTAGGATTAAGCGGATCAGACAACCCTAATGCACTACCTACACGAGATTCTAATGCCCCTATGCCTATGTTACCAAGAGCTTTAAGAGGGTCTTTTATTAAGGTGTCAGTTATTTCTGCGGGTATAGTAGCAGTAGCTTGTCCTGTTTTAGCCGCAAGAGACCGATCTTCTATAGTCTGCAAAATTCTATTTTTTTGGTCTTGGGGCAACCTTTGAAATTCTTGTTGCGTTAAACCTAAATCTCTAATTCGTTTTCTTACAGCAGAACCTAAACGATTTCCTATATCTGGTTTATTACGAAGAGTCACATAGTCACCTAAACTAGTAGATCCACCCGGAGCAAAACCAACAATACCACCACCTGACATCTTAGGCATAGGGCGTCTACCCATCATTGCCGGGAGACCGCCTTGTGCTTGTGGGGGTGGCATCTGAGGACGGCGTTGCATGCCAGCACCTAAGCCAGCAATACCTGTAGGACGCGGTTTAGCCTGTGCCATACGCCTCATGTTACCTTGCTGCATACGTTGCTTTTGGTCTAATGTGCCTTTGGTGCGACTTGTTAAATCTCTAAGAGTACCACCCATTTCCTGTTTTGTTAGGGCTAAAGCCTCTTGTTCACGTTGTTGAGCTATGGTTCCGGGCTGCTGCTGCATTTTCATCTGCATGTCTTGAGCAGCGGCTTTCTTTTCAGACGTAAGTTTCTGCAGTGCCAGCAAATCAAGCAACTCTTTGTTTGCCCCATACCGCTTCTGTAACTGTTGTGGGTTGCCTCTATAGGCATCCATGCGCTGTTCTATTTGGGAGTCAAGTCCACCAGTTTCCATTATGCAGTCTCCTCGGGTCTTGATGGGGGTCTAGGTGACGTATCAGGTGCTAAACTAGACCCACTATCGCCAAATATCTTGTTATACAATGTACTTATACCACCCGTACCAGATAATATTTCGGATAATGCACTTGGCTCGGCATAGGAATAAGACTGTGCGGCTAATGGTAAGCCCTGCAATAAAGATTGCATGTACTGCACTTGTTTGTAAGGAAAGTCTCGCTCTTCTTCAAATTGAGCCAAATCTGCCAATATACCTTCCGACTCAATATCTCTCTGTATTTGTCCAGCGTCTGCTAATGAACCTATACCCTCCGCGCCATAAAGATTAATTTTATCTTGTGCGGTCATGCCAAGGTCTTGCTCTCTATTAAACTGATCAAGAGCATCACGGTATGCCTGTGCGTACCCCTGACCCGTTATATTTGCTAGATTTGCCTGTAACGCACGTTGGTTTTCAGCATCTATTACAGCTTGACGCCCCCCACCAAAAGCACCTGCTTGGGTTAGACGTGACGCATTAGCCAGACGATCTATTTCTGATTGTCTACGAGCTTCATCTATCTGTGGTTGCAGAGCTTGCATAATGTAAGGGTTCATATAGCTCTGTTGTTCTTCAGCCGTTAAGTCTGCAAACACTTTTGGCTTATAACCCTCTATGCCCATGTCATCAGTAGGCAAAGTTAAACTAGCTAAACCCTCAAACGCTTTTGTCTGTAAGTCAGATTCCCCTGCTGTAAGTGGACCCATATAGGCTTCGTATGGTGCATCACCTAATGCTGCGCCTCTGCCAAGCATTTCAGTAACGTAGGGGCCAACATAAGAAGAAAGCGCTGATTCAGTGCCAGTTTGTTGCCCTACAATATCGTTATTTGTTGTGCCAGTGAATATGTCTGTTTGATCTTCTGCCATGAATCACCTTTATACAGGTAAGAATTTTTTAGGGTCTATTTCTTTACCCTGTTTTTCATTTCCAGTACGAGCTTTACGCACTCTATCTAACATTTTATCTAATACTTTTGCACCAGCATCGGAATTACCATTACCTAAATGGCTAACCACATCTGCAGGTATTACATATTCACCATCACTAAGTCGTGCTTCTTGCGTTCCATCTATATTAGCACGCACTTCGTCAGCCATACCATCTGTTTCACCTGTTAGATATCGACCTTTTTCTAATTCAGCTATACCACCTTTAGCCATTGTGGTTACGGGCTTGCGTTCTTGACGTGCAGGGTTTGCTTCGTTTAACGCTGCCAATCCTTCAGCTGACATAGGTTCCGCTGGTGTTATGTCTTCTGTTGGCACAAACTGTGTTTGTGTAAAATATCTCTGCCCACCACTTCCGGGCCGTCTGTTAGGGTCATATGTTCTAGGCACACGTTCACGTTGTATTGTGTAATCTGGAATGCTACCTTGATAACCTGTTTGAGGTATCTGCGCCTGCCCCAAACCTGTTTGGTTTAACAGCAAACTACCCCCAAGGCCAATTAGGGTGTTAGTTTGTTTGTCATCGGTGCCAAAAATACCGGATAATGTTTCGTCTAGCCAACTCATTCTAACTCTCCAAGTATTCTTAGTAACATATCATTGTTATCCTCTACCTGTCCACCCCGCGAAAACCTACTAACCCGTCCTAATGGTGGGCGTGATATGTTAGCGGGTATACCAAATGCGGCTCTAGGATCACCATATGGCCCGACAAATTTACCAGCTTGTTGCTGATCTCTAAATATAGTTTGAAAATCATAGGGTGTAATATCTGCTAACTCTTGTGGTGTTTTTACATCAACACGTGTACCTCTTGCATCTCTTGCGCCAGCTAACAACTCTGCTAAATCAGCCACGTTTTGCTGCTGTGTCTGTGTTTGTACTTCAGTATTTATATCTGTAGCTAAATCAGTAATTAAGTCTTGTGTGGTTTGAGTGTCTTGTTCTTGCTGCGCAAAAAGCCCTGTAGCAGGTGTAAATACAGATGTGTCTGCAAGGGTTGTATCTTCGCCCGTAAGCGTTTGTTGTAATAAATCTACATCTAATTCGTCAACTGTACCGTCACCAGTGACATCATATTCTAATACTAATTCATCACTAACATTTTGTTGTGCCACTAAATCAATTACAAAATCTACGTCAGTTTGTGTAACTTCACGTGCAGGCTTGCCGATAAGTTCGGCTATAGCGTTAATATCTGCACCAAGTGTAGTTTCTAAATCACCTACCGTTGTACCTAACGTACCTACCGTTGTACCTAGATCACCTACCGTTGTACTTAGATCACCTACCGTTGTACCTAACGTGTCTACCGTTGTGCCTAGATCACCTACCGTTGTGCCTAATGTGTCTACTGTTGTGTCTAAATCACCTACGGCTGTGCCTAATGTATCTATATCTGCAGCAAGACCGCCTATTTCTCCGAACAGACCTGTGCTTTCTTGGTCTACAGTGCCATCTTCATTGAGCGTTTCTTTTTGTCCAACCGTATTGTCTACAATAGTTTGAACTTCGTCAGAACTTAAGTTTTCTAACTTTCCAAGTTCGGTGGTAAGAATATTTGTAACATCAGTTTCGCTTAAATCGTTTAACCCTGCAAAAGCTTCAGTAACTGCGTTTTGTAAATCAGTTGTAGTTGGAACTTCAGGTAAACTTGAAATAGCTGTGGCTAGAGCGTTAGTAACATCTGTATTAGTTGCTAAATTACTAACTATATTGTTTACAGTGTCTTTAACATCTTCAAGGCTTATATTTTCTAAACCACCTACTGCTTCAGCTAAAGAGTTTTCTACGCTGGCGTATAAACCTGTAGCTTCTTTAGACTCATCTATATCTGTTGTATTAGGATCGTCTTCTACAGCAGGAGACCCGATTACCTGATTTACAATATTAAGCGTAGCGGTGGGCGCATATTGTCTTAACTCTTCTAAAGCAGCGGCTTCGTCACGCTGTCCAGTAAATCTATCTACATCTTCTTGTAGTACGTCTACTAACCCAAGAGCTTCATAAGCTGCACGTATTTCGGCTGTGGTAACTTGGCGTGGGTCTACATAATCAGCTACCCCTGCTTCCTGCGTTTCTTGATCGAACTGACCAGTAAACAACGCTACTTCTTCGTCTGTAGGTGTAAACCCTGCCGCAGCAAACGCTGCACGTATTTCTGCGTCTGTGGCTAGACGTGGGTCTACGTAATCCCCTATTGCCGTTTCTTGTGCTGTTTGCTCTAACTGACCGACGAATCTTTCTATCTCAGCTTCTGTAGGAGTGTACCCTGCAGCAGCAAATGCAGCTTCTACTTCTGTTTTTGTAGTTTGAAGTGGGTCTATATAATCAGAAATTTTAAGCTCTTGGTCTGCTTGGTTTAGTTGACCAACAAAACTGTCTATTTCTTCGTCTGTAGCCGTAAACCCTGCGGCATCAAACGCGGCGACTACTTCATCTCTCGTAGTTTGAAGTGGATCAATAAATTCTCCAACCGCTGTCTCTTGCCTTGTTTGATCTAATTGCCCTACAAACTGTTGAACCTGCTCGTCTGTAGGCGTAAACCCTGCTGCTTCGAATGCTGCACGTACCTCTGCTTCTGTGGTTTGCCGTGGGTCTACATACGTTGCTATATTGTCTCTTACATATGATTCAAACGGTTTTCTTGTGCGTCGTGGGCCTCTTACGGTGTCATCTGTATTTTGCCCCACATAGCTTTCAATTTCTTCTTCTGAAGGTTCGTATCCCAAATCACTAAAAAATTGTCTGGCTTCTGCCTCTGTAATTTGACGTGGGTCTATGTATGAACTTATGGCTTCTTTACGTGCATCTGTTAAAGTTAAGCCATCAAGAAAATTATTTACTTGAGCATCAGTAGGATCGTAATTGTTTTCTTCAAAGAAGCTTACTATCTCACCTTTAGCAGCTTCAACATCCTCAGCAAATGTAGTGAGAGATGTTTCATTAGCGGATTGCCCTACATATTGGGCCTTCTCTTCATCTGTTAAAGTTATACCTGCAGCGGTTGCAGCGGTGTCTACCTCTTCTTCGGTTACATAGTTGTCGCCTACAAACTGTTCTATTTCTGCTTTAGTGTCAGCCTCACTCCGTTCACCTACGTAACTAGCTATGGTGTCTGCATCTGCTGTAAAGTCAGGATTTGCTTCTGCTATAATTTGCCCAACTTCATCGGTGGTTACAATAAACTCGTCATAGGATGTGTTAAGCATAGTATTTAAACGGTCAACATCGGTAAGACCTAGATTGACCAATGCATCTCTAGCAACAGTTGGGTCTGCACTATTAAGAGCGTTTCGCACGTCTTCGTTGCCTTGAATTAGGCTGTCTATCAAGAAGTCTCCTGTGTATATACCACCAGCAGTACCGCCACCAATTAGTGTACCTAATATACCAGCCTCAACAATATCACCCGCTACATCATAGTTAGGGTCTATCTGCACAAGAGAACTAGCTAGGTGTGCTGAAGTAAAACCCTCTTCAAACCCTTCAGTTACGCCCTCTTTAAATGTTACTTCTAAGCCATCAATCGCTCTGTTTGTTATTTCAGAGTTTTTAGGGTTAAAAATAGATTTAGCTAATGCAGCGCCACCCAAACCAGAAGCTACTGTAGTTAAGACTGCTGCTACCGTCCCATTTTTTATGGCTAATTCGGAAGCATAAGCATCTGCATCTTCTTCAGTAAAACCTTGATTTATAGCTACGGCGTATGCTTGGTCATAGGCACCATCTACAGTAGCAAAATATGCCTCGCCAATATCTGCTGCTACAGCGCCACCTACACCTGCGGTGTTTTCTATGGTGCTGATAAGGTTATCCCCCATGTCTGTTATATCGGCTTTTTTAGCGCCTCGTAAAAATACAGAAGTTCCAAATTTAGCAGCAGCGCCAAAACCCAAAGTAAAAAACTCTTGAATAATTTCACCGCCGATATTCTCCGCAACCCATTGCACAGGGGCATCTTGTATATTTGTAAATATAGCTTCTGTTTTGAGAAGTCCTTTTTGGGCATTGGTTAATTCTTGGCCCGGATTGTCTGCCTCCCATTCAGCAATCAAATTGTTATACCGCTGCGCATTCTCCTCGCCTTGAGCTAACCATTGATCTGATTTTGCTGAATTTGAAAAGCTAAGTAAGTCTTGAGACATTTCTTTTGTAAACTCAGAAGCGCCCTCTGCACCCCCATAGTCTAGTGCTACAGAAACAACGTTAGCCACTTCCCCAAAAGCACCAGTAACAACGCTTGCAACGTTGCTAAACATCTCTTCAAACTCTTTAAATCTTTCTTCACCACCTGCGGCTGGCACATACCCAAACATATTCGCTAGTTTTGTTAAATTTTGGTATACATTTCCTCCTACCTGTGCATCAAATGCTGCCCCGTCTTCTTTATTCATAGACATTATAAGGGGTGTATGAGCGTCTTTTTCTGCTCTTATTCTCTGTAAATCCGCAAAAGTATAAGTTATATTTTCTGTTTCTATAACTGGAACATTAAGCCCAAGACTGCTAATAACATCTTCTCGCATTGCAATAGAAGTGCCACTATCTGCACTTTCGTAACCAAATCTAGCAATGCCTTCAAATTCGTTACCTAAATTTTCTACAAATTGTTCAGCGCTAATATTACTGTCAAACAAACCACGTTGTTCAATTAAATAAGAACCGATTTTCTCCTGAGTTTCCTCATTATACGTGTCATCCAAATTAACAACACCAGCATCTACAAGCCCTTGAAGTGTCCTGCCAACAACTTGATATTTGCCAGCAGGAGTTGAAATAACACCAGTGCCATCATCACGAAGAAACCCACGATCTTCATTAACATCTTGCGAGTATGCAGCATAAGTACCCGGACCACGTGCTTTCTGAAACTCTAAAACCTCCTCGACTGTCATATCCGTAAGTGTAACCCCAAAGTTACTTTCTTGGTTGCCTAGCAAGCGATCATAACCACCTGCATCAGACGTACCCTCAACTTCAGAAACACGTTGTTTAACGTTATCCATCAGGGCTTCTCTTAACCCTGCGCCAAGATCATCAACTGCAGTAATGTCGTAGCCAAGTTTTATTAAATCTGCTATTCTACTGTATGTATCTGTTAAGCTATCCCTATTCATATTTATAACAGCAAATGCGGGCTGACCCTCTTCCCTCATTAAACGATTAATTGTTTGCTGTGTCGATGTTGCGGTATTGTCTGCTATTGTTTTGTCTGTCCACCGTAGTTTAAACTTACCATCTTGGTCTCTTACAGGCATTGTCACGGCGTTCCCAGCAGCTATGTCACTAAGAGTTACCCCCTCATCAAATATATAGTTATCTGGGTCTATAATTGCGTTATTTATATCTGGGTTAATTGCAGATGCCCTAGTCTCAATCTCCCGTAATATATTATCCCCAATCCTAATAAGATCATCAGGGCCAGTTAAAGAAGCAAAATTTGGTACTTCTTCCTCTAAATATTCTATGGCAGCGGCAATTTGTTCTGGATTTAAAAATCTATAATCAACACCATTAGCGTTAAGTGTTTGTTCTAATACATTACTATGCGTATCTCGTAACGCTCTTTTTAAGTCGGTATCTAATGCCAAACCTTGGTTTCTAAAATAATGTTCGTAAACTTCGTCTTCACTATCCAACCCGTGTATTGCCGCATAAACCGCTTTATCAAATTTTGGACCTGCTTGGTCCGTAATAGCGTTTGTTAAAGCTAAGGCTGTGGCAACAGTTTCATTATGCACCTCTTCTACACTTGGAAACTCGTCACCTAAATCATCTATGTCAGTCAACATACTTTTTAAGGCTGTGTCATAGGCACTAGTAAGCCCGGGTAGTGTGGGCGCTATTTCGTTATACGTGCTTAAAAACTCTGCCTTGGCATCGGCGTTATCATTGCTATAAGTTGTAAAAGCTGTGCCTGCTGCATTAACTGCGTCAAGATTTGTTTGATTTTTGTTTGCATTATAGGTATCTACTGCTTCTGTATATAATTGGTACAGCCGATCTTCTTCATTATATATAGCTGTGTACCCATTAGCAGCATTAGTAGCATTGGTTCGCGCAGCTTGTAGGGTTTCAAAAGCCTCTGTTGCCCTACCTTTATTACCAAACAACGTATCTAACTTATCGTTTAGAGCCAAACCTTCAGAAGAATCTATAAAATCTCGTATTTGAGTGTCTGCCTGTGTTTTAAGATTTGCAAAAAACGCGTCAGTTGGCTCTAAACCACCCTCAATAGCAGCGTTTAAACTAGAGTTTAGGCCTTCTCCGATAACACGCACCATGTCATCACCAAAAGTGTCTCCCAAACTTTTTTGTAAATCAGATAAGATTTCTATGTTGTTGGTATACCCACTAACTAAGTTTCGTAGGGCATCTTCTGTTATATTTCCACCTTGAACGGCAGCAACTATACCCGCAGTGGCGCTATCTCTTATTCCTGCGCCTAAATTAGTCCAAGCACCATCTTCGCCAATGGTATTAATTAAAGTGTCATCTATAGCGCCTAATGTGTAACCTATTCCCGAAGCAAGGTTACCTGTTAAAAACGCGTTAGATGCAGCCTCAAAATTAAAACTACCATCAGCAGGATTAAACGAATGTATTAAAGTAGTAGAAAATTGCTCCGTGCCACCAATAATTGCAGTAGATAGAGGAGAGGAAGCAACCGCTTCACCAAAATTTTGAGTTAACGCTGTGCTGGCTTGGTTACTAACTACCTCTCCAACTTTACCACCTGCATACGTTAAAGCCATGCTTGTAATTATATCTTCTGCAGAGCCGCCTCTGTACGCGGTAGAAGCACCTTGATTAAGCGCTAAAGCTAGTGGCCCTCCAAACCCTGTCACTAGTAATGCTGCTGTACCAACTGTACCAAACGGGTCTTCTACAATAGCTGCGGCTATATCTTCTGCTGTAGCGTTAAAGTCTAATTCTAACGCTTCGCCTTCGTCGAACGGATTCAAATCAATAGTGTCATAATTACGAGTGGCATAGTACACTTCATGCTCAAGACCACCAAGTATATCTATATCACTAAAATCTATGTTGCCGCACATCTATCTACCCTCTTGGACGTTTACGGTAACAAATAACAAACCTGTGTCTTTAACTTTTCGTATCTCCATAGGATATCGTCTACCAATAATTGGTGCGACAGGCATTAAATTTTCATTTTCAGCCGTAAATTTTAACACAGCTACCTTTCTTTGTTTTATTTTAGCTAAATAATCTAACATGTTTTTTAACATATTTTTGGGGGTATCTGCATTATACATTACTACAAAAGCTACAAGCATGCCTTTTTTATTTTTTCTAACAGGTATAGTTATAAAAACAGTATTTCCAAACTGATCTATTACTGCGTTTTTATTGTCACTTAATATAGAAGCTGTTTGTAATTGCGCCCCCATACTTTGATTAGGATTACCCATACTCTCAATGCCCTTAGCAATGACAGTGGGTATGTCCATCTGTCCCATTATGTGACCTCAAGAATACTTGCTACTACGTGTAACCTATTAGCAGTAGCGGCGGTAACCTTTAGTATTTCTTCGGCTTGTACAATTAGTGGTGCCGATAGAAGCTCTAACGTGTTATTAGCAGACACAGCTTTAGTCTTAAATAAACTAAATACATCTGACCCGCTGGTAATCGTCAGGGTAATCGTGTCGGCGTTGCCACTATCTTCAGAAACAAGAATAGATTTGACAATGCCAGTTGTAGACGCAGCACAGGTGTAAAGCGTGGTTATGTTAGTAGTGGTTAGGTCCACCTTTGCGTTTACATATGTGTTTGCCATTAACTTAAAAACCACCCTATTGCATCGGTTTGATTTGCCAGTGATCTATCACGTAACGTATTATCGACTTGAGTAAAATACAGGCGAAGCACTTTATTAAACTGCTCAAACTCAAATGCAGAATACTCTTCAGGTGGGTATGGCAGGGCAGGAGCCACAAATCCTACGGTATAATCGTTACTAGCCATTACCGTCTCCCGTCTGGACGCATATCAAGGCGTGGTGCGCCTAGCTGCCACTGTACTCCTGTGGTGCTGGAATCTACCTTCAAAGACATTTGTCTGCCTCTAACCCTAGTGTGTATTTGTTCTGTGTACACGTCTACAGGTGAACTTGCTGACCGTACAACTGTACCTGAGTTTACACCGCTTTCTGATGCGGGGCTGTTTCTGCCAGAGCCTGATGAGTTAAGAGGAAACAACGTCATGGTTATTGTAGGTGTGTCACCTGTAGACCCCTCAAAAGACACATCAGGAAACATCCTAGACACAAGAGCAAACTGATGTCCGTCCTCTAAGTCAAACTGTGCAGATGTAATAGATGCAGTAATAGCTGCAGGTGTTCCTGTCTCGTTATCGTCAATACCGTTTTCATGGTCCACAAGCACAGAGTTATACGTGGCTGCAAGAGGAAAACTTCTAAGACCGGAATCTAGCCATGCAGTGCGTGCCATGTTTCCATAGTACCAGATATCTTCTAGGTAATTGTATATAACATACCGATCTATGTTAGATGAAGCCGCAGAGCAGTAGAACCACCATACTTCATGGAACGCTTCGTTACTGCCACCAAACACCTGTACATACTGCAGGTCATTAAAGTCTGTAAATATGTACTTTCTAAGATCACAACGCAGTGGCTGCACCCGACCATCGTATTTGTAAAACTTATCCTTGCCCATCCAGTACGAAACACCATTAGCGTAGGCCACAGCATTCTGAGACGCGATAGAAGTCTGTTCACCCACAATCGTAGCACCCCATACACCAGACCCTGCACCCACATACTGCAGAGAATAAAGTGAAGAATCGGTCCAAACCAAAACTTCTTGTCGTGCCTGTTGTGCAGCTACAATTTCCGTACCCCGTGACAAACGAAGACTACCTGCCTGTGTAGTTGCAGTGGGTGTCCAATTTACCGCGCTTTCTTGGTCAGACCACCGGATCAACATAGGGTCTTTGGACGAACTACCTAATATGTTAGTACCAAAACAGAACACAAATCTGTTAATGTCTGATACAAGAACGTTGTTAACAACTGTTGGCACATTAGAGGCACCAGCTAATGAAGTAAGTTCTACTGCACGTGTAGCAAGGTCGCCACTGGCTGCAGACGCATCCCAATAATATAAACGTCCGTTACGGTGCGC